>Ga0153956_1000814_pt1 | contig 32069 bp, 30 predicted proteins | sample TSFL040MetaG_FD_104704 | JGI IMG/M metagenome (GOLD analysis project Ga0153956, IMG submission 104704) | Attine ant fungus gardens microbial communities from Florida, USA - TSFL040 MetaG | ecosystem: Host-associated > Fungi > Mycelium > Unclassified | place: USA: Florida, Wekiwa Springs... | reverse complement strand
GCGGAGGAATCAAAGGCGCAAGGAACGCCCACTGTTCATCGGTTAATTCTTCTCGTCGCGTCATGGCGAGAAGATAGCAATTTCAATGAGTTATGCAATTACTATTTATGAAATGAGTTCTAGAAATGGAGGTAATGCACTGTATGGAAACTATTCTACGAGTGATTACGAAGGTGTTCTGCCTTTCAAGCATTGAGGATAAAAAGGCGTGTATAAGCGGTTTTTATGGTCATCTTTAATTCTGATGTTATTGCAGGCCTTTACCGTGAATGGGTGGGCGGCTGCTCGTTCTGATGACGAGGAGCTTGAGCGCATGGTTTCTGCGGCTTATGAGTCTGGCGATTATGGAAAAGCAATTGAGTTGATGCTTCCGAAGGCAAAAGCCGGCGATCCAGAGATGCAGTTTTCTGTGGGTTATGCAGAATTGATGTGGGGCGAAGATAACGGCGCGAAGAAGCCATCTAAATACACGATGAATGAGGCGCTCACTTGGATACGCACTGCGGCAAAAAAAGGCGTTCCACAAGCGTTGAGTTTTTTGCAGGCTGCCTATGCAAAAGGTTTATATACGATTCCTAAAAATGAACAGGTTGCTTCTTGTTTAGAAGGTGCTTTAGCTGGGAGAAAAGTGGTTGAAGAGTGCCTCGTCATGGATAAGTAATAAATCAAGTGGGCGGTTGTAATATGTGAAAAGTAGTAACGGAAAATTTTTAGCTAGCCGTGCTGAAAAATAATCAAACGCCCCTCATCTGTGGGAATTATTGTTTAATCGAGTTAAGTTTCTGGTTGGCGCTTGCTGAGGGGCTTCGGCTTTTTTCATACCTCCAGTGCCAGGGTGTGATGACGATCGGTGCTGAGCGCCTTCGATTGCAAAAATCACACATTGATTGCCTGCTGGCGACACACGCGATGGCGGGATCCATCTATGGTTACGGTCATAAGCATGCTGAGTTTTCAAAATTCTCCCATAACTCACTATTGATGGATTAATAAGAAGCAACCATCTTTGCTTGCTGTTACAGATCTGGAGTGTACCCATCTGGGGCCGCTGTCGGGCTGATCCATATGCAGGGCCGGATTTACGATCCGAGGTTGGGGCGTTTCGCGCAGGCCGATCCGTTCGTGCAGGATTCCAAGGACACGCAGGCAGCAGATAATATCTGTATTCTTACGCACGACCGGGCAAGCCAGCGTATATAACGAGTCCGGAAATGCACAATCTAGTGAACGCCTAAAAGAAACGAAATCATCCGCTAATGTGGATGCGTGTGAGTGATGTAAATTCTTTGCGGAGGTTAATGTTTTTAATCTTAAATGTTCAGATTAGGTTTCAATTTATAGGCCAAGAATAATATTTCATATTTTTTGGTTTTTCTTTTATCAAATAGATAATCATTTTTTGTCATTGGCCTGCATGGTTTATTCGCTGGGGAACAATGCTGTTCCGATAGATATTAGGATGGCCGGTTGCGTGGCGATCTTGTGTTTTCTAGCGATTTCCTGAAGAAAATGGCAGTGTGTTGCGGCGTGGTCGGTGTGGCCGTCTCAGTTTAAGCTTGCGACGCGTGCCGCATCTGCACTTTGCTGTTCAACACCGCTGTTCTGCTCGACTCCACGCGCATCACTCATCAGCGCGGCTCTCAGCTCCTCCACCTCGCGCAAACGCTTGATGCGCTCGAACAGCAATCCCGCCTCGGTGTAATGCCGCCGCATGTAGCCCAGCCATTGTTTGATCGGGTTGCCCGCGTATTGCGGCGGGTAATATTGCAATCCCGCTTCGAATTGCATCAGTACCTGTTCGATGACTTCGCCCCAGGCGAGCGCGGCGATGGTTCTGCCTTCGCTGTGGGCGCGCACCAGCCTGGGCAGGTCCGGGCGCGTGAGCACGCCGCGGCCGAGCATGATGTCGTGGCAGTGGCTGGCCGCGCGCGCCCGGTCGGAATCTTGCGGGCTCCAGATTTCGCCGTTGACGAATACCGGAATGCGCAGGCGTTTGCGCACGTTGCTTAACAGGTGCCAGTGCGCGGGCGGTTTGTAGCCGTCGAGTTTGGTGCGCGCGTGGATGACCAGTTCGTTGGCGCCGGCATTTTCCGCCGCCATGGCCACCGCCATCAGCAGGTCGGCGTTTTCGTAGCCGAGCCGGATTTTCGCGGTGACGGGGACTGCCTCGGGCACCGCGTCGCGGATCGCGCCGACGATCTGGTAGATGCGCTCCGGATCGCGCAGCAGGATGGAGCCGCCGTCGTTGCGGTTGACGATTTTGGCCGGGCAGCCGAAGTTGATGTCGATGCCGGGCGCGCCGAGCGCCGCCGCGCGACGCGCGTTGATCGCCATCGGGCCGGGCTTGCCGCCCAGCAGTTGCACGTAAACCGGCACGCCGCTGGGCGTCACGCCGCCGTCGCGCAGTTCCGGGCACAGGCGATAGAAGGTGCGCTTCGGCAGCAGTTCTTCGGTGACGCGGACGAATTCGGTGACGCAGCGATCGATGCCGCCCAGCGTGGTGAGCAGGGTGCGCATGGTGTGATCGATGACGCCTTCCATGGGCGCGAGAATAATCCGCATGGGTGATGGCGGCGGCTGGTTCATACTCGGTGATAATTAAAAAATAAAGGGGGCGGGGACTGGCCCGGCGCATGACAAGGCGCGCATTATAGCCACTCGCTGGCGCCTGGGGTTAGCTGGAGTCGTCGATTATTGCCGGCTGGATGCGGGCCTGGCGGGATAAAACAAAACGCGTCAGTGGGTATTGTCCGGCGCTTTGAAGTCCTCGGGTTCCATGCCGTGCATGGCGTAAAAATCGCCGGCCACGGAATCGCCGTTGCGGCGGTCGGTGTTCTGGCGTCGCGCGTACGACAGGTCCCGGCGTAGCTGCCTGCGCTGTTCCTTTCGGCGGCGGTCGGTGCCGCTGCGGCGGTCGATGAAGAATTTTTGCGTCATACCAGTTTCACACAGAGTGGTTATGGTGCGCGGGCATGAAACAAAGCCCGGCGTTGGTGGAAATGAGCGGTTCGAGTGTAAGGCGGCGTCGAGGGCTTGGCCACTCCCTTCCGGTTTGTCTCTGTTTTGTCCGATGCCCATTAAAAAGATTCAATGGCGGGAAGAAAATCGCGCGTCTGGCGTTATCCGCAGGATTCCTATTTGTCGATACCCAAACCTATAATGCGCAACGATCTGACATGGAAAGAGGGGACGGGATTGCCAACCGAGGCTTTGCTCAACAGCCGGATGCGTGTGCAGCAGCTCAGCCGCGATTGGCTGCTGCCGCTGTGGCAACGACTGGCCGCCGTTCCCGTCGATCGCTGGCGCCGGGCGTTGTTGATTCTTTGCGCGATATGGATCGTGGCTAACCTGGCGCGCCTGGCCTGGCTGTTGTTGCCGCTGCACGACGCGAAGCCGGCCGCCGGCGCCGCGCCGGTGAACGCGGCCGCCGCGCAGGGTCGTCACGCCGCGCGTCCGGCCGTCGATATCGAAGCCATGGTGGGCTGGCATCTGTTCGGCGAGGTCGGCGCCGATCCGCACGCCGGAGCCGGTGCGCAAATAGAAGAGCAGGCCCAGAACACTTCCCTGAATCTGCAATTGCTGGGCGCGGTCAATGCCAGCGACCCGAAACTGGCGCGCGCCGTCATTCTGGCCGACGGCCGGCAGCAGACCTTCGCCATCGGCGACCAGGTGCCGGGCAGCGGCAAGGTCGTGCTGAGCAAGGTGCTCGACGACCGTGTGATCCTCGACAACAATGGCCGCTACGAAACGCTGTGGCTGTATGATCCGAACGCCACTCCGCTGCCGCGCGCGACCACGGCGGCGGTCTCGCCGCTCAGCCGCCTGCCGATCCGCAACGGCAATGGTCCCGACGCGCTGGCGAGCGTGCGCGAGCAGTTGCTGCAAAATGCGGCGAATACGCCGAAACAACCCAGTCTTTCCGATGTCATACAGGTCGCCCCCGTCAGCGAGGGCGGCAAATTGATCGGCTACCGGGTGCGTCCGGGACGCGATCACAAACGCTTCGAGCAGTTCGGTTTCCAAGCCGATGATGTTGTCACTGGCATCAATGGCGTGACGCTCGATGATCCGCAACGCGCATTGGAGTTGTACAACACGATGCGCACTGCCAAAGAGGCGACTTTCGCGGTGCGGCGCGGCGGCAGTGAAGTGAAGCTGTCGGTATCGCTGGAAAATAATAATGGCGGCACAGAATAAAATCAGTGTGTTTTCTTTTTAAGGGACTCCAGGTGAACGTATTCGCTCGTTGTATTCGCCCGTCGTGGCGGGGATTGTTGTTTCATGGATGGCTGCTGAGCGTGCCGCTGGCGCCCTCGGCGGCCTGGGCCGAGCAGACCTGGACCGTGAATTTCAAGGATACCGAGTTGGAGGAGCTGGTGCGCTTCGTGGCGCAGGCCACCGGCAAAACCATCATTGTCGATTCCAAGGCCAAGGGCCGCGTGCAGGTGATTTCCTCGCAGCCCTTGAACAAGGACCAGCTCTACGACCTGTTTCTGTCGATCCTCGATGTCAACGGTTTCGCCGCGGTCGATACCGGCGATTCCGTGAAGATCATTCCCTCGCGCGATGCGCGTTCCGCCGCGGCGCCGGTGGTGTCCAGCGGCAAGCAGCGGGAAAACAGCGAAATCGTCACGGAGGTGATACAGCTGCGCAACGTTTCCGCCGCCACGCTGATTCCGGTGCTGCGGCCGCTGGCGCCGCAGCAGGCGCACATGGCGGCCTACGGTCCGAGCAACGCGATCATTATTTCCGACGCGGCCAATAACATCGCCCGCATCCGCTCGGTGATCGAGCGCATCGACCGTTCCGCCATCGGCGACACCGACGTGATCAAGCTGGAACATGCCTCCGCCGAAGAGGTGGTGCGCATGCTGGAGCAGCTGGACAAGGGCGACGCCAGCAAGGCCCAGGGCGCGGAAGCGAAAAATATGGTGCTGGTGGCGGACAAGCGCACCAACAGCGTTCTGGTCACCGGCGATGATATGCAACGCGGCCGCGCCCGCGCGCTCATCAGCCATCTCGATGGCCCGCTGGCGCAGAACGGCAACGTGAAGGTTTATTACCTGCAATACGCCAAGGCCAAGGACCTCGCCGCGGTGCTCAACAAAGTCATGCAGAACGTTGCCCAGATGGCGCCGGGCGGCAGCGGCGGCCAGGGGCAGAGCGCTCCCAGCTCTTCCTCCAAGGGCAAGGCCACCATCGAGGCCGATGAGGGCACCAACTCGCTGATCATCACCGCCGAGGCCGATGTCATGGCTTCCCTGCAGGCGGTCATCGAGCGGCTCGATATCCGTCGCGCCCAGGTCCTGGTCGAGGCGATCATCGTCGAGATGACCGGCACCAAGGAGCGCGATCTCGGCATCCAGTGGATGTTCTCGAACAGCGCCGGCGCCTACGGCAGTTCGTCGCTGTCGAACGACTTGAACACGGCGACCGCGGGCGCCGCCTTCGGGCTCCTGCAGAACAACGGCGCCACCGCGCTCGGAACGACGGGCACCACCGGCACCGCCACGGGCACCGGCGTCACCACCGTCGATCCGCGCCTGGCGCTGGGCCAGGTGCTGGGCGCTACCAAGGGCCAGGTGCTCGGCATTGGCCGGCTGACCGATAACTTCAGTTTCAACGCGGTATTGAACGCGTTGCAGGAAAACACCGACGCCAACATTCTGTCCACGCCGTCGCTGCTGACGCTGGACAACGAAGAGGCTTCCATCGTGGTGGGCCAGAACGTGCCGTTCAAAACCGGTTCGTACACCCAGACCGGCAATGCGTCGAGCATCAGCAGCCCGTTCGAAACGATTCAGCGGCAGAACGTCGGCATCACCCTGAAGGTCACTCCGCACATTAACGAGGGCGATTCGCTGGTGCTGGAAATCACCCAGGAAGTGTCCAGCCTGACCGGCGCCGCCAGCTCGGTGAACGCCAGCGACGTGATCACCAACGAGCGCAAGATCGAAAGCAAGGTGCTGGCCGACAACGGCGAAACCGTCGTGCTCGGCGGCCTGATCAAGGACGACGTGCAGGAGACGGTGCAGAAAATCCCGCTGCTGGGCGACATTCCCTACGTGGGCCGTTTGTTCCGCAGCGATTCCACCACCAAGACCAAAACCAACCTGATGGTGTTCCTGCGTCCGGTCATCGTGCGCGAGGGCCGCGATATCACCGGCGCCACTGCGGAGAAATACCGCTATATCCGCAACGAGCAGATCGAGAGCCGCGAGCGCGGCACGCAGTTCCTGAGCAAAAAGGAATTGCCGCTGCTGCCGGAATGGGAAGACCAGCTGCGCAAGATTGAAGAAATGCGCAGCCGCAAGCGCGCCGAGGCGGTGAACGTACAGCAACCGCCGCTGGCCCAGGGCGCCAACCCGCCGGCGCAACCCGAGCCCGGATCGGTGTCGCCGGATGCGGCCGCCGCGCCGGCCGCGGGTGGAGCCGTGGCGCCATGAGCGAGGCGCTGCCGGAACCGGTCGTAGCGGCCCCCGGGGAAGACGCTCCCGAGGTGTCGGGGCTGCGCCAGCTGCCGTTCGCTTTCGCGCAGAATCACGGCGTGCTGCTCGATCTCGGCAGCACGCCCCTGCGTGTCTGGTATCGCCCGGGCCTGCAGGTGGATGTCATGGCCGAGCTGCGCCGCGTGCTCGATCAGCCGCTGTGTTTCGAGGCGCTCGTGCCCGAGCAGTTCCAGCAGGCGTTGAGCCTGGCCTACCAGCGCGACAACAGCGAAGCGGTGCAAATGGCCGAGGACCTCGGCGCCGATATCGACCTCACGCGCCTGGCCGACGAAATTCCCGAAACCGGCGACCTGATGGACGCGGAAGACGACGCGCCGGTGATCCGCCTGATCAACGCGATCCTGTCGCAGGCGGTGCGCGAAAAGGCGTCGGATATCCATATCGAAACCTTCGAAAACAAGCTCACCGTGCGCTATCGCGTCGATGGCGTGCTCACCGAAGTGCTGTCGCCCAAGCGCATGCTGGCGCCGCTGCTGGTGTCGCGCCTGAAAGTCATGGCCAAGCTCGATATCGCCGAAAAACGCGTGCCGCAGGACGGCCGTATTTCGATCAAGCTGGCCGGCCACGCCGTCGATATCCGCGTCTCGACGATTCCCTCGGCGCACGGCGAACGCGTGGTGCTGCGTCTGCTGGATAAACAGGCCGGACAGCTGCAGCTCGAACAGCTGCACATGAATCCGCAGGTGCAGGAAGGTTATCGCCGCGCATTGCATACGGCGCACGGCATCGTGCTGGTGACCGGTCCCACCGGCTCGGGGAAAACCACGACACTGTACGCGGGGCTGACGCACATCAACGATGCCAGCCGCAATATTCTGACCATCGAAGACCCCATCGAATACCTGTTGCCGGGCATCGGCCAGACCCAGGTCAACGCCAAGGTGGAGATGACCTTCGCGCGCGGCCTGCGCGCCATCCTGCGCCAGGACCCGGACGTGGTGATGGTGGGCGAGATCCGCGACGGCGAAACCGCGCAGATCGCGGTGCAGGCGAGTCTCACCGGCCACCTGGTGTTGTCGACGCTGCACACCAATACCGCGATCGGCGCGATCACGCGTCTGCAGGACATGGGCATCGAGCCGTTCCTGCTGGCGTCGAGCCTGCTGGCGGTGATGGCGCAGCGGCTGGTGCGGCTGCTGTGCGAAGAGTGCAAGGAGCCCTATACCGCCGATGCGCCGGCCTGCAAGCTGTTGGGCGTCGACAGCGGCGAGCCGCCGCAGCTGTTTCGCGCCAAGGGTTGCCCGCGCTGCAACAACAGCGGCTACCGGGGGCGCACCGGCATTTACGAGCTCATCGATATCGACGAAGAACTGCGCACCATGATTCATGGCCGCAGCAGCGAACAACAGATGGTGGCGTACGCGCGCACGCGCAATCCCGGCATCATCGACGACGGGCGCCGCCGCATCCTGGCCGGCGAAACCACAGTGGAGGAAGTGCTGCGCGTCACCGCCGGCTGAGCGCGACGGCGCGGCCACATGGACCTGAACGGGCACACGAATTTTTATGGGCGCGTATAACTACCGGGCGCTGGATTCCAGCGGCAAGCTGATCAAGGGCGTGATCGAGGCGGATTCCGAACGCCAGGTCCGGGGCCAGCTGCGCGCGCGCGATTTGAAGCCGGTGGAGGTGGTGGCGGCCAGCAGTGGCGGTAAGCGCGTGCCCAGCGGCTGGCAGAATTGGTTCAAGCCGCGTATCAGCCAGGGCGATCTCGCCATGCTCACCCGCCAGCTGGCGACGCTGATCCAATCGAACATGCCGCTCGACGAGGCCATTGCCGCCACCGCGCAGCAGGCGCGCCGCGCCAAGATCAAAGGGCTGGTGTTGCAGGTGCGCTCGCGGGTGGTCGAGGGACACACGCTGGCGTACGCGCTCGGCGATTTCCCGCAGGTGTTCAACGACATGTACCGGGCCATGGTGCGGGCCGGCGAAAGCGCGGGTTTTCTCGGCACGGTCATGGAGCGGCTGGCGGACTACACGGAAAATCGCCAGTACACCCAGCAGAAATTGAAGATGGCGATGGTGTACCCGGTAATCCTGATGCTGGTGGCCGTGGGCGTCATTTCCATGCTGATGATTTTCGTGGTGCCGCAGCTGGTCGGCCTGTTCGCGCACACCAAGGCCGAACTGCCGGCGCTGACCAAGGGCCTGATCGTGGTCAGCCATTTCTTCAGTCATTATTTATGGATCACCGTGCTGGTGCTGGCCGCGCTGATCTGGGGCGCGCGGCGCCTGTTGCGCGACGCGGGGCGGCGCCGGATCTGGCATCGCACGCTGTTGAAGCTGCCTTTTATTTCGGGATTGCTGACGGCCATGGACACGGCGCGTTTCGCCTCGACGCTGAGCATCCTGACCTCGAGCGGCGTGCCGCTGCTGGAAGGATTGCGCATCGCCGGCGAGGTGCTGACCAATATCGAGCTGCGCGAGGCCAGCCGCCAGGTGGCGACCTCGGTGCAGGAGGGCGGCAGTCTCAATCGCGCGCTGGCGCAGACCGAGCTGTTTCCGCCGATGATGGTGCACATGGTGGCGAGCGGCGAGGCGAGCGGCGAACTGGAAGCGATGCTGGCGCGCTCGGCGCTCAACCAGGAGCGCGAGCTGGAAATGACGCTCGGCAGCCTGATGGCGATCATGGAACCGCTGATGGTGGTGCTGATGGCCGTGGTGGTGGGCACCATCGTGCTGGCGGTGCTGCTGCCCATCATCAAGATGAACAGCCTGGTGGCTTGAGCTTGCGAACACTGCCTGTGTCCCGGCTTTGTGAAAAAGCGCGGCCGGGTTTTTCCGATAACGGAGCAACACCGCATTCGAACGGTGGGCAATGAGGGAGGCGCAATAACGTGAGAAGGTTGAGTGACGTGAAGCGAATGAAACAGAGCCAGGGCTTCAGCCTGGTGGAAATCCTGGTGGTGCTGGTGATCATCGGCCTGCTGGTCAGTATTGTCGCGCCGAACGTATTGCAGCGTGCGGACGAGGCGCGCATCCAGAAAGTGAAGGCGGATTTCAAGAACATCGAAACCGCGCTCAAGCTCTACAAGCTGGATAACTTCGCCTACCCGACCACCGAGCAGGGGCTGGCCGCGCTGGTGGAGAAATCCTCGATGGACCCGATCCCGCGCAACTTCAAAGAGGGCGGTTATCTGGAAAAAGTGCCCGAGGATCCCTGGGGTCGCCCCTATCTGTATCTGAATCCGCCCGAATTCGGCCACGGCGAATATGACCTGTATTCGCTGGGCGCGGATGGCGTCACCGGTGGCGAAGGCCAGAACGCGGATATCGGCAACTGGCAGTCCGAGCAGAAAAATACGCAGTAAATAAAGCGGGATGCCGGCATCGTGAAACAGCGTGGCCGCGGCTTCTCCCTGCTGGAGTTGCTGGTGGTGGTGGTGATCATCGGACTCGGCGTCGCCATCGTCGGGCTCGCGGCCGGCTCGCACCGGCCGCAGGAGCTGCGCACGGCGGCGCGCGAATTCGCCAATCTCACCGCGCTGGTGGCGGAGGAAGCGGTGCTGACCCGCGAGCCCTGGGGCGTGCAGTTTTACCGGGTGCAGAACGACAAGAATCATGAGGACGGCGACCAGATCGCCTATCGCTGGCTGCGTTTTCGCGGCGATAAAAACAGCTGGGAGGTCGGCGCTCCGCGCGAATTGCCCGAAGGCGGGATGTTCGCGCGCGGCATCGTCGCGCAGCTCGATGTCGAAGGCAGCGCCCAGCTGATCGAACCGCTGGCCGGAGACCGGCCGCCGGCGCCGACGCTGTGGCTGGCTCCGGGCGGCGAGGTGACCCCTTTTTTCCTGCACCTGCATTTCGCCGGCGACGAGACCGGCGGCATCGACGTGCGGGCCGATGCGCTGGGGCGCATCCAGCTGGATTTGAAAAACAATGAAAACTGAGCGCGGCCGCGCGCGCGGTTTCACCCTGGTGGAGGTCCTGGTCGCGGTGGCCATCGTGGCCTTGGCGGTGACCGGCATTCTGGTGGCGATGATGCGCCAGATCGACGGTACCGCGTATCTGCGCGAAAAACTGTTTGCGCACTGGGTGGCGCTCAATCGAATGGAACTGGCCGTGGTGGCGAACACCCAAAGCAACGAATTGCCGCACGACACCGTGACCGGCAGCGAGGACATGGCGGGTCGCACCTGGTATTGGCGCGCGCAGCCGAAGAGCACCGCCAATCCGGGCGCGGTGCAGCTGGAGATCACGGTGTCGTCGCAGGAGGGCCGGGACGCGCCGGTGCTGGCCAGCGTCACCGCCATTCTCGACAGATTCCATGAGCTGCCGCAGCAGTTGCGCCAGCCCTCGCAATCCGGCCAGCCCAAATGAAGCGCCGGCGCGTTCGCGGTTTTACGCGGGTGCGCGGCTTCACGCCGATGCGCGGTTTTACGCTGGTGCGTGGTTTTACACTGGTGGAGGTGCTGCTGGCGATGGCGATTACCGGGCTGGTCGCGGTGATGGGGTACGCGGGCCTGAGCGCGGCGATGAGCGCGGCCGAGCGCCACGGCGATCAGGTGCGCCGGCTCGGCGAAGTACAGGCCGCGCTCGGTTATCTGGTTCGCGATCTGCGCCAGAGCGTCGACCGGCCGATCCTGGACGCGCAGGACGAGACGCAGGCCGCCATGATGGGCGATGTCAGCAGCGAAGAGTTCCTGCAATTCACGCATGTCGGCTGGGACAATCCGCGCGGCCAGCGCCGCGGCAGCGTGCAGCGCGTGCGTTATCGCCTGGACAGCAACGGCGATCTATGGCGCGAGCACTGGCTGGTGCTGGATCGCGTCGACGACGAGGACCATCTGCAATCGGTGAAACTGCTGGGCGGCGTCGACGAGATCAAATTGCATTTCCTCGAGGCGCCGTCCGAGGATGCCGCGCCGGGCGGCGGACAGTCCGCGAAAAAAACCAAGGGTTCGGCGTTCGGCGACTGGGTCGATCAATGGCCGCCGCCGGACGATGCCAAGAACCGGCGCCGCGACAGCCGCCGCGGCGTTGGAACCCAGAACGGCAATGGCAACGGCAAGGACGATGCCGCGGTGCCGATGCCGCTGGCTGTTCAGGTCGAACTGAATTTGCGGGATATCGGCGCGGTGCGCCGCGTGGTGGGGCTGGCGAATCGCCAGGAGAAGGAGAGCCAGCAACAGCCCCAGCTGCAGCAGCAGAAAAAAGACGATCAGGAGGAAAAGAAAAAGCCGGAGCAGGAACCGCCACAGGAGCAGTTGGTGCAACCCGACCAGGCGGAGCCGACGACGGAATGAGCAAGCGGTCGTTTTACTCCGCGCGCCCCGGCGGGCGTTCCCGGCAGCGCGGCGCAGCGCTGATCGTCGCGCTGCTGGTGGTGGCGATGGCCGTAATGCTGGCGACGACGCTCAGCAGCGATTTCCTGCTGATGTTCCGGCGCGTGGAAAACCAGATGGACAGCGAGCAGGCCTACGCCTACCTGCTGGGCGCCGAAGGCCTGGCGCGGGCCGCGCTGCTGGAGGATTTGCAGAATGACAGCAACAACAGCAACAACGGCGCGGGTGCCGGCAAGGGTGCCGGCACGAACACAGGCACAGGCACAAACACAGGCCTCGGCAAGGGGATGGGCACCGGTATCGGTTCTGGTATCGGCTCCGGCGCGAGTGCGGGCGGCGGCGCCTCGGGCAAGGACAATGCCAGCGCCGGCGGCAGAGTCGATTACCTGACCGAAAGCTGGGCGCAGGAATTGCGGCTGCCGACGGATTACGGCTGGATCGGCGGGCATATCGAGGATGCCCAGGGCCGCTTCAATCTCAATCAGCTGGCGACGCCGGGCCAGCAAAAGGGCGCGGGCACCGGGACCGGTACGGGCACAGGCGCTACCGCCGGCAAAGGCAAGAGCACAAGTGGTACCGGTACAACCCTGGGCGCCGGCCTGCAACCGCAGCTGACGCCGGCGCAGTTGCAATTCGTGCGCCTGCTGCGCTCGCTGCCTCTGGACACGCCTCTGGATGAGAGCCAGGCGCAGGAGCTGACCGAGGCGATCACCGACTGGATCGACGGCGATGACGAGGTGACCGGCATGGGCGGCGCGGAAAGCCAGTTTTACTCCCATGAGGATCCGCCCGGGCGGCCGGCCAACCGCGATCTGGTCAGCCCCTCCGAGCTGATGTGGGTCAAGGGCATGACGCCGGAAATTTATCGCGCGCTCGCGCCGCTGGTCACGGTGTGGCCCAGCGTCAACGGCGATACCACGACCAGCGGTTCGACGACCAACGGTTCGACAGCGCAGGACGAGGGCGGCATCAATATCAATACCGCGCCGCCGGGCGTGCTGGCCTGCCTCGGTGACGACAAGGACACGCATCCGCTGGAAGAAAATGAAATCGCGGCGATCGTGAAAGAGCGTACGCAGAAAGAGTTTTTCAAAAGCGCGGCCGATCTGCGCAACGAGCCGGAACTGCAAAGCAAGCAGATCCGCATCGACAATCTGACGGCGCACAGCAGTTATTTCATCCTGAACGCGCAGACGGAGTTCCAGGGGCGTACCTACAGCCTGCACAGTCTGCTGTACCGTGACGAACAGAATCTCAGCGTGCAGGTGATCGAACGGACATTCGGCGAGTGGTGACAGCCGCGGGACGCGGGTGCGGCGGCGCCGCGAAACTCAGGCATTTGGGGAAGCGTAAAACATTGTGAAAAGCACGCTACTGATCAATCCGGGCCCGGGCGAGCAATTGTTCTGGCGCACCGCAAACGAAACCGAGCCGCGCTGTGGCGCCGCCGCCGAACTGGCGGCCGATCCCGCCGTGGCCGATGCCGATCTCGTCTTGGTGGTGCCGGCGCAGAAAGTGCTGTTGCAGAGCGTGAGCTTTGCCGCCCACGAGCGCCGCCTGCTGCGCCAGACCGTGCCGTACTCGCTGGAGGAGGATCTGGTCGAGGATGTCGGCGACCAGCACTTCGCGCTCGGCGCGGTTGCCGACGGCCAGGTGCCGGTGGCGGTGGTGGAGCGTCAATGGCTGGCCGATTGGCTGGCGCGCTGCAATGCCGCCGGTCTCGGCATCAAGCGCGCCCTGCCCGAGCAATTGCTGCTGCCGTGGCGCGCCGGCTGCTGGACGCTGGCGCCCGGCGAAGAGCGCTGGCTGGTGCGCGTCGGTCCCTATCGCGGCTTCGCCTTCGAGCCGGACAGCGCCGCGCTGGCGTTGCAATTGTTGCTCGACAGCGCCAACGAGTTGCCGCAGAAATTGCTGGTGTGCGGCGATCGCGCGGTGGCGGACCTGCTGTCGCAATTGCCCGAATTGTTGCGCGGCAGCGTGGAGGCGTTAGAGACGCCGGCCTTGCAGGTGCCCGCCGCGGGCGAAGCCACGCTGGATCTGCTGCAGGGAACGTTCGCCCGGACATTGCCCTGGCAGCGCTGGCTGCGCGAATGGCGGATTCCGGCGCAGGCGCTGGCACTGGCGCTGGTGGCGCAACTGGCGGTCAGCGCGCTCGAACACCATCAGCTGGAAAAGAAAAACGTGGCGTTGCGCCAGCAGATCGAACAGGTCTATCGCGGCGTCGAGCCGCGCGGCGTCGTCAACAACCCCGAACTGCAATTGCAGCGCAAGGTAAAAGCCCTGCAGGGCCAGGGCGGCGCCGGCGCGATTCCCTTGTTGCAGCAAGTGGGGGGAGCGCTGAAAAGCGTGCCGGGCATCAACGTGCAAAACCTCACCTACAGCGAGCGCCAGGGCGAAATCCGCCTCAGCCTGAGCGCCAGCGCGTTCAAGGATGTCGAAGCGGTGCGCACCGCGATTGCCGGCAAGGGACTCGATGCCCAGTTGGTCGGCAGCAACGCCGATGGCGATAAAACCCGCGCGCAACTGCGTATCACGGAGCACCACTGATATGTTATCCCGATGGCAACAACTGAGTTTGCGTGATCAGGCCATGCTGGTTTTGCTGGGCGTGGCGGTGGCGATTTATCTGTTGTACCAGCTTGCCTGGCGGCCGCTGGCTGCGGCCAACAGCCAGTTGCAGACACAGAACGCCGCCGCGACGCAAAGCCTGGGAACGGTGACGCGGCTGGCCGCGCAATACCGCGAGCTGCAGCGCAGCAGCGCGCAGAATCAATCGCAGGGCCAAAACCTGGCCCAGGTCGTGGACCAGACCGTCGCTGCGAATAATTTGCATATGAGCCGTTTTCAGCCGGGCAGCAGCGGCGATGTGCAGGTGCGGCTCGACAACGCGCCGTTTGACCAGGTGCTGCGCTGGCTCAATCAACTCGAAGCCGCGCACTCGGTCACCATCAAGGAGCTGGCCGTGGCGCCGGGATCGGCGAGTGGCCTGGTCAACGTGTCGGTCCGCCTTTACCGGCCCTGACATTTCAGAACAGGCGCGAAACACGCGTCCGCAGGAATACCGGCCGCGCCTGACAACAAATCGCCGCGGGGCGGGCTGTGTGGGCCATCGCGCTTTCGTCCAGTCGGACGTCCCGCTACACTCCGCCCGTGTTGTGCTGTGCAACCTGTTTTCAGCCAATCTGTTTTTTATTAACCAGTCTGTTTTTAACGCCGGCCGGAGCGCTCGCCGCAAGCGATTCCGCTGATCTCCTGGAAACGAGAATTACCTATGAAGTCTTGGTTAACGATGAGCGGACTGTCGCGCCGTGCGGCACTGGCCGTGGCCTCGCTGTGGTTTTTGGCCTGCCTGTTTTACGGCGCGCCGCCGCAGCTGTTCGCGGCGCTGGTACAGCGAGGCGGCACCCTGCAGCTGGAGACTATCGACGGCAGTTTCTGGCAGGGGCGCGCCGGCGAGGCTTACGTGATTTTGCCGGATCAACAGCGCATCGCCCTCGGCACTCTGGAGTGGCGGCTGCGTCCGTCTTCACTGCTGTGGTTGCATCCCGATGCGCACGTTTCCACCGAATACGGCGAGCAGTCGGCGCAGGCCGATGTGCGCCTCAGTCCGCTCGGCACGGTGCAGTTGCACAATGTCCGGGCCACGGCGCCGTTGGCGGCGCTCAACCGCTGGCTGCCCTTGCCCGCGCAGGGCACGGTGTCCATCGATCTCGCCGAGCTGGAATTGAGCCGCAGCGAATTGCGCAAGGTGCAGGGGCAGTTGTCGTGGCAGCAGGCGAGCTGGGAATGGAACATGCGCTGGCTGGCGCTGGGCGATTATCGCTGCGAGTTGCAGATGACGAAGCCGGCGCAGGTGCGGTGCGCGTTGCAGGGCGCCGGCGCGCTCGGCATCGAGGGGGAATTGCTGGTCGACCTGAACGACAAAAATTATTCGCTACAGGCGCAATTGCGCCCGGCGGACAGTTTGCCGAGAGATTTCCGCGAAGGGCTCGCGCTGGTGCTCGGCGCGACGCGCGACGCGAGCGGCCAGATGCCGCTGCATCGGGACGGGCGCTGGTGATGGCTATCGGTGACTATCCGGCGATGAGTATTTTGGCCGCGTATTTGCTCCCGATGGTTGGTTGGGGACCTGTTGACGTCGCTCGCTTGGCATCGTCAAAGATAGTCACGGACCAGGTCATGACTGAGGTCAAGCATTGTCTTCGAGTATGCCTGGTTCAGTGCGATTGGCGTTGGTTCACACAGATGATTATCGGAGAAAAGCCTGCCGGTCACGTTGTCTGCCTGGGGTAATGAGCAGAGGTGTAGGTATTTTTCCGCTGCTTGTTCGGGACTGCTCCAATCGCCGGTGCGGAATAATTTGAGGCGCAGGCGGGAAAAAAAGCTCATGTTCTTCGACATTCGTGTGAAAACCATCCCAGGGTGCAGGGCATTCACGGAGATCAGTTCGGACTTGAGTTTTTTGGAAAGCTCGATTGTCAGATAAAATATAGCCAGTTTAGACAGCGCGTACTGCCGATAGGGATCATATTTTTCTGTCGCGTTGAAGTCTTTGATGACTTTCGGAAAATCCTCATGAGTGATCGATTGATAAAAGAGCGATATCACGTTGATGATTTTTGCGGGCGCTCCGCGTCTGATTGCCGGAAGTAGTTTTATAGTTAACAGATAAGTCGATAGATAGTTCACGGCGAGTGTCATCTCGTAGCCGTCTTTTGAAACCGTTCTGTTTTTCTGCCCAAGGATACCGGCATTGTTGATGAGAAGGTCGAGTGGTTCTTCGCGCGCGAGAAATTGATTAGCCATATCGGCGACTGAGCTCAATGAGCCGAGGTCGCACTCCAGCCCATAAATGTGTTCGTTTCCCGACAATGCTTTCAGTTCGTCGATGAAGGCTTGGGCTTTATCGGGATCTCTATAGGACAGATATAATTTTACTCCCGTTTTCGCCAGCTTTTTCGCAACGGCTTTTCCTATTCCGCTGGTTCCTCCGGTCAAGAGCGCGGTTTGAGGCGTTCCTTTCATTGCTGTCCCTGAGCTTGAGTAGCTTTTTGGTGCGGTGAGGAAAAATATGTGCACACATCTTTGCTTTTTGGCGAGAAGTTTGTCGTTCGTACAATTGAGTTAACAAAACTGCTCTGCAGGCACGCATCGATATCATTGCGGGGGTATGGGCTTTATGGGGCTGGAGAGAGGATTGGGCGAATCGACGGATTCGCCGCGCCTATGATGGTATTTCAGTTATGAAATCGAGATTTTCGAGGGAGCAAGCTTCAATCGAGCCGTTTTTTGCTGTTCAAACCTCGTTCAGAACGACTTTGTCGATTAAATTTTCTATTTCTTCCGTTATCGGGAGGTTGATATTTAAACTGGTCGCCAGGTCCAAAGCGGCTTTCAAATCTTTTTTTCCTAGTGCAGCGAGTCTTGAAAAGTGCTCTTTAAATTGGCTGTCTGACATTGATTTTTCCGCGACAAATCGATTTTTCATGAATTCACGCATTTGTGGCGTGAGCACGCCATTGATTTCACTGACTTCTTCGAAAGCCTGAAACGGCAGGTCACATTTGCTGGCCAGTTTGTAGGCCTCGTGAATCGCGGAAAATGCAAAGTAGCTCAGAATATTGTTACAAAGCTTCAGGCTGATACCGGACCCGATGTCTCCGGCGAATATGATTTTTTTTGCTGAGGTAGCAAACACGGGGCGGCACTGCTCAAGAATTTTCTTTTCCCCGCCGCATATATAGCAGAGGCTTTTGTTGTGTGCGCCGACCTCCCCGCCGGTAACCGGTGCGTCGACAATATGTGCCTGGTATTTTTTTGCCTGGTCGGAAAGTTGAAAAAGTGTGGATTTTTTAATCGTGCTATGAATGGTGATTATCGTTCCCGCGCGCACAGTGGAAAAAATACCGTTCTTTCCCGCGAGCACTTCCATGACTTCCGCATCGTTGCGCACGCAAATTCCAATGATTTCGCACACTTCCGCCATCAACGCCGGCGAGTTGGCGGTTGATGCTCCGAACTTTTCGAGCTCTTCACATGCCGTTGGAAAAACATCGTAAACCGTGACATTGAAATCATTGGTTTGATTTTTTGCCATCGGTCGACCCATCGCCCCCAACCCGATGAATCCCACCTGCTTTTTTTTCGTTGATTTTTCGCTTGAGAGTTGGGTAGTCATTACCTTCGTTTCGTCCGCTGGGGTATGGGGGATAGCACGCGAGCGCGTGATATTAAGTTTCGCGCAATGTTAACCGGCCGTTGATAATTGGAGGTTTCCTAAAAGGCCATTTTGAATGATAAGAAATATCATTGTGAGGGGGGCTGCGATTCATGCATTGATCCGCGGAGGTTGTTTTATATCGCGGCCTTGATTTGAATATTGAGAGAAGCTTGAGGCGCTTTCATCCAGCCGGATTGCAGCGAAGTTGTTCAGGTCTCGATGGGGCTGAAGGGATTTTTGGAGGGGGCCACCGTCGGGCGCCCCGACCGGACAGGCGTTAAAGAAAGCGCAGCAGTGCTTCTTCGCGGTGGGTGAAATCCCGCACCGTTTTGTGATTTCTGACGGCGTGCTCGACCACGCCCGGCGAGTAGCTGTGGCAACTGCCCAGCATCGCCTTCTCGCCGGCGCTGGGTTTGCCGTCGAGGGCGCCGACATCGTAAAACCGCGCGCACGCCACGAAATAGCCTTTCTGCAGAACCCGCGCCGCCTCCAGTTCGTCGCCCCGGTAGGCCGCGCCGGCCCATTTCGCGAAACCCTGCAAGACCGGTTGTCCGGCCCAGCGCCCGGGCTCCACGAAGGCTCCCTTGGCGATGCGCCATTCGTGGACCAAGGCGTTGTCGAGGCGCACGCTGGCGATGGTGCCCTGTTCGGTTTCATCGGTGATCGCGACATCGTATTGACGCACGCCCGCGCCGCGCCGGATATGCGCGATGGCCAGCAGCGCGAGATCGAGCAGGTGGGTGCAGTTGCGGCGCGGCCCGGCGATCTGGCCCAGCTCGCGCTCATCGAGATCGACGCGCTGGCCGACCAGCGCTCTGATCGGTTGCACCGCGCCACCGCAGGTGCTGATGGGAACGCGCAGCATTTCGGATTGGATGTCGGTGATGACGCCATCGGCGTGGTGCACGGAACAACGCATGCCGTGCAGGCAGTCTTCCATTTCCGCACGGACAACGCCGGCCGCGCCGACCAGCCTGACGCGGCGCCGGTATACGCCGGTGCCGTAGTCGCTGCTGCGGGGCATATAGGAGTAGGTATCGTCGATATTCACGGGATAACGAACAAGCATGGCCGTAAGGCCGCTGAGTATTGCATGCCTCCGGTGGCACGCACAAATGCGTTACCGCTCAGGTCTTTCACAATATCTGTCAATTCCAGTGGCTTAAAAATTCGGCGACCGGGGTTTCGCTCAGCGGCTTGGGCGAGCCATTGATGCTGCCGACGTAGACATAGCCGACGATTTCCTCGCCGGCGTCGAGGCCGAGGCCGGCTTTCACCGCGGGATCGTAGCTGTTGTCGCCGGTGCGCCAGATCGCGCCGAATCCCAGCGCCTGCGCCGCCAGCAAAATGCCGTGCGCGGCGCATCCCGCCGACAGCAGTTGCTCGACGCGCGGCACTTTGTGGTGATCGCGCAGGCGGGCGATCACCGCGATCACCAGTGGCGCCCGCAGCGGCGCGCTTTCGTTTTTCTTGATTTCCTCGGTGGAGGCGTCGGGTTTGCGCTGGCGCAGCGCCTGCGCGAACAGCGCGCCCAGCCGCTCGCGGCCCGGGCCTGCGATCGCAATGAAGCGCCAGGGCTGCAAACGGCCGTGATCGGGGGCGCGCAGGGCCGCGCGCAATATCTGTTCGAGCGCGTTGGCGTCGGGGCCGGGTTCGATGAGTTTGGGGACTGAATTGCGTTCTTGCAGCAGGGTCAGGGCATCCATTACGGCACTTCCGATGCGAGGGGAGCGGAGCATGGTAGGGCTCGTTCCCCCGGGCCGCAAGTGCGGAGCCGGAAACCGCCCGAGAGCGGCCACCGGCCGGCGCCTGTCGCTCCGCGGGCTTATTGGCCTCTGAACTTATTTACCCTGGAAATGCGGCGTGCGTTTTTCCAGCGCGGCGCCGATGGCCTCGACGTGATCTTCCGAGGCGTGCATCAGCGCCTGGAACGAGGCCGACAGTTCCAGCATTTCCGGCAGGCGCAGATGCTGGCTTTCACGCAGTAAACGCTTGGTCAGGCGCAGCGCCTGCGGCGGATTGGCGGCGATGCGCGCGGCCAGGGCGCGGGCGGCGTCCAGCAGTTGCTCCGGGGCGACCACCTGCGAAACCAGGCCGTATTGCAGGGCCTGCTGCGCATCGATGGTGTCGCCGGTAAACGCCATTTCAGCGGCCTTGGCGGCGCCGACCAGGCGGGGCAGCAGCCACGCGCCGCCGTCGCCCGGCACCAGGCCGAGCTTGATGAAGCTGGCGGCGAATTTGGCGCTGCTGGAGGCGATGCGCAGATCGCAGGCGCCGGCCAGATCGCAACCCGCGCCGATGGCCGGGCCGTTCACCGCGGCGATGGTCGGCACTTCGATATCCCACAGGGCGCGCGGAATGCTTTGGATGGCGCGCTTGTAGTGGGCGCGTGTCGCGGCGGCGTTTTCCTGGCGGCCGATGCCGCTGCCGTCGAGCATGCGCTTGATATTGCCGCCGGCGCAGAACGCCGAACCCGCGCCGGTGAGGATGACGACGCTGACCGAGGCATCCTCGTTGGCGCGATGCAGGGCGTCGACGATATCGTCGCAGGCCTGCTGGGTGCCGATCGCGTTGCGCTCGTCCGGATTGTTCAGCGTCAGTGTCACCACGCGCTCGTGCTGTTCGTAGAGAACGAAACCGCTCATCGATACATCTCCATGCTTTCTTTATATGGGTTATGGCTGTTGGAAACGGGAGTGACGCGCCGTGCCGGCGCGATGCAAGCGGCGCCTATCATATAACGCGCAGCGGCCGGGGGGTGGACTGCGCCGTGCGGTCCCGGTTTTCAATGGGGTGGACGAGGTTCGATACCCGCTCTTATCTGTGGGCCGGCGCGCGGTTGTCCCCGCCTGGAAAACCCCGCGGCGACCGGGCTTGACGAGGGGCTTGAAGCCGCGCTCGCTCAGCTTGTGCTGGCCCGGTGGCGCCAGTACCATAGCGCCTTTCCTGATCGCGGAGAGCGCGGATGATTTCTGGCAGTATTGTCGCCCTGGTCACGCCGATGACATCGGCGGGTGATGTCGATTGGCGCGCGCTGGACGAACTGGTCGAGTGGCATGTGAGCGAAGGCACCAATGCCATCGTTGCGATGGGCACCACCGGTGAATCGGCAACGCTGAATGTGGATGAGCATTTGAGCGTGATAAAACGGGTGATCGAGCAGGTGGGCGGCCGTATTCCGGTCATCGCCGGCACCGGCGCCAACTGCACCCGCGAAGCGATCGAACTGACCCAGGCCGCGAAGGACCTCAAGGTCGATGCCTGCCTGCTGGTCACTCCCTATTACAACAAGCCTACCCAGGAAGGTTTGTACCTGCACTTCAAGGCGGTGGCGGCAGCCGTTGCCGTGCCGCAGATTCTCTACAACGTGCCGGGTCGCACCTGCTGCGACATGCGCAATGAGACGGTCGAGCGCCTGGCCGGCGTGGCCAATATCATCGGCATCAAGGACGCGACGGGCGATGTCGCGCGCGGCATCGAGCTGATCCAGCGCTGCGGCGGCGATTTCGCCGTGTATTCCGGCGACGATGCCACCGCGCTGGACCTGATGCTGAACGGCGGCCGCGGCGATATTTCGGTCACCGCCAACGTCGCCCCGGGCCAGATGGCGCGGATGTGCGCCGCGGCGCTGGCGGGCGATGCCGAAACCGCGCGCGCCCTCAACGACCGCCTGATGCCGCTGCACGAAAAACTGTTTGTCGAGGCCAATCCGATTCCCGCCAAATGGGCGTTGGTCGAGATGGGAAAAATCAGTGATGGTATCCGTCTGCCGCTGACTCCGCTCAGCGATACTTTCCGCCCCGTGGTGCGCGAAGCGCTGCGTTTTGCCGGTCTATGTTGAAAACAGAATGAAAAAAATCCTCTGTGCATCGGCGCTGGTCGCCGCAAGCGTTGCGCTCGGCGGCTGCGGTTGGCTGTTTGGCGACAAGGGTCTGTTCCGCGATCGCGGCGACGATTATCGTCGCGCCAGCGTGGAGAAACCGCTGGAAATTCCGCCCGGGCTGAGCAAAACGGCGATCGAGGACGAGGCGGCGATTCCGCCGATCTCCAATTCGGCTTCGCTGGAAGGGGATTTCGTGGTGCCTCGGCCCGAGCCGCTCGACGGCAACCCCGAGGCGGAGCAGGTGAAAATCCAGAAGCTCGGCGGCAACACCTGGATTCTGGTCGATGCCTCGCCGGGTGAAGTCTGGCCGCGCGTGCGCCAGTTCCTCGCGACTAACCAGCTGACTGTGCTGCGCGCCGACGCCAACGCCGGCGTCATCGAAACCGGCTGGCTGCAACCCCGCACCGAAGGCTCCTTGCGCGAGCGCTACCGCTTCCGTATCGAGCAGGGCGTACAGCGCGGCTCCAGCGAAGTCTACGTGTTGCAGGCCGATACGCGCGCCGGCGAAAACAACTGGCCGCCGGCTTCGTCGAACCGCGATCGCGAAGAGGAAATGGTCAAGGCGCTGTCGCAGTTCGTCGCGGACAACGGCAGCACCGGCGCGGTCTCCATGCTGGCGCAGCGCGCCATCGATTCGCGCGGCAAGGTATTCCTCAACAAGAAGCCCGGTGAGAAACCCTATCTGTTGCTGGAGCTGCCCTTCGATCGGGCCTGGGCTTCGCTGACGACGGCGTTGCCCAAGGCGGGTTTCACCGTGGACGATCTCAATCGCGATCAGCGTGAATTGCAGGTTCACTACGAACCGCCGAAGGAATTCGAGGAAGAGAAAGGCTGGTGGAGCAGCTTCTGGTCCTGGGTGTTCGGCGACAAGGAAGAGGACATCCATAAAGACGTGACCTACGTGATTCATGTCGAACCGGCCGCGCCCTTGTCGAAACCGGCCGCGGGCGCGGCTCCGGGCGAAAACGAAGCGGTGCAGATCAATATCGCGCGCCAGGACGGCAAGCCGTTGTCCAACACCGTCACGGAACAACTGCTCAATTTCATCAAGAGCAAACTGTCCTGATCCGTTCACGGCCGCGCTCGCCCGATCGCGGCCACTCCTCGACTCTTGAAATGATTGCCAGCCTCATGCGCGTATTGCCGGTGACTTCCTGATGCGTTTTGCCTCGTTGGGCAGCGGCAGCCGGGGCAACGCCACGCTCGTCGAAACGGCCGACACCTGCGTGCTGGTGGATTGCGGTTTCTCCGCGCGCGAGGCCGAGCGGCGTTTGCAGCGCTGCGGCCGTTCGGCGCGCGATCTGGCCGCGATCCTGGTTACGCACGAGCACAGCGATCATATCGGCGGCGTGGCCACGCTGGCGCGGCGCCATTCCCTGCCGGTTTACGCCACCGCGGGCACGGCGCGCGGCACGGCGCTGGCGGCGCTCGCCACGCTGCATCTGATCGACACGTCCAGCCCGTTTCAGCTGGGCGCGCTGACCGTGCAGCCGGTGGCGGTGCCCCACGATGCCGGCGAGCCCAGCCAGTTTGTCTTCCGCGAGGGGAAAAAAGCGTTTGGCCTGCTCACGGATTTGGGTAGTATTACGCCCGCCGTGACGAACGCCTATCGCGATTGCGACGCCCTGATGCTCGAATGCAATCACGACAGCGCGCTGCTGGCCGCGGGGCCTTATCCCTATTTTCTGAAGCGCCGGGTCGGCGGTTCGCGCGGACATCTCAACAATGAGCAGGCGGCGCAACTGCTGGCGGCGCTCGATGTGGCGCGATTGCAGCAGGTGGTGATGTCCCATCTCAGCACCACCAACAATACCGAGGCGCTGGCGCGGGCGGCACTGCTGCCGGTGCTGGCGCGCAGCGATGCCATCCTGGCGGCCGACCAGGAGGCGGGGCTCGACTGGCGCGAGATCCTGTGACGGAGCAGCCGCGGCCCGGATGATTTTGCCAACGAATTCTTTTTGATTAACGTGTTGCCTCGAGGCGGCGTGGGTCGACGACTAACGCCGCGCTCAAGGGGCGACCGCGACGAGAGCCATCATGGAAAAACGCCAAGAACTCTACACCGGCAAAGCCAAATCCGTGTTCACCACCGACGATCCGGATCGTTACGTGATGGTGTTCCGCAACGACACCTCCGCCTTCGACGGGAAAAAGAAAGCCCAGCTCGATCGCAAGGGCATGGTCAACAACAAGTTCAACGCCTTCATCATGGAGCAGCTGGCGGCGGCGGGTATTCCCAGCCATTTCGAAAAGCTGATCTCGGACAACGAGTCGCTGGTCAAGCGCATGGACATGCTGCCGCTCGAATGCGTCGTGCGCAATCTTGCCGCCGGCTCGATCTGCCGCCGCTACGGCGTGCAGGAAGGCCTGGAACTCAATCCGCCGACCTTCGAATTCTTTTTGAAAAGCGATGCGCTCGGCGATCCGATGGTCAACGAATATCACATTCGCTCCTTCGGCTGGGCCAGCCAGGCTCAGATCGATCGCATGAAGGAGCTGACCTTCAAGATCAACGAAGTGCTGCAACCGTTGTTCCTGCGCGGCAACATGCTGCTGGTCGACTACAAGCTGGAGTTCGGCCTGTTCCAGGGCGAGGTCTTGCTCGGCGACGAGTTCACGCCGGACGGATGCCGCCTCTGGGATAAAGACACCCGCGAGAAACTCGACAAGGATCGTTTCCGCCAGGACCTCGGCAACGTCGTGGAATCCTACGAGCTGGTGGGCAAGCGCCTCGGCGTCAAATTCGATTGAAGCCCGCGCGCGGGTGCGTGCCGTAAATACTGAAAAAGGCGGTTTTTTTAACCGCCTTTTTTTCGTCTTTTATTTTTTGCATTAATCGAATTTTAAAACCGCGTTTATATCCTGCGAGCCTTGCTTGTTGGTGTGTGGTGTTATGTTATATCTTTTTCTCCCATGAGCAGAGCTTCCGTTAATTCATCGAGGCGCGCGCGCCGGCCTTATTGGCTGTTGTTGACGCTCGCCTTGTTGATTGCGGGCCAATGTCTCAGCGCCAGCCACTGGCATGACAGCAACAGCACCACGGATTTCGATTGCGCGCTGTGTGTGTTGTCATCGGCGACCAGCGGCGCGGCCTTGTCCTCGGGCTGGCTGCCCTTCGATCTGCCGCTGTTCGTCTTCGTTTTTTTCCTGATCGTTCCTTGCGCGCGTCGCGCCGCGCAGCGTTTTCACGATAGCCGCGCCCCACCTTATCGCTCCTGAGACGAACCGTTAAAAAACCGGCCGGCATGCGCCGGTGTTTTCGTTTATTCGGGAGTTAACCCATGAGACGTTCAGTTTTCTGGCTGGCCGCCGCCGCGGCCGGCTTGGTTTCGCCATCCGTAGCCGTGGCCGCGGGCAACAATTCCAACAGCACCAACAACACCATCGAAACCGTTGAAGTCGTGGCGCGGCGTCTGGACGAGGCGCGCAACGGCCTGTCTCCGGAAACCGGCAGCTCCGTTTATCGCTTCGACAACAAGGCCATCGACACTCTGCCGCTGGGCGATGCCACGCCGCTCAACCAGGTCATCCTTCAGGCTCCCGGCGTGGTGCAGGATTCCTACGGGCAGCTGCATGTGCGCGGCGATCACGCCAACCTGCAGTACCGCATCAACGAGGTGGTGATTCCCGAGCCGATCTCCGGCTTTGGACAGACACTGGATACGCGCTTCGCAAACCAGATCAATATCCTTACCGGTGCGCTCCCCGCCCAATACGGTTATCGCACCGCGGGTGTGGTCGACATTCATACGAAAAGCGGCAGTTTCGACAATGGCGGCAGCATCAGTTTTCTGGGCGGCAGCCACAATCACCGGGAGACCAGCCTGCAGGTGAGCGGTTCGCAGGACGCGTTCAGTTACTTCCTGACCGGCTCCTACCTGCACGACGACCAGGGCATCGAAAACCCGACCGGCAGCCGCAATGCGCGGCACGATGCGACCCAGCAGGGCAAGGGCTTCGGGTATCTGTCCTACATCCTCGATCCCGACAGCCGCGTCAGCCTGATTTTCGGTGTCACCAACAATCGCTTTGAAATTCCCAATGCGCCGGGCGTAACACCGGATTTCGATCTGGCGGACACGTCGCCGAAAAACTCGTTCGATCTCGATGCGCACCAGAACGAAAAGAACAGTTTTCAGATCGCCTCCTATCAGCGCAGCGTCGGCGACGACGCAACCTACCTGTTATCGGTGTTCCATCGTTATACCGACGTGGACTACAGTCCCGATCCCATTGGCGATCTGCAGTTCAACGGCATCGCCGCGAATATTTTGCGTAAAAACGAAAGCGTCGGCCTGCAGGGGGATGCCAGTTACCGGATCGGCGACAGCCACACGCTGCGCACCGGCGTTTATTTCAGCGGCGAGCGCTTCAGCGCCACCAATGACGCCATGGTCTTTCCCGCCGACGCCGACGGTAATCAAAGCAGCGACATTCCCTTCGCCATTCCGGACAAAAGCAGCCTGAGTGGGCATCTGTGGGGCGTGTATCTGCAGGACGAGTGGCAGCTCACATCGGATCTCACTCTGAACTACGGCGCGCGTTTCGATAAAACCACCACCGTGGTCAATGAGCAGCAGCTCAGCCCGCGCCTCGGCCTGGTTTACAACCTGTCGCCGAAAACCACGCTGCACGCCGGTTATGCGCGTTACTTCACGCCGCCGCCCACGGAATCCATCGATGTCACATCGGTGCAGAAATTCCTGAACACCACCAACGCGCTGCCTTCGGACGCGAACACCGCGGTGAAGTCCGAGCGTTCTCATTATTTCGATGCGGGCGTGGCGCACCAGCTGACCCCGGAGATCACGCTGGGTCTGGACGCCTACTACCGCAAAGTCCAGAACCTGCAGGATGAGGGGCAGTTCGGCAACGCCTTGATCTATTCCGCGTTCAATTACCAGGAAGGGCGGATTCGCGGCGTCGAGTTGTCCGGTTCCTACCGCGCCGACAATCTTTCCGCCTATGCGAACCTCGCCTGGTCCAAGGCCGAGGGCCGTGACATTCTCACCGGGCAATTCAACTTCGATCAGGATGAATTGGATTACACCAACAGCCATTGGGTGCATCTGGATCACGACCAGGCGCTGTCGGGCTCGGCGGGCATCAGTTACGCCTGGAACAACACCACGGTTGGCGCCGATCTTTTATACGGCAGCGGACTGCGGCGCGGATTTGCCAACACCGAGCATTTGCCCGCGTATTCCCAGGTGAACCTGAGCGCGACGCACAGCTTCGATCTCGGCCATCTCGGTACTATCGATGGCCGCGTCGCCCTGGTGAACCTGTTCGACAAGAGCTATGAGTTGCGCGATGGCACTGGTATCGGTGTCGGCGCGCCGCAATATGGGCCGCGCCGGGAGTTTTATGTCGGCGTCAGCAAATCGTTTTGAGCTGCCCACGGGCGCTCAAAGATATTCGCGGTGAATATGGACGATCGCCGCGTCGATTTCCTCGGCGATGAAACGCTCGATGGCGCTGAGCTTCCGCTCCACGGCGATCCTGTCGCTGGCGACGGCGAGATAGGTCCATTCGGCCCGTTCGCGCTGGTCCTGGAAATCGCTCTCGCAGACGGCCACGTTAGGCTCCCGGCCGAAGCGGTCGCGCAGGCGGATCAGACGCTGGCGTTTTTCCTTCAGGCTGGCGCTGCCCGGCAGATGGAACTCGACGGTGAGAATGCCGATGTGAGTCATGGCTGGGCTCCGTTATGGAGTCGGCCGCCGGGCCGGCTCCGCGCTGCGTTCACGCCACCATCCGGATTTTCCCCCGCGCTTGTCAACGCTCCCGCACTTGCCAACGCCGATGGGCGGCGAGTTTCGCTGCGCCGTCACGCCCGCGCTGGTATGGGCGCAAGTTGGGTATAATGGCCGCCTTCCACGGCCTAACCTTCGATAAGGAAACCCGATGATCATCAAGCCCCGCGTGCGCGGTTTCATGTGCGTGACGACCCACCCGGCTGGTTGCGCGGCCAATGTGAAACACCAGATCGATTACGTGAAAGCCCACGGCCAGGTCGCCAACGGGCCGAAGAAAGTCCTGGTGATCGGCGCCTCCACCGGTTACGGATTGGCCTCGCGCATCACCGCCGCGTTCGGCAGCGGCGCCGCCACGCTGGGTATTTTCTTCGAGCGCGAAGGCTCCGAGGACAAGCCCGGCACCGCGGGCTGGTACAACTCGGCGGCCTTCCATCAATTCGCCCACGCCGAGGGGCTGTACGCGAAGAGCATCAACGGCGACGCGTTTTCCGACGAGATCAAGCGCAAGACCATCGAAACGATCAAGGCCGACCTCGGCCAGGTCGATCTCGTGGTGTACAGCCTCGCGGCGCCGCGCCGCCAGCATCCGCGCACCGGTGTGGTGCACAACTCCACGCTCAAGCCGATCGGCAAGGACGTGCTGCAGCGCGGCATCGATACCGACAAAGAAGTCATCAAGGAAGTGAAATTGGCCGCGGCCACCCAGGAGGACATCGACAACACCGTGGCGGTGATGGGCGGCGAAGACTGGCAGATGTGGATCGATGCGCTGGATGAGGCCGGCGTGCTGGCGCCGGGCGCGAAAACCACCGCGTTCACGTATATCGGCGAGAAGATCACCTGGGATATTTACTGGCACGGCACCATCGGCGCGGCCAAAAAGGATCTCGACAAACGCGTTGTCGATATTCGCAAGAAACTGGCGGCGAACGGTGGCGATGCCCGCGTGTCGGTGCTGAAAGCGGTCGTGACCCAGGCCAGCTCCGCGATTCCCATCATGCCGCTGTACCTGTCGCTGCTGTTCAAAACGATGAAGGCCGATGGCAGCCACGAAGGCTGTATCGAGCAGGTCGACGGCCTGTTCCGCGACAGCCTCTATGGCAGCCAGCCGCAGCTGGACGACGAGGGCCGCCTGCGCGCCGACGGCAAGGAAATGCGTCCCGAAGTGCAGAACGCCGTGAGCGAATTGTGGCCGCAGGTCACCACCGAAAACCTCAACCAGCTGACCGATTTCAAAGGCTACAAGCAGGAGTTCCTGCGCCTGTTCGGCTTCGAGATCGACGGCGTGGATTACGAGGCCGATGTGAATCCGGTGGTGCCGATCGACGGCCTGGTGGCGTAAGGGCCGAAGTTCATCGGCATTGCAATACACGCGTTCCTGACGGAGGTATCGAGCGGTGACAGCAATCCACTTCCAGGTGGCGGATATCGTTCACGATCGGCCGGTTGAGCTGTCGCCGCTGGTGCGGCGCATCACCGCCAGCAACAGCGGGGTCATGACCGGGCCCGGTACCAATACTTATCTGCTCGGGCGCGAGCAGATCGCGGTCATCGATCCCGGTCCCGCGGACGATGCCCATGTCGAGGCCATTCTGCGCGCCTGCGACGGGCGTCTGCGCTGGATCCTGACGACGCATACCCATCCCGATCATTCGCCCGCGGCCCGGCCGCTCGCCGCGAAAACCGGCGCGCGGGTGCTGGGTAATGTCATCGCCGACGACGGCCGGCAGGATACGAGCTTCCGGCCCGAGCGCGGTTTCGCGCACGACGAAATATTCGCCACCGGCGAGTTTCGCCTGCGCGCGCTGGCGACGCCGGGCCATGTCGGCAATCACCTCTGCTTTCTGCTGGAGGATGAGCAGTTGCTGTTCACCGGCGATCACATCATGCAGGGCTCGACCGTTGTCATCACGCCGCCCAATGGCGACATGAAGGATTACCTCGATTCCCTGCGCATGCTGCTCGATTATCCCATCGCCGCGCTGGCGCCCGCTCACGGCCAGCTGATGCTCGATCCCGTCGCCGAAATCGAAGGGCTGATCGCGCATCGCCTGTCGCGCGAGGCCAGGGTGGTGGCCGTGCTCAGGCAACAGCGGCAGGGAACGCTCGATCAGCTGACGCCGCCGGTGTACAGCGATGTCGACGCCGGCCTGCACCCCATCGCGCGCTACTCGCTGTGGGCGCATCTGCTTAAACTGCAAAAGGACGGTCTGGCGCGGGAACAGGCCGGCACCTGGTCGTGGCTGGGTTCGGAGAGCTGATCCAACGCCGTGCTCTCCATCATCACGCCAGCGCCCGTGGATTCGATGCTTCAATGACCAGCGAACACGCGGAGGAATTTCATGCTGATCGGCGTACCCAGGGAAATCAAAAATAATGAATACCGCGTCGGCTTGACCCCGGCCGGCGTGCGCGAACTGTCGGCGCGCGGCCACACCGCGCTGGTGCAGCAGGGCGCCGGGGCGGCCATCGGTCTCAGCGACGAGGCGTACGCGAAGGCCGGCGCGCACTTGCTGGCAGAGCCGGCGGAGATATACGGGCGCGCCGAACTGATCGTCAAGGTCAAGGAGCCGCAGCCGCAGGAGTGCGCCTGGCTGCACGCCGGACAAATGCTTTTTACCTATCTCCACCTCGCTTCCGACGCGGAGTTGACCCGGCTGCTGGTCGCGTCGGGGGTGACCGCCATTGGCTACGAAACCGTTACCGATACGCGCGGGGCGCTGCCGCTGCTGGCGCCGATGAGCGAGGTGGCGGGCCGGCTCGCGGTCCAGGCCGCGGCCCATCATCTGGAAAAAAACCAGGGTGGCGGTGGGGTTCTGCTGGGTGGCGTGGCCGGCGTCGAGCCGGGCCATGTGCTGGTGCTGGGCGGCGGCGTGGTCGGCCTCAACGCTGCGCGGATGGCCCTGGGGCTGGGCGCGCGGGTGACGGTCGTCGACAAGTCGCTGCCGCGCCTGCAGCAGTTGGACGAATGGTTCGGACCGCGCCTGATCACGCTGTTCGCGACCCGCGATGCCATCGAGCAGCAATTGCCCGACGTCGATGCGGTGATCGGTGCGGTTCTCATTCCCGGGGCCGCGGCGCCCAGATTATTGCATCGCGAAATGCTCGCGCTGATGAAGCCGGGATCGGTGGTGGTGGATGTCGCGATCGACCAGGGCGGCTGCTTTGAAACCAGCCGGCCGACCACCCACCAGGATCCCACCTTCGTGGTCGACGGCATCGTTCATTACTGCGTGGCGAATATGCCGGGCGCGGTCGCCCGCACGGCTACCTTCGCCCTGACCAACGCAACCTTGCCCTATGTGCTGAGGCTGGCGGATGCGGGATATTTGCAGGCCTTGTGCGAGGATCCCGGATTTCGCGCGGGACTCAACGTGCACCGGGGCGCGGTCACGCTGCGCGCGGTGGCGGAGCTGTTCCGCTATCCCTATGCCGACCCCGGCAATCTGCTGGATGCCGAGTGCGCCTGAGTTGTTTCGTCTTCCCGCCTGAAAACCACCGCTCTGAAAAACGAATGCGCCCGCTCTCCGGTTATGGGGAGCGGGTACGGAGCGCGAGGAATGGCCAGCGCAGGCTGGCCGCGGGATCGTCGATATCAGGAAGCGCGACGGCGGCGGGCCATGCCGGCCAGTCCCAGCAAGCCGGACCCCATCAACCACGCGGCGGCGGGCACCGGGACGGCGGAGGTGTCGACGCTCAGGCCGGAAATGCGGGTTGAAGTGCCCAGGCCTTGCGCGGTGAGAGTAAATGAATTCAGGGTGAGGGGCGTGCTGAATACGGCATCGCTGTTCTTGTTGATGGTCAGCGAGTTGGAGCCGTAAGTCATCAGGACCTGGTCGATATTGTTGTCGAACAAATAAAAGCTGATGGAGTTCAACTGGATCGATTGGTCGAAGGTGAAGGTCAGGGATTCCACGCCATTGTGTCCGGCGTAGCTGTTGAATTCCCCCGCCTCGATATTGGTGCTGGACACCCCGATGCCATCGTAGCGATAGGCGACCAGGTTGGAGGCCGATATCGTCAGGTTGAGGCCGCTGGAACTGAAGTTGAAAGAGCTTTGCCGGTCATCGATGCCGGGGCCATTGGCGAGGTTGAAATTGACGGTGGCGGCGGAGGTGGCGCCGGCGGCACTGAGGGCGAGTGCCGCCGCGATCGGGCGCAGGTACGACTTCATGGACTCTTCTCCAGTTGATTTAGTTATTGGTATCTGGCAATTATCTATCCGGGTGTAAAAGTATACTTGAGGATACTTTTATAGGTTGTGCAAGACTTGCCGTCAAGCAAAGTTATTAAGGAACCTCTGAAAAACTACTGCGCTTGCCGATACTGCGTTAAAAATGAACTCAAAATCCTCATTTATTGGCGTATAAACTGCGGTTTTTCGCTCATTTTTGCCTTGCCTCGGCTGCGCTCGCT
>Ga0153956_1000813_pt1 | contig 32075 bp, 20 predicted proteins | sample TSFL040MetaG_FD_104704 | JGI IMG/M metagenome (GOLD analysis project Ga0153956, IMG submission 104704) | Attine ant fungus gardens microbial communities from Florida, USA - TSFL040 MetaG | ecosystem: Host-associated > Fungi > Mycelium > Unclassified | place: USA: Florida, Wekiwa Springs... | reverse complement strand
GACCAGGTACGCTCCCTCCTGCCGGTCGCGCAGCAGGTCCGCGGTTGTGACGGCCCGGGCCCCGCCGGCAGCCACACGTTGCGGATCGGACGACTCCAGGTACCGGGCCGGCAGTGGCGGAATCTGATCTGCGGCCGCCTGCGCGCCGTCCCCGTCCGCGACGAACAGGCGCCCGGCAAGGGCCGTACTCCCGCTGCTGCCAGCGGCCCGCGCGTGCAGTGCCTGCGCCACGCGTTCAAACAGCTCCGTGGCGAACTGCTGCGGGTAGTCATACAACTGCTGGATTTCCGGCTTGATGTGCGGCAATTTCCGCCAGCCGTCGACCCAGGCGAGCTTGTCCGCACCACCCTCGGTAAAGACATCCTCGATGCCGAAGGCGGTCACGGCCCCGGCCTGCAACGCCTTCATTGCCATGTGCTCCGCCAGGTTGGTCGAAAAGCCATAAATGGCTCCATAGGGCGAGTAATTCCCCGGCACCGGCCTGAACTGCAGGCAGTCCTGCGACAACGGTGCCGCCAGGCGCTCAATCCACGCCGCATACACCCGCAGCAGATGGACATGCCGTTCCCCGATGGGTGTATAGCCGGCCTGCGCCTCCGACCCGGTGATGAACAAGGGCTCGATCATGCTGTAGGCCTGGAGCAGGTCGGTGCGGTTCACGAACAGCTCCGGGTCCGCGGAAACGCCCTGGCAGATGGCACTGGCGAGCTGCAGCCGCCGCGATTGATCACCCTGTTGCAGGGCCCGCCCGTAGGCCGCGAACACGGGCACCAGCCACTGCATCGTCATGGCAAAGTCGAGTGCATTGGAGCGGCGGGAAGTGAGCACCACGCTGCTGTCAGTGAGCGGCATGCCTTTCATGGCGTAGTGCCGCAGCTGGGACCGCAGGTGTCCGCCGGCCATCTGCGCGCTGGCCCGCGCGATTTCGACCTGGTCCTCATCCGGCAGGCAGGCTGCGATGCGTTCCGCGGCCTGGAAATAGGGCCGCAGTTCATCCGTCGTCGGACTCTGCGCCAGCGGCATCAGCCAGCGCGCATCCCGCACCAGCAGCGGCTGATCGGCCGGACTGGTGCGCTGAAGTGCATCGAGCACGGCTTGCGCCTGCGCCAGCCGCTGACGGGCCGCGCCCGCATCCTCGTCACACACCCGCATGACCAGGTACTCCAGGCACCGCAGCACGTACAGGTTGAACAGGGTCTGCGCGAACCGCAGGCGGCCGTTGCGCCCCGGCCAGCGGGTCTGCTGCCACAGCTGGAAGGCGCGCCGCGCCATCTCCCCGGGATCAACCAGGTCGTTGCTCAGGCCGGGCATGTCCCGGGGCCTGAAGCCCTCCGCCCAGTGCGTGGCCTGCAACTGCCCCCTGAGCCGTTGCTGTTCCGGGGCAAGCGCGGAAAGTGCGAAAAAGCAGTCCTCGACCTGCCGGAACAGCAGCGCGCGATCCTCGAGCTGCTGCGCAGGCCTGCGCTGCGCGTTCAGCAGCCCCTCGAGTCCCGAGGCGATCAGGTCACGGGATGAAAGAAAGGCCTGGAGCAGATCCACATGGGCCTGGAAAGACACCTTCGCGGGTTCAGTCGCCATCAGCATCGGCAGCGCAAGATTTCACGGGCCCACACTCTGCCGGATTTCATTCCCGAGTCAACGCGCCGGGGTCAGCGCACCGTGAACAGCACCTGGTCGAGCGCATGGCCGCCGCGGTCCTGCAACGCGAGCCGGTAGCTGCCCGCGCGCGGCGACCACAGCAGCTGCGGGACCGCCGCGCCCAGCGGCGCGTCATTCAGCGTCAGGCGCATGCCGGGCCGCAGCCCCTTGATCACGATGGGCACCCGCTGGTTCCGCCCCGGAATGTCGGGGTCCAGGGCGATGACCATGCCATTGGCGGGACTTTCGATATGGGCGACCTCACCCTCCGGCGCCGTTGCCGACACCACTGCCGGCGCCGCCGGCTCCAGCAGCCATTCATGACGGGGCGGCTCGACGGCCGGCACGAACTTCACCAGTTCCTGCCTCACCCCCGGCGGTGGCGGCAGCGCCCCCGGCGCGCCGTCCCGGTGCAGGGCGAGCATGACGTCGTGCCAGATGGGCGCGGCGCCGGTGATGCCGCTGACTTCGTGCATGGAGTCGCCCTCAAAATTCCCGACCCACACCGCCACCGTGAAGCGGCGCGAGAACCCGATGCACCAGTTGTCCCGCATGTCCTTGCTGGTTCCAGTCTTGACCGCGCTCCAGAACGGGGTGTTCAGGTAGTTGTCGAAGCCGAACGTCAGGCTGCGGGCCGCCGGATCACTCAGGATGCTCGCGATGATGAACGTCGGCGCGGCGGGCAGCAGCGGCTTCGACGCCGGCGTCGCCTCATCGGCAAGCAGGCGCAGCACAGACCAGCGTCCGCCACGGGCGAGCGCCCGGTACGCCTGAGCCTGCTCCCACAGGTTGACCTCGGCCGACCCCAGCGCCAGGGAGTAGCCATAGAACTGCCCGCTTTCGGTGATGCCCGCATACCCCAGTTCATGCAGCCGGCTGCGGAAGTCCTCGACACCGGTCAGCACCAGGGTGCGCACGGCCGGCACATTGAGCGAATTGCCGAGCGCGGTACGCACGCTGACCAGGCCCTTGTAGTCGTGGTCGTAATCCTGGGGGACATAGACACCGGTGGCGGTATCGAGAACCAGCGGCGAATCGTTCAGCAGTGAAGCCGCCGTGAGATAGCCGCGCTCCAATGCCAGTCCATACAGGAACGGCTTGAGCGTCGATCCCGCCTGGCGCCGCGCCCGCACGCCATCGACGTTCGCCGCCGAGGATGCGGGACCGCCGGAGGCCACATAGGCCAGGACGTTGCCGCTGTCGTTGTCCACGACCAGCACCGCGCCATCGCGCACGTTGCGGTCGGCCAGTTCGCCCAGGCGGTTGCGCAACACGTTCCAGGCGGCACGCTGCACGGCGGCGTCCAGGGTCGTCGTCACGCGTTGCCCGGCCCGCGTAAGCAACTGGTGCGCCAGTTGCGGGGCCAGGTGCTCCTGCGTCGCGGACTCACTCTCCGCCAGCATCCTGCCGCTGACATCACGCAGAGCGGCACAGGACAGCGCCAGGCGCGCCGCTGCGGCCCGTGTACAGGCCCTGCCGGCCAGCCGGTCGGCGGGCGCATTGGGCGAGGGCAATAGCGCGGCCAGCACCAGGCCTTCCGGCAGGTTCAGGCCCGAAGGTTCCTTGCCCGCCAGCTGGTGTGAAGCGGCCGCGATACCCTGCAGCTCGCCACGAAAAGTCACGAGGTTCAGGTAGGCCTCGAGGATCTGCGGTTTGCTCCAGCTGCGCTCCAGCGCCAGTGCGAGCCGCACCTGCTGCAGCTTGCGCAGCCAGGCCCGCCCCTGTCGGGCGTGGCGCGCAGATGGTGTCAGCAGGGAAGCCAGCTGCATGCTGATGGTGCTCGCGCCGCGCGGGCGACGCAGCACGAAGCGGTCACGGACCGCGCCCAGCACACTGAGCCAGTCGACACCATGGTGCCGCCAGAAACGGCGGTCTTCCGAGCTGACCGTCGCCGACACCAGTGCCGGCGAGATGTCCGACAGCACCGTCCACTCATCACGCCGCGCCTGGAAATTGATCCTGATGGAATCCAGGCGCTCGCCGTGACGGTCCAGCAGGCTGGCCTGTGAGCTGACCCAGCCATCCTTGACGGCATCGAAACCGGGAACCTTCGCGCTCCACAGCCACACCAGCGTGGCCAGCACCGCGGCCAGCGCCATCGACGGCAGCGCGTACCGCCATCGCAGGTCCGCCGGCCGCGGCTTCATGTGGCCGGCTTCACGACCAGCGGCGCATTGGGCTGCTCGCCCAGCATCTCCGGCGCGTACATGGCCTCGACCCGCGACGGCGGCAACAGGAACGTGCCCGGGTTGTTGAGCCGCACGGTGTATTCGACCGTCCAGTGACCCTTGGGCACGAACCGGTAATAGGCACGGAAACCATCGAAGCGCCGTTCCTCATACGCCAGCCATGCCCAGCCCGTGCGATGGTCGTCCCGGGCGAGCAGGCCGGACTGCCCGTTCAAGCCACTGCCCAGGATGGTTGCGCCGGCGGGAATCGGATCATCGACCACCACCCAGCTCATGTCGGACTGCGCCTCGAGCTCCAGGTGGACACGCACCACATCGCCACGACTCCAGACTCCCGGCTGGCGCTGGTCGACCGGGATCAGCGAACGCTTGATCCGGAATCCACTGGACAGCGGCTGGCGCAGCGGCAGCGCGGCGCTCGCCTGTACAATCGCCCACGGTGCCCCCGCGCCGGAGTGCGTGACACCGAGTGTCGACGGTGCATCCCGCCAGCGCTCGATGACCTGGGATGGACCATGAGCGGTGGCCCATGACACGGTCTTCGAAGCCGCGCCGTAAGTCACCGTGGAAGAGCCGCTGACCGGTGTGGTTTCAAACCGGGTGGAAAACCGCTCCATGGCCAGCACGCCCCAGGCGTTGGCCACCGTGGTGTTCCAGTGGCCGGCCTGCTGCCGCCCGAGGACACCCGTGACCAGGCGCGGCACATCCTCACGCCATTGCGGCAGGTCCAGCACCGTGAGCAGCACGCGGTTGGCATTGGAGTCGGCCGAGATCATCAGCCACCACAGCGCATCGGTCCTTTCGCCGGCAAACCCCAGGGTGCTGCCCTGGAAATTCAGCCGCGAACGCAGGATGCCCAGCGCCTCGTGCAACCGCCGGTCGCGGTCCGGCACCGCATCCACCCGCCGCAGAATGTCGATCCAGTCGAGCAGCGCCGAAGTCGGCCACAGGTTCGGCTCCACGGTGATGCTGTCCAGCATGCCGGGCTGCGCCTCGTGGTAGTAGGACAGTGCGGCGATCGCCGCCAGCCTGCGGATGGTCAGGTCCGCGGTCTCCAGCGCGGAACGGCGCACGATCTGGCCTTCGACGAAGCGCGTCAGGCCCCGCAGCATCTGCGTGCGGTCGGTGTCGTTCAAGGGCCAGCCGGCCTCGCTGGCGATCGACAGCACGTAGGACGTCAGAGTGTCGTCACCCGCCGCCTGGTCACCCGGGAAATACCTGAGCAAGCCATCGCGGTCCAGGTAGGCCGGCAGCCGGTCCATCAATGCCGTCCAGCGCCCGCGGTCGCGCAGCGCGATGGCCTGCGACAACTGCTGCTCCAGGCAGATATACGGGTAGCGCTGCATGTATTCGCGCACACCGTCGAGGCCGTCCCCCAGCCGGGCGCGCAGGGTCACCGTCAGGCCGCCGCGCCCGGCAAGCGCCCCCGCGGGCCGCGCCACCGGCACCGACAACGGCCCGGTCAGCTGCGCGATCGTCGCCTGGTAGGTGCGCACCGGATAGGCCGGGCTGACCGACTCCTTGACCTTGAGGTGATCCCCGGCCGCACCAGCGACATCGCGCGCGGTGACATCCCAGGCCAGCTGGCTCGCGTTCTGCGGCACCGTGACCTGCCAGACCACGTCGCGCGACTGCCCGCCTGGAACCTCGACTTCCCGCGCCTCCGGCACCGGCCCGGCCGGCGGTGTCAACGCTGCCTGCACGCGTGCGCGCATCACATGGTCAGTGGTGTTGCGCACGGTGAACGTGGCCGAGAAATGGTCCCCCGAACGCAGCAGCGGCGGCAGGCCGGATACCAGGATCAGGTCCTGGCTGGTGTTGATGCTCGCGCTGCCGGTGCCAAACAGGTCCGCGCCGCCATGCGCGATGGCCACGATCCGGAACGACGACAGCGAATCATTCAATGGCACGGACACCATGGCATCGCCGTTGGCATCCAGGGGGACCTGCGGCATCCACGCCAGCAGACTGTTGAACAGCTCGCGCCCGCGTCCCAACCCGCGCCCGCCACCTCCACCGTGGGGAACGGCCTTGCGCCCGTAGTGACGCTTGCCCACCACCTGCATCTGCGCCGTGGAAGTCCACACCTCCAGCCCACGCTCACCCATCATGGACTCCAGCAGGTTCCAGCTGGTGTTGGCCGCGAGATCGAGCAGCGCCTCATCGACCGCGGCCAGCGCAATCTGCGTGCCGGCCGGCAGCGGCCTGCCATCGGCGCGCGCCACGTGCACCCGCACCTCGGCATGGTCGCGGACCTTGTAGATTTTCTGCGCGGGGCTGACCCGGACGTCGAGCCGGTGCGGCCGCCAGCCGACCCGGATCTGCGCAACGCCCAGGCGGTAAGCCGGTTTATTGAGGTCCACCAGGGCCGTGATTTCCGCCTTCCGGTCGGCGCGGGTCCGGCTGTGCTCGGAGTGGGCGACGCGCCCGCGCGCCGCCAGCACGGACACGAACACGTTCGGCGCATAGCGGTCCTCGATGGGCACCTCGATCACCGGCGTATTGCCGTTCAGGTGGGTGACAAAACTCTGCAGCACGCCTTCGCGCTCGACAGTCACCAGCGCCGTCGCCGAACGGAACGGCATCCTGACCTGCAGGCGTGCCCGGTCGCCGGCTTCGTACTCCTTTTTTTCCGGCAGCAGGTCCATGCGGTCACCGGAGGTGCCTCCAAACCACCAGTCGCCGCCGCCCGCCACCCAGGCTGTGGCGGTGGCGCCAGCCAGCTGACCCTGCCCGTCGCGGGTTTCGGCGCGGATCAGGATCTGCCCGGTTTCACCCGGCGCGACCTCGCAGTACAACAGCCCGTGCTCATCGGTCTGCCCGGCGCAGGCCGCCTTGAGCTTGCGGGTCTCGGTGTTGGTCTCGTAGGCATAGAAGCCGCCGATGAGCCGCTTGCGATAGGAATAGAACGTCGACTGGTAGAGCGATACCGTGACCTGCTGCCGTGCGCGGGGCTTGCCATCCAGATCGAGCACGACGACCCGGAACCGGGTCTGGTCCTTGCTGCTCACCCAGCCGTCGGTGCGGATCCCCACACTCAGCGCTGCCGGCTCCAGGCGCACCCGGCCCGTCGCGGTCATCAGTTCCCCGTTTGCATCGGGGTATTCCAGCTCGGTGACCAGTTGCGAGGAAGCTTCCACCGGCGGCAGGTCGGGCACCGTCACCCGCGCCGATCCCGTGACATCCAGGGTGACCGGAAGCACGCGGGTCTTGTCGAGTGGCGCGCCGCTTTCATTCCCCGTGTCGTCATCGGCGCCACCGGGGGTTTCGGTCACCAGCCCTTCCTTCACCGCGGCCCCGCCGAACTGATAGTCCGGGTAGTCGGGATGCTGCCGGACCAGGGGTTCGACCACCGCCCTGACCTTGGTCGCAAGCCCGGATGCCCCACCGCCCGACAGGTAAGCCACATGCAGATCCAGCTCGACCCGGGCCGGCCGCACCAGCGGACGCGCCGGCCCGCTGATGCTCGCGCGCATGGAGGGCAGGCGGAACTGCTCCACCTTGAAGCCACCGCTCTGTCGCTGGTCGATGGAAATCACATAGCTGCCGAGTTTCGCCTCGGCCGGGATCTTCCACTGGCTCTCGGCCACCCCGTCGGCGCCGAACGGCACCTCGAAGTCATAGTGCTGGCCGCTGCCCTGGTGCTCGATGACGATCTTGTGCCTGCCCGGCGCGCCAGCCGGCACGGCGATGCCGTTGAGGTAGTGGAAGCGCAGGAAGTGCTGCATCGACACGGTCTCGCCGGCGCGGAACAGCGTCCGGTCCATCACGGTATGGGCGATCTGCGTCGACCGGGAGTCGCCCACGGGGAGCGAGAACTCGTACGGCGTGATCCCCTCGGACCAGCCCGATTGCGTGAAGCTGAAATCGGCATCCGTCCTGGCCACGACCATCAGCGGATGAGGCGAATAATCCGTGCAGCCACCCTGGCCATGCGGCGCCCCCAGGCTGGTGGCGATGGCCGCGATGCCATCTGCGTCCGTCGTCCCCTGCCACTTCGATGCACCCGTGCAGTAATCCGCGACGACGACGTCGGCCCGCGCCACAGGGCTGCCGTCGCTCAGGCGCGTGACCCAGACCCGGGACGACTCCCGGCCCCATTTGAAATGCACGGCGAGATCGGTCACCAGTGCACTGGTTGCGACATAGCGCACCTCGTCCCGGCCCAGCAGCGACGCCCCCAGGATGCGGCTTTCGATCTCCACCACATAAAAGCCGGGATTGCGCAGCGGAATGCCGACGACCTCCGCGGTCCGGCCCCGGGCCGGATTGGCCAGGGTGAAGCGCGTGCCGGTATCACCGGCCGTGAAGACCGAGTGTGTCCCGGTGGTCTCCTTCCACACCCGGTGAGGACCGCCATCGTCCTCATCGTCGCCGCCCGCCTTTTTCCCGGGCACCCCCGGACTGTCTTCCTCGATCCAGTCCCCGGAAGGCTGCTGCGCAGCCGCGACGCGCTGCAGCCATTTCGAGATCGTTCCCGGATCACCCTGCAGCTTCACCGACCTGGCCAGCAATGCCGACTGCTGCGCGGGCAGTTTCAGTTCGAGGTTGCGCAGGGTCACGGGCAGCACGCCGCCCTCCCGTGCCTCCAGGATGCCGAAGGTACCGGAGAACTTCGCCAGGGGAGGATAGGCATCCACGCGCACGGCGAGTGGAAAGCGCGCCGCGTTTTCCAGGGGCCGGTTGGCGTCGTCCACCAGCGTGGGCGGCAGGATGACCGTGGCGGACTCGCGCTCCGCAAATGGCGGCGCAAACTTCACCCCGGTGACCACCGGGACATTGCCTTCGTCCACCGCGGCGGGCACCAGCAGGCCACCGTGCGCCGTCTTCAGGCGGATGGCCAGGGCCTGCTCCCGCGGCACCGGCGCGGAGAACTGCACGGTGATCGGCAGGGATGGAATGCAGCCTGCACGCGCGTTGGCACGCGTGCATTCCACCTGCGCGGTGAACGCGGGCCGCACGCGGAACGCCAGCTGCTGCTCGTCACGGGTGGCAATGCCCGATACGGTCTCGATCCCGGCGCCCCACTTCAGGTAAACCTTGGTGGCCGGCGGCAGGCTGCGCTGACAGACCAGCACCGTGATCAGCTTGTCAGCTTCCTCGAACCTGCGGTCCCGGATCCGGACATCGGTGGTGGCGCCGTTCTTCCAGAACAGCTGCAGGTAGTCGTAACCCAGTTCCTTGCGCTGGTCGAGCACGGCCTGGCGTTCCGCCCCGGAAAACACCCGCACCGGAATCTTTTCCGACACTCCATCGACCAGGCAGTAGGCATGCCCGAGGATGGAGCTCTCGGTGGCTGGCGCATCCAGCTTGAGGATGAAGGCCTGGATTGCATCCAGCTCCTCCCAGCCATCCTGCGGCAGCGAAGCCTCGATGGTCGGGCCGCCGGTATCGAATGAATAACTGCGGCTGTCAGCCAGCCGCCGGCCATTGAGCGCCGAGAGCCCCAGCCTCGGCGTGAACACGCAGCGCAGCCCCGCCGGCAAATCCGCATCGAAGTCATAGACCCAGTTGCGGCCGTCTGCCCAGCGGCCCTTGCCGGCCGCCGGGCATTGCACATTCATGGGGGCTTCCAGGCGCGGATCGCCGAGTGCCACCATCGGCGATGAAAACCGCACCACCACCTGGCGCACGTGCCGGGCCGTGCCCTGGGGCGAGAAGAACTCCACCGTGACGGGGTCCGCCGCCACCTGGCCCGTACCGGGAACCGGGCTCAGCGCCAGGATGAACAACAGCAGAGGGGTTGCCAGGAACTTTGCCCATCCTGAGCTCACGTGTCATTCCCTCTATGCAAGGCCGGACCTGCCCCAACTCGCGCCCGCTATGTCCCAGTCTCACTGAAATGGCCCGGCACGTCCATCAAAGTGCTTGCGCCTTCGCCAGGGCGCGCACCGCGGCGGGACGCTTGAAGTGCGTATCCCGATATCGCTCGAACTCCGGCCGCTTGTCGATGGCACCGGTCATCATGCCCCAGCGCAGGTGCGACGCCAGGTAAAGGTCGGCGGTGCTGAAACGCTCGCCCGCCACATGATCCCGGTCGCGCAGCAGGCCCGACAGCGTGTCGAGCACCTGTTCGTATGAACCGTAACCGAGGCCTCGGCGCATCTCCGGCGTGGCCGGATTCCAGCCGGCCGCGTGATTGACATACGCCGGCTCCAGGCAGGCGGCGGTGAAGAACAGCCAGCGGTGATATGCGCCGCGGTCAGCGGCTGCGGGCAGCAGCCCGGCCGCGGGAAAGGCTTCCGCCAGGTAGACACAGATGGCCGCCGCTTCGGTGACAACCTGCCTGCCATGGCGGATGGCCGGGACCTTGCCCATGGGATTGATGGCGAGATAGTCCGGGGACTTCATGCTGGAGTCGAAATCGACCACCCGGGTGACGTAGTCACAGCCGGTTTCCTCCAGCATCCAGTGCACGATCGAGGCACGCGAGCGGGGGTTGGTATAGAAGATCAGTTCATCGCTCATGGGAATCTCTCCTGTTGTCATGGTTGACCCCGGAAAGACTAGCGCGACATGCTGTCAGATTTTGTCAGTAGTGTTCGCCTTGGTCGGCAGCGTCTGCCGCCACTCACGCATCAGGCTGCGGCGTGTCCGCGGCACCCGCTCGGCCAGCAGACCCCCGGCCTCGATGCGATCGGTGCGGAAGTGCCGGAAGTCCTGCCGCAATTCGCACCAGGCCACCAGGATGCGGGTGGTTTCAAAAAACCCCAGCGTCACCGGCCAGACCACCCGCCGTGTCCGCCGGCCCTTTTCATCGGCATAGGCCAGGGCGAGCTTGCGCTCCTCGCCAAGTGCCCTGCGCAGCAGCGCCAGCGGCACCGGCTGCGGCGATACCTGCGTCGGCACCACCAGCAGCGCATCGTCCTCCAGTCTCGCGCGCAGGTCCGCGGGCAGCACGGCTCCCACCTTGGCCATCACATTGTGCGCGGCCTGTGCCATCTCCGCATCGGTGCGCCGCCCCACCCAGCGCAGCCCGAGCGCCAGGGCTTCGATCTCCTGGGTCGAGAACATCAGCGGCGGCAGCAGGAAGCCGGGCTTGAGCACATAGCCCACACCGGGCTCACCGTCGATGGATGCGCCGAGCGCCTGCAGTGCGGCGATGTCCCGGTACAGGGTGCGCAGGGAGATGCCCGCTTCACCAGCCAGCGCCGCGCCACTCACCGGCCGGCGATGGCGGCGCAGCATCTGCAGCAGATCAAACAGGCGGTGGGCGCGGGACATGGCGGCAGCTTATCAGGCGCATCGGGATCTGAGCGAAGCCAGCCACCACCTGATGCATCCAACCATTCACGGGGCAAGGAGACGTCATGAATGAAACGGCCCCCGCCATCCTCCGACCCACGTTCGATGTATCAAACAAAAATTTTGGCGGATACGCGTGGATTGATCGACGCGTCGCTCCGGCGTCTCCCACCGGGCGCACGCGATGTGCACGCAGGTATCCTGGGCCCGGTGGGATTCGAACCCACAACCAAGGGATTATGAGTCCCCTGCACTAACCGTTGTGCTACAGGCCCGCGGAAGGGGGCGAACGATACCACCCCCGGGGACCTCGGGTGTAGCGGCCCGGTGGTCCGGGCCGCCGGGCCTGCCTCAGGCCGTGAGTTTCGCCTTGTTGGCCAGCAGGAAGTCCTTCACCCCCTGCGGAGGCCGGCCGGTGAGCTTCTGGAAATCCCCGCTGACCGTGGCCGCGCGGTCCTGCAGGGTGTTCTGCTCGAAACCCACCACGATGTCCACCACGAAGCCGGGCAGACCGGCGCCCTTCAAGGCTTCGGCCTGCGCCTCCCGGGTGACCTGCACCACCTGGATAGGCTTGCCCGTCACCTCGCTCGCCAGGGCCGCCACTTCGCTCGTGCTCAGGGCCTTGGAGCCACCGAGATCGTACGCCTGGCTGCCGCCGTCATTGGCCAGCAGCGCCACCGCCGCGGCACGCGCCAGGTCCTGGCGCGAGATGTCGGCCTGCCGGCCGTCGCCGGCAGAGGTGAACCATTTGCCGGAGGCAAGCACCTGCGGGAGCTTGGTCAGCAGGCTGTCGAGGTACCAGTGGTTGCGCAGGAAGGTGTAGCCCAGGCCGCTGTCGAGCAGCGCCTGCTCGGTGCCCACGTGATCCTTGGCAAAGGGAATCGGCGAGGCCGGGTCCGGCCGGGTCATCGAGGTATAAAGCACATGCTTGACGCCGGCGGCCTTGGCCGCGGCAACGGCATTGCGTTGCTGTGCCAGGCGCTGGCCCGGCACGGCCACGGCATCCGTGCTGATCAGCAGCAGGCGGGTGGCGCCGGCAAAAGCCGCCTGCAGGCTGCCAGGATCATCGAAGTCCGCGCTGCGCACCGTGACACCGCGCGCGGCATACGCGGCCAGCTTTTCAGGCTTGCGGGTGGTCGCGATCAGCGCGGACGGCGCAACGTGGTACTCATCCAGCAACAGGTCCAGCACCAGCCTGCCCAGCTGGCCGGAAGCGCCGGTGATCAGGTACTTGGATTGGTCGGCCATGACGCAGCTCCTTGATCGGGCAGTGAGTGAGCCCCATCAAAGCGCCATTGCGGCCGCAGTTCAACATCCGTCTTGGCATATGCCCAGAACGGATGAATATGCTCCGGGCCCGGCGGAGTCAGGCCTTGCCGAGAAAGCCGCTGCAGGCAGCCCGAGCCGGATCGCCGGCGGCCAGCCGGCCGCAGATGCCATTCATGCGGGTGCGCAATGCCGCAATGGTCCCGGCATGCGCGCCGCCGTGGTCCCACGCGGTGAGCGCCTTGTCCAGCTTCGCGAGCCGCACCCGGGTGCGGCTGTAGATCCGGTCCGGGCCGTCCAGCTCGCCCAGCACGGCCAGCGCCGCTTCGCGGATGCGCGCGTCGTCCGCCGGCATCATGCGCACCAGGCCCAGCACGTACTCCGTGCCCCACTGGAAACGCGTCGCGGGGCCTTGCGCCTGGGCATATGCCCTGGACAGCCACTCGACGGCGCTGTCGGCCCGGCCATGTTTCTCATCCAGGTCGGCCAGGTCGAGCATGTAATAGTAAGGAGACTTCGACTGCGCCATCTGCTGCTTCACGATGGCATAGGCGCGGGCATCGTTGCCCACCAGGTCCTCGATGTTGAGCGCGGCGTTCACCACGCTGGCACGCGTGTTTTCATCGAGCGGCCGGGCCAGCGTGGCATCGATGCGTCGCTGCACATCCTCCACGATGTCGCCGGGCAGCTGGTGCCGCGCATCCAGGGCTTTTTCGGCCGCCAGCTTTGCATACAGCGCATACAGGTGATCCGCCACCGAGAAGCGCGGGTCCTGGGACATCGCCTCCATGGTCGTGGCATAGCGGCCGCGCCAGGCCTCGATGCGGTCGGGCTGCACCCGGGTGACGGCCTCAAAAAACGCAGGCGACAGCCCGCCGAGGGCATCGGCGGCCTTCAGCGACAGCAGCGGGTCCTGCAGGATGCCGTCCACGCGGCCGACGAGGCTCACCAGCAGCGCGCCGGGCTGTTTGCCGGATTTCAGGCCAGCGGCTGCCGCGGTCGCCGCCAGATCCGCGGCCTCGATGTTGAGACGCGCGCGGTCGGCATCCGCTTCATTGCCGCAATTCATGGCGGCGCGGCCCAGCGTGTCAGCCAGCTCGTCCGCCCGCGCGTCCGCGTCGTCCGTCAGGTCCCAGCTGTAGTAGGCCAGGCGGTGGCAATCGTCCTTCGACAGCGGCCGGGCACCGCCGGCACGGACTTCGGCCAGCACCGTATTGATGGGCCGCACGTCACCCAGCACGGTATCGAGCAGATCCGCGTACTGGGACAGGTCCAGTCCGCCGGAAATCCGTGCCAGTTCCGTACGATCCGCCTTCAGCACCAGCACCGTGGGATAGCCTGCGACCCCGAAGGTGTCGCCCCACTTCTGCGCCCCCGGATCATCGCCGTCCAGGTGCACCGGAATGAAGAGTTTGAGCTTTTCGATGAAGTCCGGACGCGAAAACACCGTTGCCGCGAGTTCGTGGCAGGGTGGACACCAGCTGGCACCCCAGTACAGGAACACCGGCTTGTTTTCGGCCTTCGCCTTCTCAAACGCCGACTCCACGCTGCCCTGGTACCAGTCGATGGCCTGCGTGGCCCGGGTGGCCGGGGACGCGGACCCAGAGCCCGCGGCAGCCGCCACCTGTGGCGGCGAGGCATGCCGCGAGCAACCCGCGGCCAGACAACCGGCCAGCGCGAGTGCGATGACTCCCGCGGGCTTCACCGCTCTCATCCGGACAGCCGGCCCCTGACGCACAGATGACGCTCGGTAAGCTGGCTTACGGGCAGTGCCAGACCGGCGATGGCCAGCTGGGCGCGGACTTCATCAGCCGTGAAGGCCGCGCACAGGGAATTGAAGAAATCCTCCTTGAGAATGGGGTCCTCCCCACCCGACACGCGCTCGACAATGGCGCGCGCATCGTCAGGCGAGTCCGGTCGCGCCAGGTCCATCACGTACACCGCGGCGCCCGGCTTCCCCAAGCGCTTGACCTCACTCCACAGCACCTGCGGATCGGACAAGTGATGCATCATGTCCTTGCACAGCACCAGGTCGAAGCTGCGTTCCGGCAGGTCGAGCCCGGGCAGGCGTCCGTGCACCAGCGCGATACGGCCGTCCAGGTGCGCGGTCTGCACCGCGCGACCGGCCAGCGCCAGCATCGCGGCCGAGCCATCGACCGCGGTAACCTGCACCTGCGGGTGAAGCCGGGCCAGCCGCACGGCGATGTCGCCGGGGCCGCAGCCAAAGTCGACCACCTGCGCCAGCTGGGTTCCGAAACGGGCGATCACGTCGTCCACGAAGGCCTTGTTCGAATCGGAAAAATCGGCCTTGGCGTAGGCGGCCGCCTCGGCGGCACCATCCATGATTTCAGGTTCGAGAATTCTGTCCATCCGGGTATCTTGAGCGCACTGACGCAGCGCCACAAGCCTGCGGCACGTCCCACGGTTATGATGCAGCTGTCGAAACCCTTGGGGAGCGGGCATGACACTGGCACTGGACATCCGGGGCGTCTCAAAATCCTTCAGCGGCACGCGGGCCATCGATGATCTGCACCTGTCCATTCCACAGGGTGCCACCTACGGTCTGATCGGTCCCAGCGGTGCCGGCAAGACCACGGCCATCCGCATGATCATGTCCATCCTGTTCCCCGACAACGGCACGCTGTCGGTGCTGGGGAAGGGATCGGCGCTGGAGGCCAAGGACCGCATCGGCTACCTGCCGGAGGAACGCGGCTCTTACCGCAAGATGAAGGTGGGGGAATTTCTTGCCTACATCGGCCGGCTCAAGGGTCGCACGCGCTCGCAGTCCGAATCCCGGGCACAGCGGCTGCTCGGCCACCTCGGCCTCGAGGACGTCATGCAGAAAAAGTGCGAGGACCTGTCCAAGGGCATGCTGCAGCGGGTGCAGTTCGTGGCTGCGCTGGTGAACCAGCCGGACCTCGTGATCCTGGACGAGCCCTTCAGCGGCCTGGACCCCTTGAGCGTCCGGTTGATGCGCGAGGTGATCCAGGAGGAACACCGGCGCGGCGCCACCATCATCTTCTCCACCCATGTCATGGCGCACGCGGAGGAGCTCTGCCAGCAGATCGTCATGATCAACAAGGGCCGCAAGGTGCTGGATGAGGCCACCGCGGGGCTGCGCCGCCAGTATGATCCCCGTCGCATCCTGCTCACGCCGCTCGATCCGCAGGCCCGCCTCGATGCCCTCCACACCTTGCCCGGCGTCGAGACCGTTGCCACGGGTGCCGAGGAGACCGTCATCACCCTGGCCGCCGGCACCGATCCGGCCGGCGCCATCCGCGGCATCGCGGAACGGATCTCACCCGCGCGCATCGAACTGGCGCGCATCCGGCTCGAAGACATTTTCATCCGCCTCGTGAGCGAGGGTGCCTCCGAAGAATCCCGCGAGCAGCTGCGCACGCACCTGCAGGGCCTTTCCACCTGAACCCATCAAGAGCTTAGGTATGCGCAACATCCTGCTGGTCGCCTGGCGCGAATTCACCACCACCGCCCGCTCCAAGGGCTTCATCTTCGGATTGCTGCTGATGCCACTGCTGGCATTGATCGCATCGCTGCTGATCCCGCGCATCCAGCACTCGGTCAGCCCCCAGGTGCATGGCGCCATCGCGGTGATCGATCCCACCGGGCGCGTGACCGCGGATCTCGCCACGGCACTCAAGCCGGCCGCGATCCTGGCGCGGCGTGAGGCCTCGGCCAAGGCTGCCGGCGCCAACGATCAGGTCGCCCGGTACGCCGCCAACGCCGCCTCCGTGCCGCAACTGACGATCATCGAGCGTCCCGTCGATGCCGACATCCAGCAGCAGAAGGACTGGCTGCTGTCACCCAAGGGCACGAACCCCGAACCGCTGGCCGTGGTGGTGGTGGCGAACGATGCCGTCACGCGCCGACCCGGTGCCGCGGACTACGGCACCTACGACCTGTTCGTCTCGCCGCATCTCAATGCCGACACCGAGGGCACGCTGCGCGAGTCGCTGCGCCAGGCCGTCATCGGTGCGCGCCTCAAGGCCAACGGCGCGGATGCGACGGTGATCGACGCCGCGCTGCGCCTTGCGCCGCCGGAGCCGGCGCTGGTCGACCCCAAGGGTGAACACAAGGCCGGCCGCGGCGTCATGCGCGCCCTGCCCTTCATCTGCGGCATCATGCTGTTCATGGCGGTGATCACCGGCGGCCAGGTGCTCATGACCTCCACCGTGGAGGAAAAGTCGAGCCGCGTGGTCGAGGTGCTGCTGGCCGCGGTGTCGCCGGTGGAGCTGATGGCCGGCAAACTGCTGGGCCAGATGGGCATCGGCATCCTGATGGTCTGCGTCTACCTCGGCATCGGCGTGGTGGCGCTGGTGCAGTTCTCGCTGTTCAGCCTGCTGAATCCCGCGTTGCTGCTGTACATGGTGGTGTTCTACATCATCGCCTACCTGGTGTACGGCTCGCTGATGCTGGCGGTGGGCGCCGCGGTCAGCCAGCTGGCCGACGCCCAGTCCCTGATGGGCCCCATCATGATCCTGCTGATCATTCCCTATGTCCTGACGCCGGTGATCGGCAGCGCACCCAACTCCCATATGAGCGTCGCGCTCAGCTTCATCCCGCCGATCAACAGCTTCGCCATGCTGGCGCGCATCGCCTCCGACACCCCGCCGCCCCTGTGGCAGGTGCTCGGGACCATCGTGGTGGGCCTCGCCTCGGCTGCCGTCGCGGTCTGGTTTGCCGCCAAGATCTTCCGCATCAGCCTGCTGATGCACGGCAAGCCGCCCAGCATCGCCACCCTGATCCGCTGGGCGCGGGAAGCCTGAGCCGGGCCGCCACCCCGGTCATGCACAAAACCGGCTGCAACTTCCTGCCCGGCCGTGTGTTCTCGGGATACCGGATATCCGCCCCGGAGGGCTGACTCATGACCTTGAACCGAACCTCGCGCCGCCTGCTGGCGGCATCACTGTGTGCCTCGGCACTGCTCGCCTGCGGCGCGCAGGCCTTCGCCAAGGGCTGCCTCAAGGGCGCGGCCGTCGGCGCGGTTGCCGGCCACGTGGCTGGTCACCATGCCGTGCTCGGCGCTGCGGCCGGCTGCGTCGCGGGCCATCACATGGCCAGGAAAAAGCTGCAGGAACAGAAGCTTCAGCAGCAGCACCCGCAGGTCCCGGCCCAGCCCGCGCCGCCACCCGGTCCCACCGCCTGAGAAGCCGGTAACGGCGGCAGCGCCGCGCGGTCCTGCTTAGGTCCCGCGCGGCTTTGCCCGCCGCGTGGGTTCCGCGACCGCCGGGTCCTCCGGCCAGTAGTGCCGCGGATAGCGCCCGCGCATGTCCTTGCGCACCTCGGCATAGGAACCACGCCAGAACCCGGCGAGGTCCCTGGTGATCTGCAGCGGCCGCTGCGCCGGTGACAGCAGTTTGAACGTCACGGGCACGCGCCCGCCGGCAATGCGCGGCGTCTCCAGCAGGCCGAACACCTCCTGCAACCGTACCGCCACCACCGGGGCCAGTTCATCCCGGTAGTCGATGCGGATGCGCGACCCGGTGGGCACCGTCAGATGCGTGGGCGCGAGGTCCGACAGCCTGCGCTGCTGCTCATACTCAAGCAGGCCGGTCAGCGCCTGTTCCAGCGGCAGCCGCGCCAGGTGATCACGGCGGGTGATGCCACCCAGCCAGGGCGTCAGCCACTCATCCAGTCGCGCCGCCAGCGACTCATCATCGACCGCGGGCCAGGCGGCGCCCGCCACATCCAGGGCGGCCCCCTCACGGTCGACGCCCAGGTGCCGGCGCACGAACTCCATGCGCGCCTGCAACAGCCGCGTATCCTCGTCCCAGGGTAATGCGCCGATACCCAGCTGGCGCAGGCCCTGCAGCATCGCGGCCAGTGCCGCATCGGGCGGCACGGCATGCAGCGGCCCGGATGCAAGTTCGAGCGCGCCCAGGGTGACCACGCGGCGCGCGCTCACGGCCCGCTCGCGCTCGTTCCATTTCACTTCCTCCCGGGTCACCAGGGAATCAGCGAAGTGTTCCTCGACGTCTTCCCGATCCAGTGCCGCGGCCAGCAGGATGCGGGCATCGCGGTCGCGGTCATCCAGGTCCACCGCCACCACCAGCTCCCGCGAGCGCAGCGCCTGCGCCTCCGGGAACACGGCGCCCCGGCCGTTGGCCAGCAAGTAGCGGCCCTCGCCGGCATCACGCCGCAGCGCGATGCGATCCGGGTAGGCGCAGGCCAGCAGCAGGCCCGCGCGATCCTCGCTCTGCGCAGCTTCGGCATTACCACCATCCGCCTGCCGCAACAGGTCCGACGCCATCCGGCGTGCCCGCTGCAGTGCCCCGCGATCGACCTCCGCCTGCGACTGGCCACGCAGCACCCGCAACCGCGCATGGATGTCCGTGTCGCGTCCACGCGCGGTCCGCAGCAGGTCGCGCTCCGACAGCAACGCCGCAAGGTCCGCGGCCAGCCGCGCCAGACCCAGGGGTCGCGCCTTCAGCAGCATGTGCGCCAGGCGCGGATGCAGACCCAGCGCCGCCATCCTGCGGCCATGCGCCGTGATGCGTCCGGCCGCATCGATGCCGCCCAGCAGCCTGAGCAGATCGCGCGCACTGGCCAGCTGCGCCGCCGGTGGTGGATCCAGGAAGGTCAGGGAACCCGTGTCGACCGCGCCCCACGACGCCAGCTCCAGCGCGAGGCCCGTGAGGTCCGTGTCGAGAATCTCGGGTGTGCCAAAGGCGGCGAGCGAACGCTGCGCGGCCTCGCTCCAGACGCGGTAGCACACGCCTGCCTCCACGCGACCCGCACGGCCAGCGCGCTGTTCGGCCGACGCACGCGAAATCCGCGCCGCCTCCAGCCGGCTCATGCCGGTCACGGGATCGAAGGTCGAACGTCGCTCCACCCCGGAATCCACCACCACGCGTATGCCCTGGATGGTCAGACTGGTCTCCGCGATGTTGGTCGCCAGCACCACCTTGCGCGTACCGGGCGCTGCGGGCTGCAGCGCTGCATCCTGCTCCGCGGCCGACAGGTCCCCATACAGCGGCAGCAGGCGCACGCCCGGACCGGTATCAGCCCCTTCGAGCAGCGCTTGCAGGCGCCGGATTTCCCGCGCGCCAGGCAGGAACACCAGCACGTCGCCCGGCGCCTCGCGCAGCGCCTGCAGCACCGCGCGCAGCACCAGCGTCTCCATCGAGTCCTGGCCGGGAACCGGCGGCCCGGGCAGGACCGGCGCACCGCGGCCGGCGTAGCGCAGTTGCACGGGAAAGGTCCGCCCGTCGGCCGTCACCACGGGCGCATCTCCCAGGCGCTGCGCCAGCGCCCCCGTGTCCAGGGTTGCGGACATCACCAGCAGCTTGAGGTCCGGACGCAGGTTGGCCTGGGCATCGAGCACCAGCGCCAGGCCGAGATCCGCCTGCAGTGAACGCTCGTGGAATTCATCGAACACGACCGCGGCAACGCCTTCCAGCGCCGGGTCATGCTGCAACATGCGCGTCAGCACGCCCTCGGTCACGACCTCGATGCGGGTGGCACGCGACACCTTCGTGTCCTGGCGCATGCGCCAGCCGACCGTCTGGCCGGGCGACTCCCCCAGGGTCCGTGCCATGCGCGTGGCAACCGCCCGCGCCGCAAGGCGCCGCGGTTCCAGCATCAGCAGCCGCCCGCCGGCCATCCAGGACTGTTCCAGCAGCGCCAGCGGCACCACGGTGCTCTTGCCGGCACCGGGCGGCGCCTTCAGCACCGCGCGCGGCGCGTGCCCCAGCGCCGCGACGAGTTCCGGCAGCGCCGCATCAATGGGCAGGCCGGAGGGCTTCAACGCCGCCACACGCCCCAGGCAAACGTGAACCAGCCCGCGATCAGCAGCACGCCTCCCAGCGGCGTGATCAACCCGACCAGCAACGGCAGGCCGAAATTCACCCCGAAGGCCAGCAGGTACAGGCTGCCGCTGAAGCACAGCACGCCGGCAAGCACCATGCCCGCCGCAACCTGCAGCCATCGCGACGGCCGCTGCTGGATCGCAAGCCCGATGCCCAGCAGGCCCAGCGCATGGAAGAAGTGGTATCGAACGGCGGTCTCATAGATTTCCAGCTGCGGGGCAGGCAGCTTCGCCTGCAACGCATGCGCACCCAGCGCCCCCGCAATGGTGGCCAGCGCAATCAGCTTGGCGGCAATGGCCATGACCATGCGCGAATCCCATGCCCAACGCCCGGCCGGCATGCTCAGCGCCCCCTGCTCCTGCCCTTGTTCCGGCCCGGCTTGCCCGATCCGCCGGTGTGGCCCTGATGGGCACCGCGCGCTCCGGCCCCGTTGCGCCCGCGCCCGGGGGCGGAACGCGCGGTGTTCATCGGGGCTGCCTTCCCGGGCACTTCCGGCACCGTCGGCAAGCCGGTGTGCTGGGTGCGGAACGGCTGCGCCTTCACGGCGCCGGGCTGGCCGCCACCATGCCCGCGTCGCCCCTCATGCGCCTCGCCGGTGCCGGCAGGCTGCCAGGCCGGCACCAGTTGCTGCTTGCCGCTGCCGATCAGGTCACTGCGCCCCATGCGCCGCAGCGCCTCGCGCAACATCGGCCAGTTGTTGGCATCGTGATAGCGCAGGAAAGCCTTGTGCAGCCGCCGGACCTTCAGGCCCCGGGGGATGACCACTTCCTCGCTGTCGTGACTGACCTTGTGCAAGGGATTCTTGCCGCTGTGATACATCGCCGTGGCGGTGGCCATGGGCGAGGGCAGGAAGGCCTGCACCTGGTCGGCACGGAAGCCGTTCTGCTTCAGCCACAGCGACAGTTCGAGCATGTCCTCATCGGTGGTGCCTGGATGGGCGGCGATGAAGTACGGGATCAGGTACTGCTCCTTGCCCGCCTCCTTCGAGTAGCGGTCGAACAGCTCCTTGAACCGGTGGTACGTGCCCATGCCGGGCTTCATCATCTTCGACAGCGGCCCTTCCGAAAACGCCTCGGGCGCGATCTTCAGGTAGCCGCCGACGTGGTGCTGGGCCAGCTCCTTCACGTACTCCGGTGATTCAGTCGCCAGGTCGTAGCGCACGCCCGAGCCGATCAGGACTTTCTTGATGCCCGGCAGCGCGCGGGCGCGCCGGTACAGCCTGATCAGCGGCGAGTGATCAGTGTTGAGGTTGGGACAGATGCCGGGGTACACGCAGGACGGCCGGCGGCAGGCGCTCTCCACCGTGCGCGACTTGCAGGCCAGGCGGTACATGTTGGCGGTCGGACCACCGAGGTCCGAAATCACGCCGGTGAAGCCGGGCACGGTATCACGCACCTCCTCGACCTCGCGGATGATGGAATCCTCGGAGCGGTTCTGGATGATGCGGCCCTCGTGCTCGGTGATGGAGCAGAAGGTGCAGCCGCCGAAGCAGCCGCGCTGGATGGCAATGGAAAAGCGGATCATCTTGTACGCGGGGATTTCCGCAGCGCCGTACGCCGGGTGCGGCTGGCGCCGGTACTCGCGCTCGTACACCCAGTCCATTTCCTTCGTGGTCAGGGGAATGGGCGGCGGATTCAGCCACACGTCCACGTCGCCATGCCTTTGCACCAGCGCACGCGCGTTGCCGGGGTTGGCCTCCATGTGCAGGATGCGTGAGGCATGCGCGTACATCACCGGGTCGGCAACCACCGATTCATGGGACGGCATGCGGATCACGCTGTGCCCGCGATCCTCGCCCTTCACCCTGCGCACGAAGCGCACCACCGACTCTTGCGCCGCGGGCTGCGCCGTACCTGCCGCAGCCTGATCCGCGGCGCCCCCGGCGGTGCCGGTGGCGGCGGCGGCCGCGGGCTTGATGGCAGCAGGCTCCATGGCGTACGGATCGATCGGCGGATTCAGCGGTCCCGGTGTATCCAGGTGCGTGGAGTCGATCTCGATCCAGTCACGGGCATGCTGGCGGCGCACGAAGGCGGTGCCACGGATGTCGGTCAGCGTGGTGATGTCCTCACCCGCGGCCAGGCGGTGGGAAATCTCGATGATGGCGCGCTCGGCATTGCCGTACAGCAGGATGTCCGCCTTGGAGTCCAGCAGCACCGAGCGCCGCACCTTCTCCGACCAGTAATCGAAGTGCGCGATACGGCGCAGGGACGCCTCGATGCCGCCGATGACGACGGGAACATCCTTGAAGGCCTCGCGGGCGCGCTGGGCATAGACGATGACCGAGCGGTCCGGCCGGCGCCCGCCTTCTCCATGCGGGGTATATGCGTCATCGCTGCGTACGCGGCGGTCGGAGGTATAGCGGTTGACCATGGAATCCATGTTTCCCGCGGTGATGCCGAAGTACAGGTTGGGCTTGCCCAACGCGGCGAACGGCTCCGCACTGTGCCAGTCCGGCTGCGCGATGATGCCGACGCGGAAGCCCTGCGCTTCCAGCACCCGGCCGATGATCGCCATGCCGAAACTGGGGTGGTCCACATAGGCATCGCCGGTGACGATGATGATGTCGCAGGAGTCCCAGCCCAGCAGGTCCATTTCCGCGCGGGACATCGGCAGGAAAGGCGCCGTGCCGAAGCGGGCAGCCCAGTGCTTGCGGTAACTCGTTATGTCACGTGCGGCGTTCAAAGGGATTTTTCCGGAAATTGGGGCGTGTGTTTTCGTCGGGTAGCCGGATAATTTAGCATTCCCGGGCCCCTGCCTCACCTTGACCGGCAGCCAGGCACCCTGCGACAGGACGCCGCACGCAGCCACCGGGGTCCGATGGCATAAAGGAGCCCATGTCCCGCACCGTATCCCTCGCCTTCATGCGTCAGCTGTGCCATTTGCGCTGGCTGGCGGTGGCCGTCCAGGCGCTGACCCTGGCCATGGTCGCGGGCCCGATGGGCGTGGCGCTGCCGGTGACGCTGCTGGCCCTGGGCCCCGCAACCCTTGCAGCCTTCAATGTCTACGTCGGCTGGCGGTTGCGCCGGGGTGGGGACGCCCGGGACCGGGAGGTCTTCGCCCACATCCTGGTCGACATCGCCGTGCTCACCTGGCTGATCAGCCTGGGGGGCGGCATGGAAAACCCGTTTGCCTCGCTGTTCATCATGCCCATCGCACTGGCCATTCTGGCGCTGCCCCGGGGCCTGATGATCATCACCGCCCTGGTGTCGGTTGCCGGCTACTTTGCCTCCACCCGCTTCGGCCGTCCCCTGCCGGAGGTGCCCGGCTTCGCGGGTGGCACCTTCGGACTGCACATGACGGGCATGCTGGCCAACTTCGTGGTCTCGACCGTGGTCATGCTGGTGTTCTTTTCGCGCATGGCCACCGCCTGGCGCCGCAGTGAACAGGAGGTTTCCCGCCTGCGCGACCGCTTCACGCGCAACGAGGGCATCGTTGCGCTGGCGACGCATGCGGCGGCCGTCGCCCACGAACTCAACACCCCGCTCGCCACGCTGATGTTGCTGGTCGAAGAAATGACCGAGGACGCGCAGACCCCCGGACAACGCCAGCAGGCCGAGACCCTGCGGTCGCTGGTCGAGTTGTGCCGGGACCGGGTGCGCGCCCTGGCCGCGCCGGCCGGCCCGGACTCACCCACGCCGCTGACGGCGGTACTGGACGACGTCATCGAACAGTGGCGGCTGGTGCGGCCGACGATCGACCTGCGGCGCTCGGGCAGCATCATGGACTGCGTCCGGGTCGACCCGGCCGTCGGCCACCTGCTGCAGGCCCTGCTCAACAATGCCGCAGACGCCAGTGAACAGGCCGGAGAACACCGGGTGGACCTGCACCTGGAGTCGGACTCCCGCGGGCTGCGCTGCCGGATCCGCGACTACGGCGTCGGCTTTGATCATGCGCAACCCCCGCTGCCGGCGGAACTGTTCCGCAGCGGCAAACCCGACGGCCTGGGCATCGGCCTGGCGCTGTCCCATGCCACGGTGGAACGCCTGGGGGGCCAGCTGTCGATGCAGTCCACCGGCGGCCGCGGCGTGCGGGTCGAGTTCAACCTGCCACCCGCCGCCTGAGCTCAGGGTCATGGAAAAATCACCGTCAGCACCAATCGCCACCGGCCTGTTGATCGACGACGATCCACTGTACCTTGCCACCCTGCAGCGCTCGCTGTCACGGCACCACTACGATTCGCGGACGGCCTCGGACTTCGAGGCGGCGCTGGCACTGGCGCGACAGCCCGGCAACCACTTCGACTTCGCGTTGATCGACCTCAAGCTCGGGAACCGCTCCGGCCTCGACCTGATCGGGCCTCTGCGGCAACTGCTGCCGGCAGCGCGCCTCGTGCTGATCACCGGCTATGCCAGCGTCGCCACCGCCGTCGAGGCCATCAAGCGCGGCGCCGACAACTATCTTCTGAAGCCCGTCACTGCAGCGATGATCATCAAGACCATCGCCGCTGACGCCGCACCACCGCCAGTGCAGCCGCAGCCAACCATGACCCCGTTAAGCCGCCTGGAGTGGGAGCACATCCATCAGGCGCTGGTGGAATCAGACGGCAACATCTCCGCGGCCGCGCGCCTGCTGGGAATGCATCGCCGCTCCCTGCAGCGCAAGCTCGCCAAGCGTCCCGGGCCGGAGCGCCCGCCTGAAGATCTGTGAGGATTCCGCACGCCGGACCGGCCGTGGCACGGCCTCAGTCGACGAGCACCTTCAGGTCATGCACCAGGTCATCGACCGGGGTTGCCACATTGCCCCTCAGGCGCTGCCGTCCCCCGGCGTCCAGGACATACAGGGCCGCCGAGTGCTCGAAGGTGTAGTCGCCCTCTTCGAGCGCGATGCGCTTCAGGATCACGCCGTAACCGTCGGTCGCGCGCGCAATCGCATCCTGGCTTCCGGTCAGGCCGATGAAGGACGGGTCGAAGGTCGTGACGTACTGGCGCAGCAATGCTGCCGTATCGCGCGCCGGGTCCAGGGTGATCATCAGCACCTGCACGCGGCCGCGTTCCGCGCCCAGCCGGCGCATCACCTGGGACAGCTTGTATAGCTCGCCGGGACAGGCATCCGGACAGCGCGTGAAGCCGAAGAACAGCACCACGGCCCGGCCCCTGAAATCCGCCAGCGAGTGCGCCTTGCCGTCCGAGCCCGAAAGCTGGAAATCAGCCGCCGCGGGATGGCCCGGCACTACCGCCAGCCGGAAACGCGACTGGTCATCGGTCGTGAAATACACGGTGTAGGCGATGAGCCCGGTGAGCACCACGGCAAACGACACGAACACCGGCAGCAGGCGCCCGAAGCGCCGGCGACGAGGACCATTGGCCTGGCTCGGCGGCATGTCAGTGATGCCCGCCATGGTCAGCGGCCACGGCGGGTCCCTCATCGCCCAGGCCACCGGTGATGGCCTGCACCTGCACCGGGCCTGCCTTGCGGAACACCAGGGTCAGCGGCACATGCTCCCCCTGCCGCAGCGGCTGGTGCAGATCGACCAGCATCACGTGCAACCCCTCGGGACTGAACACCACCCGGCCATGGGCGGGTATCGCGACCGTCGGCATCGGCCGCATGGACATCATGCCGTCCTTCATCTGCATCAGGTGTACCTCGGCCTTGCGGCTCACGGGGCTTTCCACCCTCAGCAGCACATCGGCGTCGCCATCGTTCACGATGGTGAAGTATGCGCCACCGACGCTGGCCCCCGGCGGCGTGGCACGCGCCCAGGCCTGCGTCACCGCGATGCCATGGCCGGCCTGCGCCACCACCGGCCGCGCCGGCATCAGCAGCGCCACCAGCAGGGCGCCGGGCAGAAACCAGCCGGCATGATGCATGTTGAACCTCGCTCTCAGAACGTGAAGTGCAGGTCCGCAACGACCGTCCGCTGCGGAAACGGGTGATACAGAAAGTATACTTTGTCGGTCAGGTTATCCACGCCCAGCGACACCGCCAGGTGCTCCGTGGCCTGCCAGTGCGCCCTGGCATCCATCACCAGGAAGGAGTCAAAGGCACCAAAGACGCGCGGCGTGCTGTCGGTGTTGTCGAGCGTCGAATACTGCTGGCCGCTGTAGCGGCCGGCGAGGGTCAGCGCCCAGCGTGGTGCCGGCCGGTATGTCGCGACCAGCGTACCGCGCCAGCGCGGCACGTACGGGGCATGCCGGCCCACGGCAGTGGTCCCTGCCGTGCTCAGGAAGCTGCTGTCGGACAGGATGGTCGAGTCCACGAAGGTCACGCTGCCGGAAAGTTCCAGGCCGTGCAGCAGCCAGTCCGTCTCCCGTCCGGCCAGTTCGACACCGCGGTTGCGGATCTCACCCACGTTCTGGACGTAGCTGACCGGCACCGGATATCCGGCCAGGGTCGAGGTCTGTGCAACCAGCGCGTCGCGGGTGTTTTCCTGGAACAGCGACAGCCGCGCAGTGGCGCGCTGGAACTCATGCTGCACGGCCAGCTCGCCGGACAGGTCCTTTTCCGGCGCAAGATCCGGGTTGGGCGTGCTGTAGGTGGAACCGGTGGACACCAGCTGATACAGCTCGCCCACGGTGGGGAAACGCACTGCCCGTGCCAGCGAGGCGGTGAGGGTCCAGGCATCGCCGGGATGCCAGCTGAGCGTGCCCTTGGGGGATACCGCGCTGGCCGATTCGGCCGGCTGGGTCACGGCGGTAGTGCCGCTGTAATTGAAGCCCTCGTCCGCCCGCCAGTGCTCGAGACGCGCGCCCACCGTCGCCTGCCACGCGGGCGTGATGTTCCACTGGTCCGTCAGCCACAGCGCCTGGGTTGCGGTACGGCCGCGGCCGCTGGAGTACAGGCCATCATGGGCGCCGGTCAGGTCAGCCCAGCCAGCGGTGTTCCAGGTGGGATTATTGAGCATATAGCGGTCTACATGCGCCCCGAAGGACAGCTCCTGCGGCCCGCCAAAGCCCAGCGGGCGCCAGATGCCCTTGAGATCGACGGTGCCCCACTGGGTGCCGCCGTAATCGGCCAGCCGGCCATTCGGTGTGTAACCGGTACCAGTGCCGACAACCCCCGCCGGCGACAGCTGCCGGTCCTGGAGAAAGTCGTAGTAGCTCACCACGGCCTCGCAGTCCCATTCGCCGCGCGAGTCGGACTTGATCGACACCCCGTTCATCAAGTGATTCTCCAGCAGCTGGTAGCGGTTGCTGGCGAACCCCGCGGCATGGCCGAAGGTGGCCGCGCCATCGGTGCCGGCGAGGTAGGTGCTGACGCCGGAATCCGCAGCATTGCGCCAGAAATCCGCCAGCCAGGTGAGCCTCCACACCGGCGTCAGGTCGTACCCCAGCCGCAGCAGCAGGTTCGCCTCGCGCGTATGCAGCAGCCCGCCCGCGCCCAGCACGTCCGCCGGCTGGCCGAGCTTGTTGGCCGCGGCAATGGCGCCGGTGGTTCCGGCCGGCACGGCAGCCGCGGTCACGAACGCCAGCGGCTGGCTGAAACTGTTCTGGAAGCTTCCCCCCAGGAACCAGGACAGGCCACCGCTCCTGCCCCCGGCCGTGGCGCTGGTCTGGCTGGTGAGGTAGTGGTTGTCCGTGTCGTACAGGTTGAATGACTGCAGCGCCTCGGTCTGATCGAAGGTGAATTCCGTACGCTGCGGCTGGCGCGTGACAATGCGCATCACGCCGCCCATGGCATTGCCGGAATACTCGGCCGAATAAGGCCCGTACAGCATGTCGATGCGCTCGATCTCCTCCGGGGACACCACGCCCCAGCGCGGCGCGCCGATGGTGTTGTTGTTGGCGATCAGCGCCGAGATCGGGATGTCGTCCACGTACACCAGCGTGCGTGCGCTGGAGTTCACGCCCCAGTCGCGCGTGGCCAGTACCGGCTGGGTGTCACCGAAGTTGCGCTTGCGCACGAAAATGCCCGGCATGTACTTGGCGGCATCCTCGACATCGACCGCGTTGACGGTCTGCTGCATCTGCTGCTGGTCGACCGACACCACCGTGGCGGGATAATCCTCCGCCATGGCGGCGCGCTGGCCCGAGACCGTGACGTTGGGCAGGACCGCATCCTCGGCACGCGCCAGCGGTGCCAGCAGCACCAGCGGCAGGAGCGCGGCCGCGGGGCTGGATTTCAGGTTGAACATTCGACAATCCGTCCGCCTGCCCGGTGCAGGCGGACGGATTATCGCGAGGCGGCGGCCCCCGCCCCTGCGACCTGTTGCCGCAGGGCCCGCCCCGGCCGCCCCCGGCGCCTCAGGCGGCGCTGTTCAGGATGCGGATGGTCGTGTAGGCCGCGAGTCCTTCCTCGGCGAACTCGACCCCGAGGCCGGAGCACTTGATGCCGCCGAAGGGCACATTGGGCGCGATCTCGGCGTGCTTGTTGATGAACACCGTGCCGGCTTCGAGCCGCTCCGCCACCGCGCGGGTCTTCGCGGGGTCCGTGCCCCACACCGAGGCGCCCAACCCGAACTCGGTGCCGTTGGCGCGGGCGATGGCGTCATCGAGGTCGGTGTAGCGGATGATGGGGAGCACCGGACCGAACTGTTCCTCATCGACGACCCGCATGCCGTCCGTGACCTCCGACAGCAGCGTCACGGGATAGAAGTAACCCTTGCCGCCGCGCGGCGCGCCGCCCAGCAGCACCTTGGCACCGCGCGCCCTGGCATCGTCCACCAGCTCGGTGACCTTCCTGAACTGCCGCTCGTTCTGCAGCGGTCCCAGCAGGTTGCGTTCATCCATGCCATCGCCCATGGGAACCTTGCGCCCGTACTCCACCAGCGCGTCGCACACCCGGTCATGCACGCTCGCATGCACGTACAGGCGCTTGAGCGCGCCGCAGGTCTGGCCGGAATTGATGAAGGCGCCCCAGAACAGCGGCTCCACCAGCTTCGGGATGTCGACGTCGTCGAGCACGATGCCGGCGTCATTGCCGCCCAGTTCGAGGGTCAGCGGTTTCAGCGTGGCGGACGCGCTGGCCATGACCCGTTTGCCCGTGGCGATCGACCCGGTGAACACCACCTTGTGGATGCGCGGATGCTGGCTCAACGCCGCGCCGATCTCATCCCCGCCCGACACGACGTTGAGCACTCCCGGCGGCAGCACGCCGGCGATGAGCTCGATCATGCGCAGCGTGGACAGCGGCGTGAAGGGCGAAGGCTTCAGCACCACGGTGTTGCCGGTGCGGATCGCCGGGACGATGTGCCAGATGGCGATGATCAGCGGCCAGTTCCAGGGCGTGATCGAGCCCACCACGCCCAGCGGCCGCCGATGCTGCTCAATGCGCTTGCCCGGTGAGTCCTCGATGACCTTCACCGGCAGGCTGAGCGAGGCGGTGTAGCCGGTCCAGGCCGCGCAGCCCCCCAGTTCGAATTCAGCGCCCGTGCCCTTGAGCGGCTTGCCCTGCTCCCGGGACAGCAGCACGGACAACTCGGTGGCGTTGTCTGTCAGCACCCCGGCAATGGCCAGACAGGCCTGCTGGCGCTGCGCCTCGCTGGTCCGGCTCCAGGACTGGAACGCCTTTTCGGCGACATCCACCGCCTGTTCCAGGTGCGCGACCGTTCCGGTCGGCGCCAGGCCAACGACGTCACCGGTGGAAGGATTGAGGATGGGATGATAAGCGGCGGCGGCAACCGTCCTGCCACCGATGGTCATTTCATACTGGCGTGTCATGGTTCCCCCGCAAGGACGTCAGACCGAAACCTGCGCCAAGGCCGCATCCAGTTCCGCGATCAGGTCAGCGGCATTCTCGATACCCACGGAAAAGCGGATCAGGCCGTCGCTGATGCCGAGTTCCGCGCGCATCTGCGGCGGCAGTCCCTGGTGGGTCATGAGCGCCGGATGCTCGATGAGACTCTCGACGCCACCCAGGCTCTCGCCCAGGGAAAACAGCTTGCAGGCCTCCAGGAAACGCCGCGCGTCCGCCAGGGTGCCCTTGAGTTCCGCGCAGATGATGCCGCCGAAGCCGCCCCGCATCTGCCGCAGCGCCAGCGCGTGCTGCGGATGGCTGGGCAGTCCCGGGTAGCGCACCTTCCTGACCTTGGGGTGCTGCTCCAGGAACTGCGCAACCTTCAATGCATTGGCGCAGTGCCGCTCCATGCGCACCGCCAGGGTCTTGATGCCGCGCAGGATCATGAAGCTGTCGAAGGCCCCGGACATGACCCCCAGGCCGTTCTGCAGGAGCTTGAACTGCTGCGCCAGTTCCGCGTCGCGCACCATGACCGCGCCGCCGAGCACGTCCGAATGGCCATTCAGGTACTTGGTGGCCGAATGCACCACGATGTCGATGCCCAGTTCCAGCGGCCGCTGCACGAAGGGCGTGGCGAAGGTGTTGTCGCACACCGTGACCAGCCCGCGCCGCTTCGCGAGCGCCGCCACCGCCGCCAGGTCCACCAGGTTCAGCATCGGGTTGGTGGGCGACTCGGTCCAGATCATGCGGGTCTCGGGCCGGATGGCCGCCTCCACCGCCTCAAGGTCGGACAGGTCCACGAAGGTGTGGCTGATGCCGGCCGAACGGTTGCGGATCTTCGAAAACAGCCGGAAAGTGCCGCCGTACAGGTCGTGCGACACGATCACGTGTGAACCCGCGTCGAGCGTCTCCACCACGGTGGAAATCGCCGCCATGCCGGAGGCGAACGCGAAGGCCGCCGTGGCGCCCTCCAGGTCGGCCAGGGCGGCCTGCAGGGCGTCGCGCGTGGGGTTGCGCGTGCGGGCGTAGTCGTAGCCCTTGTGCACCCCGGGGCTGTCCTGGACGTAGGTCGAGGACAGATAGACGGGGGTCATGACCGCGCCGGTCAGCGGGTCGGGGCGCTGGCCGCCATGGATGACGCGGGTCTCGAATTCCAGGCCCTGGTGGGCGGGTTCACGGCCGGTGTCGGATTTGCTCATGGGGCTCTCGGGCGCGCGGTTTATACAGTATCAGGTTGCCAATGATACTGGACAGGCGCCGCGACCACTTGCCCTAAAATGACAGGATTGTTGAACGCCCACGGGACGACCGAAAGAGCACGGGCCCATGGCCGGACCCGAGTAATATAGGCAGATGAGCGACTCCATTCGCCTGACCGGTGTCCGTCAGAACAACCTCAAGAACCTCGACCTCGAAATCCCGCTGAACGAGCTGGTCGTGGTCACGGGCGTGTCCGGCTCGGGCAAGTCCTCGCTGGTGTTCGACACCCTGTATGCCGAAGGCCAGCGGCGCTATGTGGAGACCTTCTCCCCCTATGCGCGCCAGTTCCTGGACCGCATGGACAAGCCGCAGGTGGACCAGGTGGCGGGCATCCCCCCGGCCATCGCCATCGACCAGACCAACCCGGTCCGCACCTCGCGCTCCACCGTGGGCACGATGACGGAGCTCAACGACCACCTGAAGCTGCTGTTCGCGCGCGGCGGCGCCCTGTTCTGCAGCTGCTGCGGCAAGCCCGTGCGCAAGGACAGCGCCGAAAGCATCCTGGCCGACCTTGCGCAACGCGCCGCAGCCGCCGGGGATCCGCGGCTGCTGCTGTGCTTCCCCGTGCCCGTGCCGCGCAATTTCAACGAGGCCGAGGTCCGCGAACTGCTGGCCCGCCAGGGCTATACGCGCATCCTGGAAAACCCAGGGCCGGCCACGCCGGCACCAGCGGCGGCCGCGGCAAAGCCTGCGGCCCGGCGTGCCGGCGCCAAATCCAAAAGCCAGGGCAAAGGCAGGAAAAAGGCGGCGGCGGACGACACGCCGCTCACCATCCTGACGGTGGTGCAGGACCGCTTCCGGCTGGGCAATGCGGAAGCCGGCCGCGTGCGCGAATCCCTGGAGACGGCGCTGCGCGTGGGCCAGGGCCATGTGCACGTGCATGCGGTGAACGATGCCGACCCGCCACGCACCACGGCGTTGTGGCGCTGGTCCGGCAGCCTGCACTGCCCCGACTGCGACCTGAGCTACAAAGACCCCAATCCCAGCCAGTTCTCGTTCAACTCCCCCATGGGCGCCTGCGAGACCTGCCGTGGCT
>Ga0153956_1000812_pt1 | contig 32140 bp, 34 predicted proteins | sample TSFL040MetaG_FD_104704 | JGI IMG/M metagenome (GOLD analysis project Ga0153956, IMG submission 104704) | Attine ant fungus gardens microbial communities from Florida, USA - TSFL040 MetaG | ecosystem: Host-associated > Fungi > Mycelium > Unclassified | place: USA: Florida, Wekiwa Springs... | reverse complement strand
TCGCTCATCGAGTCGATCGAGATCCTGTTGCGCGTCGACAGCGCCGGGGCCTGCCACGGCCTGCTGGACTGGTGCCGGGAGGCCCAGGATCGGCTTCTCGGTGACGCATTCCAACGGCTGCGAGACCTCACGCCGCGCCCGGCCTGACCAGCCGCCGACCGCCACGAAGACGAGCCGACTCTCGGCGCCACGCGCCCCGCGAAGCCTGCCGCCACATCACGACCGGCCCGACACTTCCCGCAGAATCGACCCCGCGCCACCGCCCACCACCGCTGCGACGACGACAAGCCGCCATCACCGCCGGTGAGCATCACGACATCATCGACTACCAGCCGACTCATGAACGATCCGGGCTAAGCTCGCGCTCGAGATGAGACGACACCTTGCAGCAGCGGTCATGGCCATCGCGTTCGTCGCGTTCGCGGCGGCCGCGCCGGCACACGGGCAGCCGACCAAGAAGGTCACGCTGGCGACGTTCGCCGGCGCCTGGGGCGGGCACACACGCAGCCTCTCGATCTCGCGCTCCGGGCTGGCCAAGGAGCGCGTCGACGACGGCTGCTGCGATCACCTCTTCAGTGCCCGCTACAAGCTGTCGAACCCGCGCGGCACGCGCGCGCATCCGATCGTGACCGCGACGGTGACCTGGGCGCAGGTGCCCGATCCCAGCAGCTTCACGAGCGCGTTCCCGGCGCCGCGCGTCGGCCAGCGAACGACGCTGACGATCCGATACACGTCGAAGACGAACGTGCTGACAGTCCACGCGCGCAAGCTCATCTACTGCAAGTACCTGAAGCCGGGTGGGCCGTCGCTCTGCGGCGCCTGAGGCGGGCTTGACGTCCTTCGGCCGTACTGCCAAAGTGATCACATGGGGACGATCAAGGAGCAGCGGCTGCAGATTCGCGTCGACCCGCAGCGCAAGCAGCTGCTGGAGCGGGCTGCCGACGCGACGCATCAGAACCTCTCCGCCTTCGTGCTCCAGGCCGCCTCTCGGCAGGCTGAAGAGGTGCTTGCCGAGCGGCGTGCGGTCCGTCTCTCGCCGGAGGCGGCGCGAGCGTTCGGCGAGGCCCTGAGTCGGCCCGCTCAGGTGAACGAGCGGCTCGCGGCCGCCCTCGGGCGCCCACGTCGCTTCCGCTGGGTTGACTGACCTTCGCCGTCCCGTTCCGCTGGAGCCGGCGCGGCACGATCGCGCAGGCTTCGACTCCGGCGAGCCGGCACTCGACGACTGGCTGCGCCGTTACGCGGGTCAGAACCGCCGCCGCGACACCGCCGCGACCTGGGTTGTCGCCGGCGTCGACGACCGGGTCGTCGCCTACGTCAGCCTTGCGATGACCGCGATCGACCGAAGCGCTGCGCCGCGCCGGCTGGCGGACCGCGCTCCCGATCCGGTTCCCGCGCTCCTGCTCGGTCGGCTTGCCGTCGATCGCCGCTTCCATGGTCTGGGCATTGGCATGGCGCTCGTCGCCCACGTTCTGGCGACGGCTGCCGAGCTCAACGCCAAGGCTGCCTGTCGGGCGGTCGTCGTCAGCGCTCTCCACGAGCGGGTACGCACGTGGTGGGAGCGTCTCGGCTTCCGTCCCTTGAGTCCGGAGGACCCCGCCGACACCGACCTCTACCTCCTCACCAGCGAGATCCAGGTGACGCTGGAAGCGCTCGATCGCCGGCACTGAGCGCGCCGTCGCTCTGTCGTGACTGAGCTGACGCCAATCTGGCAATAATCTGAACAGGAACATCAAGCAGGTCGTCGTCTGCGAGCAGGCCGACATGTGGGACACCGCCGACGCGGCCAACCCGGCGCACCTGGCGGCCTACGAGCCGTTCGTGGCGAGCATCGCCGAGCACACCAACGCGCTGGGCAAGCCGGTGCTGCTGGTCAACGGTGATACTCACGTCTACAAGTCCGACAACCCCTACTCGGCGGCTGACACCAAGGCCCTGCACCCGGGCTACGCCGTGCCGGGCCTGCACCGGCTCGTCGTCAACGGCAGCGCGCCGGGCATGGAGTGGCTCAAGCTCAAGATCGACTCGGGCGCCGACCACGGCAGCGGCGCGACGTCGTTCGGGCCGTTCAGCTGGACGCGCGAGCCGTACAGCTACGCGCACTGAGCCCAAGGCCGCGGATCAAGAGAGGCTCTGCAACCCGCGGGGCCTTCAGTCCCGGACGCCAGTCGGTCTGCCGACCCGGAAGGCGCTGCGAGAGCTGTCGCGGCGCTCGATGGTGGGAGAAGGATTCGAACCTTCGAAGGCAGAGCCAACGGGTTTACAGCCCGTCCCCTTTGACCGCTCGGGAATCCCACCAAGCGGCCGCGCATTCTAGCGGGCGCGGCGCGGGGGCAGGACGGATCGGAGGCCCGGCGCGCCGCCACCTCCGTTCGGATCTCGTAAGCAGGCGGTGACGCGCCGGTCGGCCGAGCCGGTGCGCCGACTACCGTTCGCTGCGTGCGCCGAATCCTCTTCGCCGTCGCGGCCATCGCGCTCGCCGTCGCCGTCGTCCTGCTCGTGCATCCGCTGCGCCACGCGGTCGGCTACGCGCTGCACGGCGACCTGCACGGCCTGCGGGCGCAGCTGCGCTCGCTCGGCGTCGGCGGGGCGGCGACGCTCGTCGGGCTGATCCTCGCGCACGCCGTGATCATCTTCCCGGCCGAGCTCGTCAACGCGACCGCCGGCCTCGTCTACGGCTTCTGGCTCGGCCTGCCGATGGTGATGGGCGCCTGGGCGGTCTCGGCGCTGCTCGCCTACTGGCTCGGGATGATGGCCGGCCGGCCGCTGGCGCTCGCGATCGCGGGGGAGGAGCGGGTCGCGCAGGCCGAGCGCTTCATCGACCGCGGCGGCGTGCTCGCGCTGCTGCTCGCGCGGCTGGTGCCGTTCATGCCCTACAGCATCGTCGGCTACGTCGCCGGCGCCGCGCGCGTGCCGCTCTGGCGCTACCTCTGGACCTCGATCGTCGGCATCCTGCCGATCACCGCCGCGGCGACCTACCTCGGCAACGAGCTCGACCGCCTGTCGGCCTCGGACCCGCTGCTGTGGGTCGCGATCGCGGTGCTCGTCGCGCTCGGCTTCGCCACCTGGCTGACGACCCGCCGCCTGCGCCGCTCCGCCAGCTGACGCGGGACAATCCCGCGATGGACAAGCACAGGTACGAGGCGGAGCTCGAGCGGCTGTCGCTCGAGCTCGTGCGGCTGCAGTACTGGGTCAAGCAGACGGGCGAGCGCGTCGTGCTGCTGTTCGAGGGCCGCGACGCCGCCGGCAAGGGCGGCACGATCAAGCGCATCATGGCGCCGCTGAACCCGCGCGGCGCGCGCGTCGTCGCGCTCGGCACGCCGTCGGACCGCGAGAAGACGCAGTGGTACTTCCAGCGCTACGTCGAGCACCTGCCGGCCGCGGGGGAGATCGTGCTGTTCGATCGCTCCTGGTACAACCGCGCCGGCGTCGAGCGCGTGATGGGCTTCTGCACGCCCGAGCAGTACCGCGAGTTCCTGCGCTCGACGCCGGAGTTCGAGCGGATGCTGGTGCGCGACGGGATCGCGCTGCGCAAGTACTGGTTCTCGGTCTCCGACGACGAGCAGGAGCGGCGCTTCAAGAGCCGCGCCGAGGACCCGATGCGGCGCTGGAAGCTCTCGCCGATGGACATCGAGTCGCGCGCCCGCTGGGACGAGTACTCGCACGCCAAGGACGAGATGTTCTTCTACACGCACACGCCCGAGGCGCCCTGGTACACGGTCGAGGCCGACGACAAGCGCACGGCGCGGCTGAACTGCATCCGCCACGTCTGCGACTCGCTGCCGCACCAGGACGTGCTGCCGCCGCCGATCGACCTCGGCGAGCGGCCCGTGCACGAGGGCTACGTGCGTCCGCCGCGCGGCGAGAACACGATCATCCTCGACGCCTACTGACGCAGCAGGTCGGCCTGCTCGAGGATGTCCGCCGCGACCTCGACCAGCCGCGCGTTGCGGCTGCGCGCCGCGCGCTGGATGCGGCGGAAGGCGTCAGGCTCGCTGAGCCCGAGCCCCTCCATCAGCAGCGCCTTGGCGCGCTCGACGAGCTTGCGGTCGTCGAGCGCCTGGCGCGCCTTGCTGACCTCCTGCTCGAGCGCCTGGAACTCGGCGTGGCGCGTCGCCGCGAGCCGGATCGCCGCGTCCAGCGCGCGGTCGTTGATCGGCTTCGCCAGGTAGGCGCTGACGCCGCTGGCGATGCTGCGGTCGATCAGCGACGGATCCTCGACGCCGGTGACGACGACGACCGGCCGCCGCAGTCCGGCGGCGGCCAGCGCCTCGGCCGCGGCGAGCCCGTCGAGCACCGGCATGTCGATGTCGAACAGGTAGAGGTCGGGCGCCTGCTCGCGCGCCAGCGCGACCGCCTGCGCGCCGTCCGGCGCCGGGCCGATCGGCTCGTGGCCGAGCGCGCGCACGCGCGTGGCGAGCCCGAGCCCGATCACCGGGTCGTCCTCGGCGATCAGGATCCGCACGCCGGCTCCCGGAAGGCCACGCGCGCCTCGGTGCCGTCGCCGCCGCTGGCGAGCGCGAACTCGCCGTGCAGGCCCTGGGCGACGATCCGCTCGACCAGCTGCAGGCCGAGCCCCGGCGCCGCGCCGCCGGCGCCGCTGCCGCCGTCGTGCACGCGCAGGACGAGCGCGTCGGCGCCCTCGCCGGCGAGGCTGACCTCGATCGGCGGCCGGCCGTGCTGGACGGCGTTGGCGATCAGCTCGTTGGCGACGACGCCGAGCTGCTGCGCCGCGTCGGGCTCCAGCCGCACGGCGCGGGCGCGGACCGTCGCATCCGGCGCGAGCGCGCGCGTGATCTGCTCCAGCAGCTCGCTCGCGTCGACGTCGGCGCCGCGGCCCGAGGAGGCCAGCAGCCGGTGCACGAGCGCGATCGCGCGGATCCGCTCGGCGGTCACGTCGAACGCCGCGCCGTGCTCCTCCGGCCGCGCCAGCAGCAGCAGGTCGGCGACGGTCTGCAGGCTATTCTTGACGCGGTGGTGCGCCTCGGCGAGCAGCGTGCGCTCGAGCTCGGCGCGCGCGTGCAGCTCGGCGCGCGCCGCCGCCTCGCGGCTGGTCAGCTGCGCCAGCGCGAGCGCCAGCAGCGTCGCCGCGAGCAGTAGCAGCACGCGCAGCGCGACCTGCCCCGCGGGCAGCGGCTCGGACGCCAGCGCCATCACGGCGACGTAGACGGCGAGCGCGACGCTCAGCCAGGCGGTGCGGCGCACGCCGGTGTGGACCGTCGCCAGGAACGGCAGCACGAGGAACGTCAGCAGGTCGAGGTCCGCGCGGGCGCCGCCGACCAGCACCAGCGTCGCGCTCCAGGCGACCAGCCCGGCCGACCACAGGTGCAGCATCCGCTCGCCGTGGCGCTGCGTCCACCAGCTCCGCGGCACGGCGACGACGGCGCTGTTCGCCAGCCCGGCTGCGAGCGTCAGCACCAGCAGCGCCGCGCGGTGGCGCGCCGGCAGGTCGAGCGCGAGGCCGGCGAGCACGGCGGCGACAGAGAGCCAGCCGAGCCAGACGCCCGAGCGCAGCGCCGCCAGTCGCAGATCCATGCCGTCCAGGCTATGCGGTTGCTAGCGTTCTCGGGGCCGCGGCGTCCACGACGTGCGCTCGTCGGCTGAGGCCATGTCTCGCCTCGCGCTCTGTCAGCCCCTGCGCGAAGGATGTGATCTCGATCCCACTGCCCGACCTGCTCGCCGCGATCGGCCCGGTCACCGGCCGGCTCGGCCATCCCGTGCAGGACCAGCTGCTGGCGGCGCGCGACATGCAGGCGCTGTCGCTGTCGGTGCACATCCCGCTGGTCTGCTTCGGCATCGCGTTCCCGTCGATGGTGCTGTTCAGCGAGCTGCTCTGGCTGCGCACCGGCAACCGCGTCTACCGCCAGCTGGCCAAGCGCTGGTCGAAGGTGATGATCACGCTGTTCGCGGTCGGCGTCGTCACCGGCACGATCCTCTCGTTCGAGTTCGGGCTGCTGTGGCCGAACTTCATGGCGACCTTCGGCGACGTCTTCGGGCTCGGCTTCGCGCTCGAGGGCTTCAGCTTCTTCGTCGAGGCGATCTTCATCGCGATCTACGTCTACGGCTGGGAGCGGATGAGCCCGCGGCTGCACGCGCTGACGGGGATCCCGATCGCGGTCGCCGGCGTCGTCGGCTCGCTGATGGTGATCGCGGTCAACGCCTGGATGAACCATCCGAGCGGCTTCGACGTCGTCGCCGGCCAGGTCGTGCATGCGCGGCCGCTGGCGGCGCTCTTCAACAGCTTCGTCTGGCACGAGCTGCTGCACATGTACCTCGCCGGCTACCTCGTCGCGGCGTTCATCGTCGCCGGCGTCTACGCCGCCGCCTGGCTGCGCGGGCGGCGCACGCACTACCACCGCGCCGGGCTCGTGATCGCGCTGACGTTCGCCGCGCTCGTCGCGCCGGTGCAGGTGCTGGTCGGCGACTGGGCCGGCCGCGAGGTCGCCAAGAACCAGCCGACCAAGCTGGCCGCGATCGAGGGCCTGCAGGACACGACGAAGGGCGCGGCGCTGCACCTCGGCGGGATCTTCAGCGACGGCAAGGTCAAGTACGGCATCGCGATCCCGCACGGGCTCTCGCTGATCGCCTTCCACAGCTTCGACGCGAAGGTCCAGGGCCTGGACGCGGTGCCGGCGCGGGACCGGCCGCCGGTCAACGTCGTGCGGCTCTGCTTCCAGACGATGGTCGGGATCGGCACGCTGCTGGCGCTGCTCGGCCTCTTCTACCTCGGCCTCTGGCTGCGGCGCGGGAGGCTGCCGCGCAGCGTCTGGTTCTACCGAGCCGTGGTCGCCGCCGGCCCGCTCGCGGTCGTGGCGCTGATCTGCGGCTGGATCACGACCGAGGTCGGCCGCCAGCCGTGGATCGTCTACCACGTGATGCGCACGACGCAGGCGGTCACCAGCAGCGGCGGCCTGAACGCGGCCTACGGCGGCCTCGTGGTCGTCTACGTCGCGCTCGCCGGGGCGGTCGTCTGGCTGCTGCGGCGGCTGGCCAAGCAGCCGCTGGAGGTGGTGCACTGATGGCCGCGACGATCTGCCTGGCGCTGATCGTGCTCGGCGTCACCGCCTACGCGGTGCTCGGCGGCGCCGACTTCGGCGCCGGCCTCTGGGACCTGACGGCCGGCGGCGCGCGCCGCGGCAGCCGCGTGCGGGCGCTGATCGAGCGCTCGATGAGCCCGGTCTGGGAGGCCAACCACGTCTGGCTGATCTTCGTGCTGGTGATCTTCTGGACGGCCTTCCCGGTCGCCTTCGGCTCGGTCGCCTCGACGCTGCGCGTGCCGCTCGCGCTGGCGGCGATCGGGATCATCTTCCGCGGCGGCGCCTTCGCGCTGCGTGGCGAGGCGGCGACGATCAACGAGGCGCGCACGCTCGGCGCGCTGTTCGCGCTCTCGTCGGTGATCGTGCCGTTCTGCCTCGGCGCGGCGATCGGCGGCGTGGCGTCCGGGCGCGTCCCGGTCGGCAACGCCGCCGGCGACGCCTGGAGCTCGTGGCTGAACCCGAGCTCGATCACGGTCGGCGTGCTGGCGGTGCTCAGCGGCGCCTATCTGTCGGCCGTCTTCATGGCTGCCGACGCCGTGCGCGCCGAGCTGCCCGACATGCGCGCGGCGATGCGCACGCGGGCGCTGGCGGCCGGCGCCGCCGCCGGCGTCGCCGCGCTCGGCGGCCTGCTCGTGCTGCGCGCCGACGCGCGGCCGCTGTTCGATGGACTGACGTCGTGGCCGGGCGTCGTCGCGATCGCCGTCTCCGCGCTCGCCGGCGCGGCGGGGCTGGCGCTGGTCTGGCTGCGGCGCTACCACGCCGCGCGCTGGGTCGCCGCGCTCGCGCTCGCCGCCGTCACCAGCGGCTGGCTGGTCGCGCAGCGTCCCTACCTGCTGCCCGGCCAGCTGAAGGTCGCGGCGGCGGCCGCGCCGGACGCGACGCTGTGGCTGCTGATCGGCGCTGCGGCGGTCGGCATGGCGGTGCTGATCCCGTCGCTCTTCCTGCTCTACCGGCTGACGCTGCGCGGCACGCTCGACAAGCCGTTCAGCCCGTTCGACGAGCGCTACCCGAAGGAGGCCCGATGACCCCGCGCGCCCGCAGCCGGCACGGCGCCGCGACGCTCGCGCTGCTTGTGCTCGGCGTCCTGCTGCTGGTCCCGTTCGACGCCTGGTACACGCTCGCCGCCGGCATCGCCTGCCTGCTCGGCTTCGTCGTCTCCGGCGTGCTGCTGATCGCCGCGCCGGCGTTCCTGGAGGCTGACGAGGCGCCGCGCTGAGTGATCGCTTGACAGGACCCGAGCGAGGGTCGAGTATCGCTGGCGGTCAAGCGGGTGAGTCCGGGGGGAAGTCATGCTGAGAGGCAGGCGAACGTCGTTCGCGATCCTGGTCGCGGCGTGCACCGCCGCGTGGGCGCCGAGCGCACGGGCCGAGTACCGACCTGGGATACCGGCGGCGGTCGATCCCGGCACGCCGGTGTTCGCGGGCGACGCCGATCCGGTGCCGCCAGAGCCGGCCCAGCTGACGCCGGGCAAGAGCCGGCTCGAGGCGATCTACGATGCCGACCTTGCGGCGGGCGGCACGTCCTTCTGGATGGATCGGCTGCTCGAGCGGCCGTTCCTGAGCACGTCCGACAGCTCGCTCTACACGCGCGGACGCGCGCTGTACATGTACACGCACAGCGCCGGGACGCTCGGCTTCGCCGGCGGCTACGCCTACCGCGAGCGGCCGACCGCCAACAACCAGAGCCTCTACACGCTCGCGATCTCCGGCACCACGCTGTCCGAGGCCACGGCCCAGCGCCACCAGTACCCGAGCCACTGGGAGAGCACGCACACGGCGACCGGCCTCAGCGTGCTCGAGCGCAAGTTCATCACCTACGACAACGTCGCGGTCACCGTGCTCACGCTCACCAACACCGGCACGACGCCGCTGACCCGCACGCTCACGTTGAGCTCGCCGGTCGCGACGCTGCCGGCGACGATGGGCACCGAGCTGACCGGCACGGTGCAGGCGCGCTGGGGCCTGACGACGCTGACGCCGCGGCTCAGCGGCGACGGCTTCGGCGTCAGCGGGACGACGCTGACGCGCTCGATCTCGCTCGATCCGGGCCAGTCGCTGACGCTCAAGGCGCAGCTCGGCATGGTCGCCGCCGAGCTGCCGGACTCCGGCCCCGAGTACGAGCGCTACCGCGACGCCGACCCGGAGGCGGCCTACCGCGCGCAGCTGCGCGAGTACAACCGCTGGTGGGTCGACAACGTGCCGTACATCGACATCCCGGACGAGAACGTCAAGAAGCTGTCCTACTACCGGACCTTCCTCAGCCGCTACGACATGTTCGACGGCAACATCCCGGGCAACGACTTCCAGTTCCCGACCTCGATCGAGGGCGTGCTCGGCTACAACAACGCGATCACGGTCTCGCTGCCGATGCAGCAGCAGGATCTGAAGTACTTCCGCGACCCGGTCTACGCCTACGGCGACTGGCTGTCCGCCGGTGAGACGTCGAAGTGCCAGGCGTTCACCGACAACCCGGGCAACGCGATGAACTGGAACAACAACCTCGAGCAGTACCTCGGCTCGGAGGCCTGGCAGAGCTACCTGATCCACGGCGGCGAGCCGGGCGTGCTGCGCAACCTCGCGCACTACATCGAGTGCGACGTGCGCGGCGAGCTGGCGAAGTTCGACGTCAACCACAACGACCTGATGGAGTGGGCGTCCGGCTTCTACACGGGCAACGACTCCGACGCCGTCGCGCTCGTCTACTTCAACACGCCGGGCACCTCGCGCAACGGCCTCGCGCGCAGCGAGGATCGCACCGAGACCGCCTTCTGGTACTCCGGCGCGAAGGCCGCGCAGCAGATCTACACGCTGCTCGGCGACACGGCCAAGGCGAGCGAGCTGGGCGCGCTGGCCGGGCGTCTGAAGACGGCGATCATGACGCTCTGGAACCCGGCCGACGGGACGTTCGAGCAGCGCGACCTCGAGACCGGGACGATGATCCCCTGGAAGGACCAGCAGAACTTCTCGCCGTTCACCGAGGGCGTCGCGCCCGCGACCGGCGAGTACACGCAGGCGCTGCGCTTCTTCGCCGACGCGGCGGAGTTCCCGATCATGCCGACCTACACCGCCGACCAGGCGGACAAGGCGGCGGCGACCGCCGCCGGCAAGCCGGGCTCGAACAACTTCTCGAACATCAACCTGACGGCGCAGGCGCGGCTCTACGCCAAGGCGCTGCGCGACTACCCGTCGCCGTACATCACGCCCGAGATGTTCCGCAAGCTGATCGAGTGGGGCGCCTGGACGGAGGACGTCAACGGCGACAACCGCTTCCCTGACAACAACGAGTACTTCTCGCGCTGGAACGCGGACACGAAGACGTTCACCCGCTCGAGCATCCATCACAACGTGCTCGGCGGCTTCAACTTCATGCTGCTCGACGGCGTCGCGGGCGTGACGCCGCGCGCCGACGCGACGCTGCAGCTGCGGCCGATCGACGTCGGCTACGACCACTACGCGATCGACAACCTCAGCTACCACGGCTCGAACCTGACGATCGTCTGGGACAAGCCGGGCGACGGCAAGCGCTACTACCGGGACTTCCCGGAGGGGCTGAGCGCCTACGTCGACGGCTGGCGGGCGTTCACGATCGACGACCTGCAGGACGTGACCTGGGAGTCGAGCACGGGCGCCGTCGCCAGCTCCGCCGACACGCTCTTCGCGGCGCCGCGCGCGCTCGCGACCGCGCTCGGCACGAGCCTGGCCGGCAACGCGCGCGCCGTCGACCTGTTCCAGAAGGCCGGCGTCGACCTCGATCCCGCGCACGCGCCGCTGATCGACCTGGCGGCGGGCCGGCCGGTGACGGCGTCGTTCAGCGCGCCGGACACGACGCCCGAGAACGCCGTCGACGGCTGGACGACGAGCGGGCCGACGGTCACGCCCGGCTCCTACGTGCTGACGCCGGAGTTCGCCGCCTACAACCCGATCTGGGGGACGAAGGGCTCGCCGAACGCGCAGGACTGGCTGCAGGTCGACCTCGGCGGCGCGCGCCGCCTGGACACGGCGAAGCTCTACTTCTACTCGAACAAGCAGTTCGCGGCCGGCCCCGTGCCGCAGGGCCCGGCGGTCGAGGGCGGCACCTACCGCGAGCCGGCGAGCTACGTCGTCCAGTATCTCGACGGCGACCGCTGGGTCGACGCGTCGGCGCCGGCGACGGCGGCGCCGAACTACAACGCGGCGACGTTCCCGGCCGTGACCGCGCGCTACGTGCGCGTGCTGATGACGCCCGCGGCGGGCATGGGCATCGGCGTCAAGGAGCTGCAGCTCTACGACTCCGGCTCGGCCGTCAGCGAGCCGGGCGGCGTCGGCGGCAGCGTGCCGGCGACGCTCGCGCTGACGCTCGGCGCGGCGGCCGACTTCGGCACGTTCGTGCCGGGGCTCGCGCGCACCTACACGGCCTCGACGTCGGCGAGCGTGACGTCGACCGCCGGCGACGCCGCGCTGAGCGTGTCCGACCCCGGGCATCTCGCCAACGGCGCCTACAGCCTGCCGCAGCCGCTGCAGGTGCTCGACGTGCCGCGGACCTGGAGCGAGCCGGTCGCCAACGACGCCTTCACGATCGGCTTCAGCCAGGCGATCGGGGCGAGCGACGCGTTGCGCACCGGCAGCTATACGCGCACGCTGACCTTCACGCTCTCGACGACGACGCCGTAGCCGGCGTGCCGCGCGCCGCTCGTCCGCCGGGGCGAGCGGCGCGCGGCGCGTGGTGGGCGAGCCGCCCGCGGTCGCGGGCTATCGTCAGCGGCGCGCGCGGCGGGCAGCGGGCTCGCGCGCCCGGAAGGCGGGAATCTGACGATGACGGCATACGATCGCGACTTCTGGGAGGCGCGCTGGGCGCAGGCTCTGCGCGAGCACGGCGACCGGCTCGCCCAGCGCCCGCCGAGCGCGCGGCTGACCGACGCGGTCGCCGAGCTGCCGGCCGGGCGCGCGCTCGACGCCGGTTGCGGGCACGGCGCGGAGGCGCTCTGGCTCGCCGCGCGCGGCTGGCGCGTGACCGCCGTCGACTTCTCGGCGGCGGCGCTGGCGCACGCCCGCGCGACGGCGGCGGCGCTCGGCGCGGACGTCGCCGAGCGCGTCGAGTGGGTCGCGGGCGACCTCGGCGCCTGGACGCCGCAGCCGGGCGCCTACGACCTCGTCGCCAGCCTCTACGTCCACGTCGCCGGCACGGTCGAGGGCTTCGTGCGGCGGCTCGCCGGCGGCGTCGCGCCGGGCGGCACGCTGCTGCTCGTCGGCCACCGCCCGGTCGACCCGGCGACCGGCGAGCCGACGCCCGCCGCCGGGCAGACGCAGGTCGCGGTCGCCGACGCGGTCGCCGCGCTCGACCCGGCGGCGTGGGAGCTCGCCGTCGCCGAGGACCGCCCGCGCGCCGCCGCGGGGTCCGGCGTCGACGCGGTCGTCCGCGCGCGGCGCCGCGGCTGACTCACGGCGTCGACGCGGCCGCTCGTGTGCGGCGCCGCGGCCGGCTTCGACGGCGCGGGCTCGGCCTGCGCGCGGTGGCGCGGCTGGCCGAGCGCGGCCCGCGGTCACCTACCCTGGACGGCATGCACCGCCGCGAGCTGCTGCTCTTCCTCCGCTACGGCATCCCGGCGCTGCTCGTCGTCGCCGGCTTCGTGATCCTGTTCACGGCCGGCGAGACGATCCGCTGGGACGGCTGGGCGATGAGCGTCGGCTCCGGACTGGCGCTGCTGCTGCTCAACGCGCTGTTCCGCTACGGCGCCAAGGGCGACGCCGAGCGCGACGCCGAGGTCGCGGCGCGCGAGTACTTCGATACGCACGGCCGCTGGCCCGACGACCCGGCCGCGCGTTAGCCGCCGCGCAGCTCGGGGAAGTCGGCGTCGCTGAACTCGCCGGCGACGCGCGCGCTCGGGTCGGCGTGCAGCGCCGCCTCGCGCTCGCGCAGCTCGACGCGGCGGATCTTGCCGGAGATCGTCTTCGGCAGCTCGGCGAACTCGAGCCGGCGCACGCGCTTGAACGGCGCCAGCGACTCGCGCGCGTGGCGCAGGATCGCGCGCGCCGTGTCGGCGTCCGCCGGCCAGCCGGCGGCGAGCACGACGTAGGCCTTCGGGACCGCCAGCCGCAGCGGATCCGGGCTCGGCACGACGGCGGCCTCGGCGACCGCGGCGTGCTCGATCAGCACGCTCTCGAGCTCGAACGGCGAGATCCGGTAGTCAGACGCCTTGAACACGTCGTCGGTGCGGCCGACGTAGGTGATGAAGCCGTCGGCGTCGCGCGCGGCGACGTCGCCCGTGTGGTAGTAGCCGTTGCGCATCGCCTCGGCGCTGCGCTCGGCGTCGTCGCGGTAGCCGACCATCAGTCCCAGCGGCCGCGGGTCCAGCCGCAGGCAGATCTCGCCCTCGTCGCCGGCCTCGCCGCTGACCGGGTCGATCAGGGCGACGTCGAAGCCCGGCAGCGGCCGGCCCATCGAGCCCGGCTTCAGCGGCTGGCCGGGCGTGTTGGCGATCTGCAGCGTCGTCTCGGTCTGCCCGTAGCCGTCGCGGATGGTCAGGCCCCAGGCGTCGCGCACGCGCGCGATCACCTCGGGGTTGAGCGGCTCGCCGGCGCCGACGAGCTCGCGCAGCGAGTGCCGCGCGCCCGCCAGGTCGGCCTGGATCAGCATCCGCCAGACGGTCGGCGGCGCGCAGAAGGTCGTCACGCCGCAGCGCTCGAACACGCGCAGCAGGCCGGCCGGGTCGAAGCGCTCGTAGGCGTAGATCGCAATCGTCGCCTCGGCGAGCCAGGGCGCGAAGACGTTGCTCCAGGCGTGCTTGGCCCAGCCCGGCGAGGAGAGGTTCAGGTGCACGTCGCCGGGCCGCAGGCCGATCCAGTACATCGTCGAGAGATGCCCGATCGGGTACGTGACGTGCGTGTGCTCGACCAGCTTCGGCTCGGCCGTCGTGCCGGAGGTGAAGTAGAGCAGCAGCGTGTCGTCGGCGCTGGTGACGCCGTCGGGCGCGAACGCCTCCGGCGCCTGCGCGAAGTCGTCGTAGCGCAGCCAGCCATCCGTCGGCTCGCCGACCGCGATGCGCGTGAAGCCGCCGGCGACGCCGGCCAGCTTGGCGGTGTCCTGCGAGCGCGCGATCACGTGCCGGGCGTGGCCGCGCTCGATCCTGTCGCGCAGGTCGCGCGCCTCGAGCAGCGTCGTCGCCGGGATGATCACGGCGCCGAGCTTGATCGCGGCCAGCATGCACTCCCACAGCTCGACCTGGTTGGCGAGCATCAGCACGACGCGGTCGCCGCGCGCGACGCCGTGGCCGCGCAGCCAGTTCGCGAGCCGGTCCGAGCGGCGCGCGAGCTCGTCGAAGCTGCGCTTGACCTCGCTGCCGTCGGCGTCGACGATCCACAGCCCGGTCGCGTCGTTGCCGCGCGCGTAGCCGTCGAACCAGTCGAGCGCGAAGTTGAAGCGCTCCGGCGCCGGCCAGCTGAAGGCGGCGCGGGCGGCGTCGACGTCGTCGCGGTGCTCCAGCAGCAGGTCGCGCGCGGCACGCAGCTCCATCGCGGGCGACGATACCGCCTGCGCGGGGGCGCCAGCCCCAGCCGGCTGCGGCCGCGCGCTCAGTGTCCGTGCCCGCGCGGCTGGGCGCTCGTGCCTGCGCGGCTGGGCGCTCGTGCCTGCGCGGCTGAGCGCCCGCGCCGCGCCGCGCCGCCGCCCGGCGCGCTCAGTGCCTGCGCCGGCGGCCGGCGCGCGCCAGCAGCTCCTGCAGCGGCGTGCGGCGGGTGCGACCGAGCGGGTGCCGCAGCGACGGCCGCGCGGCCTTCGCCGAGCGCTGCTGCGCGCGCACGGCGATGCCGCCGCCGGTCAGCAGCGCGGCGACGCCGGCGGCGATGCCGACGCGGCGCGCCGAGAGCGCGTGGAACTGGCGCTCGACCTCGGGCCAGACCTGGTTCTCGATCAGGTCGCCGGCGGCCTCGGGCGTCGCCTCCAGCTCGGCCGGCGGGATCGCCGGCGCGAAGGAGATCGAGACGCGCTTGAAGCTCGGGAAGGGACCGATCAGCAGCCGCTCGCTGCCGTGGATCGCGCACGGCACGATCGGCGCCTGCAGCTCGATCGCGAGCCGGCCGGCGCCGCGATGCGGGGCGCGCAGCGCGACCGGGTCGCGGTGGCGCGTGCCCTCCGGGAAGAGCGCCAGCACGCCGCCGTCGCGCAGCACCATGCGCGACGTCTCCAGCGCCTCCGGGTCGGCCTGGCCGCGGCGCACGGGGAAGGCGCCGAGCATCGACAGCAGCCGCGCCGAGCGGCCCTCGAACAGCTCGTACTTGGCCATGAAGCGGACGTGCCGGCGCGTCGCCATGCCGACGAAGAAGGAGTCGTAGAAGCTCTTGTGGTTGGGCGCGATGATCACCGCGCCCTCAGCGGGGATGTGCTCGGCGCCGGCGATCGTGAAGCGGTAGACGAGCTTCACGAACGGGAACAGCAGCAGCCGCGCCAGCCCGTAGACCAGCCGGTTGACGCCGCGCGTGCGGGCCCGCTCCTGCGCTTGCTCATAGGTCATGGCCACGGCGATGACGCTATCGCCCCGGCGCTAGCGCTCCGGCGCGATCGGCGCCAGCGCCGGGCGCTTGGCCGTGATCCCGTCGCCGGAGGAGCGGCCGCGCAGGCGCCGGATCAGCCAGGGCCGGAAGTAGCTCCAGGCCCAGGCGGCGTCGACCGCGGCGCGCTCGAGTCGGCGCGCCGCGGCCGCCGGTGGCAGCGGCGCGTCCCAGCTGTGGTCGGCGCCCGGCAGCCCGAGCGCCTCGGCGGCCATCGCGGCGACGCGGCGGTGGCCCTCCGGGTTGCCGTGCAGGCGGTCGCTGTGCCAGAGCCGCGCGTCGCGCGCGACGTTGCTGCGCTCCATGTCGACGACCAGCGCGCCGTGACGCGCGGCGCTGGCGCGGATCTCGCGGTTGAGCGCGAAGACGCGCGGCGCCGCGCCGCGCGCGAGCGGGTTGATCGGGACGGGGTCCGGCAGCGTGAAGGCGAGCACGGTCGCGCCGGTGGCGCGCAGGCCGGCGATCATCGCGTCCAGGTCGCCGGCGACGGCGTCGGCGTCGTAGCGGCGCCGCAGCGTGTCGTTGAGCCCGGCGAGCACGCTCGCGAGGTCCGGCTCGAGCGCGATCGCGGCGGCCAGCTGCTGCGCGCGCACCTGGCGCGCGAGCCGGCCGCGGATCGCCAGGTTCGCGTACAGCAGCGGCCCGTCCTGCGCCAGCCGCTGCGCGAGCCGGTCGGCCCAGCCGCGGTAGCGCCCATCCGGATACGGGTCCTCGAGGCCCTCGGTCGTGCTGTCGCCGATCGCGACGAAGCGCCCGTAGCTCATGCGCCAACCGTAGCCACGGGCGTGGCCACGGCCGAGCGCCGCGCGCTCAGAGCTTGCGCGCGCGCACGGCGGTGCCGTAGGCGCAGATCTCGGTCCAGGTCGTGCCGAGCTCGGACGTGTCGAAGCGGAACGCCAGCACGGCGTTGGCGCCCTTGGCCTCGGCCTCCTCGACGAGCCGCTCGGAGGCGTGGTCGCGGCCCTGCGCCAGCTGCTTCGTCATGCCCTTGAGCTCGCCGCCGACGAGCGACTTGAACGACGCGCCGATCTGCGAGCCGACGTTGCGCGAGCGAACGGTCAGCCCGTAGACCTCGCCGAGCACCTCTTCGATCTCGTAGCCCGGGAGGTCGTTCATCGTGGAGATGATCATGGGCGCAGCCTAATCGCGCTCGAGCGGCGCCGCGGCATCAGCGACCCACTCGCTCATCGAGCCGTCGTAGAGCGCGACGTCCGGCGCGCCCAGCAGCGCCAGCGCGAAGGCGTCGACGGTCGCCGAGATGCCGCCGCCGCAATAGGCGATGACACGGTCGTCGCGCAGCGCGCCGACGCCGTCCAGCTTGGCCTCGAGCTGCTCGCGCGGCAGGAAGCGGCGCGTCTGCGGGTGCACGAGCTGCTGGGCGTAGACGTTGACCGAGCCGGGGATCCTGCCGGGCCGGTCGCCGTAGCGCAGCTGGGTTCCCGCGAAGACCTCCGGCGCCAGCGCGTTGAGCAGCAGCACGTCGCGGTCGATCGCCGCGGCGACCTCGGCCTTGTCGGCGATCAGCTCCGGGCGCGTGCGCACGCGGAAGCGCGCGTCCTCGCGCGGCGGCGCGGGCTCGTCGCTGACGGGGCGCTCGTCCTGCAGCCAGGCGTCCCAGCCGCCGTCGAGCACGGCCGCGTCGTCGAAGCCGTAGCTGCGCAGCAGCCACCAGAGCCGCGTCGCCCACTGCGGGCCGCCGCGGTCGTAGATCACGACGACGGTCTCGTCCTGCACGCCGAGCGCCGACATCGCGGCGGCGAAGCGCGCGGGGGAGGGGTAGCTGAAGTGGAGCGTCGGGTGCGGCTCGGCGAGCTCGCCGTCGACGTCCGCGAAGGCCGAGCCGGGGATGTGGCCGGCCTCCCAGTCGGCGCGTCCGGAGCGCACGTCGTAGGGGCGGCCGGGCGCCGTCGGCGGGTCCAGATGGCACGTCGTCTCGATGATCCGCAGGTCGCTCGCGCCGAGCTGCGCCTGCAGCCAGCCGCCGTCGACGAGCGGTCCGGGAAGCGTCGTCATGCCTGATATCCGATCGAGAAAGAAGTGGTTGCCCGTCGCATCGCGTCGCGGAGGCTATCGTTGCGCCGCGATGAGCCTTCCCGAGGACCGTCGTTGGGGACTGGGGACGCGCGCGATCCACGCCGGCGCGCGCCCGGACCCGACGACCGGCGCCCGCGCCGTGCCGATCTACCAGACGACGTCGTTCGTCTTCGAGGACGTCGAGGACGCGGCCGACCTCTTCTCGCTGCAGAAGTACGGCAACGTCTACTCGCGGCTCGGCAATCCGACGGTCGCCGCCTTCGAGGAGCGCGTCGCCTCGCTGGAGGGCGGCATCGGCGCCGTCGCGACCGCCTCCGGGCAGGCCGCGGAGACGCTGATCCTGACGCAGCTCGCCGACGCCGGCGACCACGTCGTCGCCAGCTCCGCGCTCTACGGCGGCACCTACACGCTGCTGAACGTGACGCTGCGCCGGCTCGGGATCGAGACGACGTTCGTCGCGCCGGATGACGTCGCCGGCTTCGCCGCCGCGGTCCAGCCCGGCCGCACGAAGCTGCTCTACACCGAGAGCATCGCCAACCCCGCCGGGACGATCGCCGACCTGGAGGCGCTCGCGGAGGTCGCGCACGCGGCCGGCGTGCCGCTCGTCGTCGACGCGACGCTGGCGACGCCGTACCTGTGCCGGCCGCTGGACTTCGGCGCCGACGTCGTGCTGCACTCGGCGACCAAGTTCCTCGGCGGCCACGGCACGTCGCTCGGCGGCGTCGTCGTCGACTCCGGCCGCTTCCCCTGGGACAACGGCAACTTCCCGGTGATGACCGAGCCGGTCGCGACCTACGGCAACCTGCGCTACTGGGACAACTTCGGCGAGTACGGCTTCGCGACCAAGCTGCGCGTCGAGGGGCTGCGCAACCTCGGCGGCGTGCTCTCGCCGCTCAACGCCTTCCTGCTGCTGCAGGGGATCGAGACGCTGCCGCTGCGGATGCGGGCGCACGTCGCGAACGCGCAGAGGGTCGCGGAGTGGCTGGAGGCCGACGAGCGCGTCAGCTGGGTCCGCTACGGCGGCCTGGCGTCCGACCCGGGGCACGCGCTGGCGGCGAAGTACTTCCCGCGCGGGCCGGGCTCGGTCTTCTCGTTCGGGCTGCGCGGCGGCCGCGAGGCGGGCGAGCGCTTCATCGGCGCCGTCGAGCTGTGCTCGCACCTGGCGAACATCGGCGACACGAAGACGCTCGTGATCCACCCGGCCTCGACGACGCACCGGCAGCTCTCGGCCGAGGCGCTCGAGGCTGCGGGCGTGCTCGGCGAGCTGGTGCGGATCAGCGTCGGGATCGAGGACGCCGACGACATCCTCTACGACCTCGACCGGGCGCTCGGATGAGCGCCTGGACGCCGCCCAGCGCCGGCGAGCGGCGCGCGATCCTGCGCGCCGCGCGGACGATCGCGGTCGTCGGCGCCTCCACGAACCCGGCGCGCGCGAGCAACTTCGTGCTGACCTACCTGCTGTCCTCGAGCGCCGGCTACGAGGTCTGGCCGGTGACGCCGAACGAGACGGCCGTGCTCGGCGTCAAGGCCTATCCGTCGCTCGCCGACCTGCCGGCCGCGCCGGACGTCGTCGACGTCTTCCGCCGAGCCGACCAGCTGCCGGGCGTCGCGCGCGAGGCGGTCGCGGTCGGCGCCAAGGTGCTCTGGCTGCAGCTCGGGCTGCACAGCGACGAGGCGGTCGAGATCGCCGTCGCCGGCGGCCTGCAGGTCGTCACCAACCGCTGCCTGAAGATCGAGCACGCGCGCTTCGCCGGCGGCCTGCACCTGGCCGGCTTCGACACCGGCGTCATCTCCTCGCGGCGGACCCGTGGCTGACGTCGCGGTCCTCGACCGGGTGACGCTCGAGTCCGGCGCGACGCTCGCGCCGGTCGAGGTCGCCTACACCGACGTCGGGCCGCGCGCGGCGCCGGTCGTCTACATCCTGCACGCGCTGACCGGCGACGCCGAGGCGGTCGACTGGTGGGAGACGCTCGTCGGCCCCGGCCGCGCCGTCGACACCGACCGCTTCCGCGTGATCTGCGCGAACCTGCTCGGCGGCTGCCGCGGCACGACCGGGCCGTCCTCGATCGACCCGGCGACCGGCGAGCCGTACGGGCTGGGCTTCCCACTGGTCAGCGTGCGCGACCTCGTCACGGTGCATCGCGCGCTGCTGGCGCAGCTCGGCGTCGCGCGCGTGCACGCGCTGGTCGGCGGCTCGCTCGGCGGCATGCAGGCGCTGCAGTGGGCGCTCGACTTCCCGGACGAGGTCGAGCGCGCGGCGCTGATCTGCGCGAGCGCGCGGCTGAACGCCCAGAACATCGCCTTCACGAAGGTCGCGCGCGAGGCGATCATGCAGCGCGGCGGCATGGACGTCGCGCGGATGATGGCGCACGTCACCTACCTCTCGGTCGAGGGGATGCAGATCAAGTTCAGCCGCCTGCGCCGCGACGACGCGCGGCCGATGAGCTTCGAGTCCGACTTCGAGGTCGAGCACTACCTCGATCACCAGGCGCGCGTCTTCCTCGAGCGCTTCGATCCGCTGACCTACGTCTACCTGTCGCGGGCGATGGACTACTTCGACCCGTTCGCCGCGCACTCGGGGACGCCGTCGACGCGCTTCCTGCTGGTGTCCTTCGACAGCGACTGGCGCTTCGGCAGCGAGCACTCGGTCGCGATCGAGCGCGAGCTGCGCGCGCGCTCGGCGGCGGTCGAGCGCCACGAGGTCCGCTCGCCGTGGGGCCACGACTCGTTCCTGCTCGACGTGCCCGAGTACCACCGGCACGTGCGCGAACTGCTCAGCGCGTAGCCGCCGGTCGCGTCGGGGCGGCGTGACCGGCGGAACTCTGCCGATCGGCTCGGGCGCGTTGCATCGGCGATGCTAGGTGGCGGCGCGCAGGCCGTCGATCTCCTCGACGGAGGCGATCGCGTCCTTGAGTCCGATATGCGGCTTGACGCGCACGAGTTCGTCAGCGCGGGAGCGAACGCTCGCGTTCTCGTGCTCGGCCGTCATCCACATCGCGGTCGCCAGGCGCTCGAGTTCCATCACGCCGCGACCGCCGAGCGTCTCGGCGATCCAATCGAGCGACGGGCCATATCGCTGCATCGTCTTCGCGAAGCGCTGCTCGGTCTCGCGGCCACGATCCGTGACGACGATTCGCGCCCCGTAGCGCGGGTTCTGGATGACGGAGTCGAGGAACCCGTCGGCACGCATCGACGCCAGGTCATCGTGCAGCGCAAACGAAAATGGACCGTACTTGTAGAGAATGAAATCGAAATCGAAGTCGACGTCACGGAGCTTCGACATCAGGTAGCTGGCCTTCTGCAGGTGGGTCTCGCCCGTCCAGCTTCCGCTATCGGCGAGGCGCCGGGCAAGTCCGACGAGGACCGCTTCCTGCTGCTGCCGATTCATGCCTGCTCCTCCTGCTCTGCTTGGCTGATCGTTTGATCGCGTTCCTCAAGGATGCACGTACGGTTTTTGTCGATCCAACGGCGCACATCGTCGCGAATCTGCGCGTCCGCGAGCACGAAAGCATCGGGAGATTCGGGAAGTTTGCGGTAGACGTCGGACAGACCACTCGCCGGCACTGAGCGCCCGTCGTAGTCGAGAACGGCGAAGTCGGGTGGGGTCTTGCGGCTCGGCGGGGCGCCATAGGCGATCAGGTGCGGCCCGAACTGCTTTGCGGCCGCCGCAGCAAGTGCGCTGACGTCGGCGGCGGTCTCGACGACCGCGGCGTCGTTCGGCCCGTCGGGCGCCGTGGCACGGCGTGCGTAGGCTGATTTGAAGTGGTTTCGCGTGACGATGCGACGAGCCGGCTCATGGCCGGGTGCGTCGGGATCGTCGCTCGCCCGCTTGATGGCCGCGAGCACGTCGTGGTCATCGCGTGCGAGGTGACCCGTGACGTCGGTCGGGAACGTGCTGCCGGGCAGCCACGCCTTCAAGAACTCCTTGAGGTGCTCGTTGTACGCGAGACGCGTCGGATGGTGGTAGACCTGCCCGAACATGAAGTAGCGCGCGAGCAGCAACTGCTCGGCTGCTTGCAGTCCGCCGCGCTCGACGCCAAGTACAGGCTCGATCCCGGCGGCGTCTGTCTCCTGCTCCTCGCGGGTGGGGGCGGGAATCACGCGCAGCGTGCCGATCAGACGCTCGTGATCGAAGCGGCCGTACTGGACGCCGGTGTGCAAGGAATCGCGGAGCAGATAATCCATGCGGTCGGCGCCGAAGGCGTCGCCGACGATCACCTCGGCCAGGATCGCTTCCCATGCATTGAAGCTGACGTTGAGCTTGAGTCGCTCGGCCTTGCGCGGGCCGACGGCAAGTTTGCCGACGTCATCCGCGCGAACCGGTGGCGTGATCGCGCAGAACAGGTGCTGCATCGGGGCTGAGTGGACGATCTCCCAGGTGATCCGCTCGTGGTCGACGCCGGTAGGGAGCAGCTCATCTTCGGCGGCGTGCGAGAAGGGCAGATGACCCAAGTCGTGGCACAACGCCGCCATCCGCACGACGGTCCGCCAGTAGCCGTGGTCATTCTGGCCGCGATCGGGCATCGACTCGCGCACGGCGTCTGAGATCTTGTCCGAACGCGTGATGGCGTCGTAGACGCGGCCCGTCAGATGCATCACGCCGAGACAGTGCTCGAAGCGCTTGTGCGACGCTCCGGGATAGACCTTGTAGGTCAGCGCGAGCTGATGGATGTGCCGCAGTCGTTGGAACGCGGGGGAGTCGATGATGCGTCGCTCGTCGTCATCGAACGCGATGAAGACATGGATAGCGTCGCGAACCTCGTGCACGCGTTTGGACATTCGCCTATGTTGACGGATGGTCTGGGCGTCTGCCGTTGCCGAAGGAACGAACACCTGTTCGCTAAGTCAAGCAGCAGTAGCGGCGGAACGCATGGGCGATCAGCCGGCGTGCGCGGCCGGCCGCGTCGCGCGCAGGACGGCGGCGGCCTCGCGCAGCTGCGCCGCGCTGTGCGCGGCGGTCGCGACGGCGCGCAGCCGCGAGGTCCCGGGCGGCACGGTCGGCGGCCGGATCGCCTGCGCGAAGACGCCGCGCTCGAGCGCCGCGCGCGACCAGGCGACGGCGGCCTGCGGCGCGCCGGCGAGCAGCGGGACGATCGGCATCGGCGCGTCCGGCGCGCCGAGCTCGGCGCGCAGCAGCCGCGCGTTCGCGTGCAGCCGCGCGACCAGCGCGGCGTCGAGCAGCTCGAGCGCGCGCAGCGCGGCGCCGACCGAGGGCGGCGGCGGCGCGGTCGAGAAGATCAGCGTGCGCGCGCGGTTGACGAGGAACGCCGCCAGCGGCGCCGAGCAGCAGGCGAAGGCGCCGTAGGAGCCGAGCGCCTTGCCGAGCGTCCCGATCGTCACGTCGACCTCGCGCTCCAGCCCCAGCTCCGCGACCAGTCCGCGCCCGCGCGCGCCGACGACGCCGGTCGCGTGCGCCTCGTCGACGATCACGCGCGCGCCGTGGCGCCGCGCCAGCTCGACGATCTCGGCCAGCGGCGCGAGGTCGCCGTCCATCGAGAAGACGGCGTCGGTGACGATCGTCGCCGGCCGCCCGCCGCGCAGCGCCGCGGCGAGCGCGTCGAGGTCGCCGTGCGGGTAGACGACCGTGTCCGCGCGCGCGAGCCGGCAGCCGTCGACGATCGAGGCGTGGTTGAGCGCGTCCGAGAGGACCAGCTCGCCGGGGCCGGCGAGCGCGGCGATCACGCCCGTGTTGGCGAGGTAGCCGGAGCCGAACAGCAGGCAGGCCTCGCTGCCCTTCAGCTCCGCCAGCCGCCGCTCCAGCTCGACGTGCGGCGCCATCGTGCCGGAGACCAGCCGCGAGGCGCCGGCGCCGGCGCCCCAGCGCTCGGCGGCGGCCGCCGCGGCGGCGCGCACGCGCGCGTCGCCGGCGAGCCCGAGGTAGTCGTTCGAGCAGAGCGCCAGCACGTCGCGCCCGTCGAGCGTCACGCGCGGCCCCTGCGCGCTCTCGATCACGCGCAGCTCGCGCCGCAGCCCGGCCGCGTCCAGCTCGGCGAGCGTCGCCTCGACGTCGGTCATCCGCAGCGCACGCAGCTGACCGTGACGGCGGTCGGCAGCACCTGCACGGCCAGCTTGCGGCCGCACTGGACGCAGTAGCGCGGCGGGTCCGTCGCCGCGCGCCGCTCGGCGCAGCGCGCGTGCTCGCCCTGCGCTCGCGGGCGCCCGCAGCCGTCGCAGTAGGGCGCCGCCGCGCGCCGCTCGGCCTCGCTGATCACCGCGGCGCCGCCCTCACAGCGTCTTGCTCAGCTCCTTGACCGGCATCGACAGCTCCGCGAGCAGGTCGAGGTCGTCCTGCGGCGAGCGGCCGAGCGTCGTCAGGTAGTTGCCGACGATCATCGCGTTGATTCCGCCGACCATGCCCTGGCGCGCGCCGAGGTCGCCGAGCGTCAGCTCACGGCCGCCGGCGAAGCGCAGGAGCGTGCGCGGCAGCGCCAGCCGGAAGGCGGCGATCGTCCGCAGCGCGTCGCGCGCGCCGACCGGCTCGAGCGCCGCGAACGGCGTGCCCGGGCGCGGGTCGAGGAAGTTCAGCGGCACCTCGTCGGGCTCGATCGCGGCCAGCTGCGCGGCCAGCTCGGCGCGCTGCTCGAGCGTCTCGCCCATGCCGATGATGCCGCCGCAGCAGACCTCCATGCCCAGCTCGCGCACCAGCTGCAGCGTCGCGAAGCGCTCCTCCCAGCTGTGCGTCGTGACGACCTCGCCGAAGTGCGAGCGCGCCGTCTCGAGGTTGTGGTTGTAGCGGTGCACGCCCAGCTCGGCGAGCTCGACCGCCTGCGCGCGCGTGAGGATCCCGAGTGAGCAGGCGACGTTGATCTCGACCGCCGCCGCGATCGCCGCGACGCCCTCGCGCACCTGCGCCATCAGCCGCTTGTCGGGGCCGCGAACGGCGGCGACGATGCAGAACTCGGTCGCGCCGGTCGCGGCCGTCTCGCGCGCCGCCTGGACGAGCGAGGGGATGTCGAGCCGGACCGCGCGCACCGGCGTCTCGAAGCGGCCCGACTGCGAGCAGAAGTGGCAGTCCTCGGGGCAGCCGCCGGTCTTCAGGCTGACGATGCCCTCGACCTCCACCTCGGGCCCGCACCAGCGCATCCGCACGGCGTGCGCCAGCGCGAGCGCGTCGTCGACTGCGGCGTCGGGCAGCCGCAGCACGGCCAGCGTCTGCGCCTCGTCGAGGCCGACGCCGCGCTCGAGCACCTGCTCGCGGGCGATGTCGAGGATGTCGCTCATGCCGGGACCTCCAGGTTCGATCGTACGAGCGCGAGGAACGCCTCGCGGGTCAGCGTCGCGGCGCCCTGCGGCAGCCGCCCGAGCAGCGGCGCGCCGGCGTAGGCGGCGAGGTCGTCGAGGTTGCAGCGCGCGGCGAGGTCGGGATCGCGCGGCCAGGCGCCGACGACCAGGCCCGCGCAGCGCAGCCCGCGCGTGCGCAGCGCCGCGACCGTCAGCGCGCTGTGGTTGAGCGTGCCGAGGCCGGCGCGCGCGACGACCAGCACCGGCGCGTCGAGCCGCGCGGCGACGTCGGCGAGCGTGCCGCCGTGCGCGTCGAAGCGCACGAGCAGCCCGCCGGCGCCCTCGACCAGCACCAGGTCGGCGTCCAGCTCGCGCACGTAGTCGGCGATCTGCGCGACGCTCAGCGGCGTCCTGCCGGCGCGCCGCGCGGCCGTCGCCGGCGCCAGCGGCTCCGGGTAGCGCGAGAGCTCGTGCAGCTCGCTCGCGCCTGAGAGCCGCGCGACCGTCGCGAGGTCGTCGTCGTCGCCGGTCTGCGCCGGCTTGACGACGGCGACGCGCTCGCCGCGCGCCAGCGCCAGCGCCGCGTAGGCGGCGGTCACGATCGTCTTGCCGACGCCGGTGTCGGTGCCGGTGACGACGAGCACGCTCATCCCGCCGCCGCTCCCGCGACGACCGCGCGGGCGATCCGCGCGACGTCCTCGTCGTCGGTCACGTACGGCGGCATCGTGTAGACGAGGTTGCGGAACGGGCGCAGCCAGACGCCCTCGGCGAGCGCCGCGGCGGTCGCGGCGGCGACGTCGACGGGATGGTCGAGCTCGACGACGCCGATCGCGCCGAGCACGCGCGCCTCGCGCACGCCAGGCAGCTCGCGCGCCGGTGCCAGCCCGGCTTCCAATCCGCGCTCGATCCGCGCGACGTCCGCGCGCCAGCCGCCGTCCGCGAGCAGGCCGGTCGAGGCGAGCGCGACGGCGACCGCGAGCGGGTTCGCCATGAACGTCGGCCCGTGCATCAGCGGACCGTCGACGCGCGCCGCGACGGCGCTCGTGCAGAGCGTCGCCGCGAGCGTCATGTAGCCGCCGGTCAGCGCCTTGCCGAGGCAGATCACGTCGGCGGCGACGCCCGCGCGCTCGAACGCGAACAGCGTCCCGCTGCGGCCGAAGCCTGTCGCGATCTCGTCGAGCACGAGCAGCAGGCCGTGCTCGTCGCACAGCTCGCGCAGCAGCCGCAGGCACTCCGGCGCGTAGAAGCGCATGCCGCCGGCGCCCTGGACGATCGGCTCGACGACGATCGCCGCCAGCTCGTGCGCGCGCTCGGCGACCAATGCGCGCGTCGCCGCCTCCCACTCGGGCGTCCACTCCGGCAGCGGCGCGAAGACGTGCCGCGCGAGCACGCCGGCGAACAGCGCGTGCATGCCGTCGACCGGGTCGCAGACCGCCATCGCGCCGAAGGTGTCGCCGTGGTAGCCGCCGCGCACGGTCAGCAGCCGCGTGCGCTCGCCGCCCCAGGCTTGCAGCACGAGCTTGATCGCGACCTCGACCGCGACCGAGCCGGAGTCGGCGAAGAAGACGTGGTCCATGCCGGTCCAGTCGGTCAGCCGCTGCGCCAGCTCGACGGCGCCGGCGTGCGTCAGCCCGCCGAACATCACGTGCGCCATCCGCTCCAGCTGATCGCGCACCGCCGCGTCGAGCACGGGGTGGCGGTAGCCGTGGATCGCGCACCACCAGGAGGCCATGCCGTCGACCAGCTCGCGGCCGTCCGTCAGCCGCAGGCGGACGCCGCTCGCGGACGCGACCGGCAGCGGCGCGCTCGTCGCCGGCAGCGGGCCGTAGGGGTGCCAGACGAGCTGCTGGTCGCGCTCGCGCAGCGTCACCGGCGCCGGTGCTCCCACAGCTCCATCGTCCCCAGCCGGCGCAGGCCGAGCTGCGCGTAGAGGCGCTCGCTCAGCTCCGTCGCCTGCAGCGTGACGCTGCCGAGGCCGTGCCGCTCGGCGTCGGCGAGCGCGTTGCGCATGACGCTGGTCGCGAGGCCGCGGCGGCGCGCGCGCGGCAGCGTCGCGACGAACGAGACGCCGCAGTCCCCGCCGTGGTGCAGCGCCAGCGCGACCGCGGCCGGCGCGCCGTCGAGGTCCGCGCTGTAGGCGCGCAGCGCGTCCTCGGGCAGCGTCGCGAGCGTGCGCTCCAGCCGCCCGTCGACGTTGCCGTAGGCGAGGTCGTTGACGCGGCCGACGGTGCGCAGGCTGGCGGCGGGGACGGGGTCCGCGCCGCCGAGGTCGAGCGCGAGCGCCTCGATCTCCGCGCCCATCCCGGGCGAGGCCGAGGCGATGCCCATGTGCGAGCGGCGCAGCGCCTGGACGACGTCGCGGGCGGCGCCGTCGACCCAGATCGCCCAGCGGTTGACGCCGGCGGCCGCGTAGCGCTCGGCCAGCTCCGCCAGCAGCGGCGGCGCCGCGGCGGGCTCGATCGCGACGGCCGCGTTGAGCGCCGGCGAGTCCGGCGCGGTCGGGACGATCGACGCCATCAGCCCGTCGCGGCGCAGCACGTCGCCGCGCTCGCTGCTTCCGCCCAGCAGCGTCTGCAGCGAGGCGAAGCCCTCCCACAAGCGTCGGCGCAGCGCGTCGTCCTCCATTGCGGGAGAGCAGGCTAATGGGTCGCTCACCGGACCACCCGGGGCCGTGCCTCGCTCCGCGGCGACCCGTGCCGGCGCGAGTCCGCCGCCCGCCCTCGCTCCGCGGCGATCCCGCGCCGGCGAGGGACCGCGGCCCGCCGTGATGCGGGCGGCGCGGATGGCGGCGACGCCGCCCGCGCGTGCGAAGATCCGCGCCATGCTGCGGCCGCACGACCCGGCGGGCGTCCCGGACCCCGCGATCCGCCGATGGCCGACCTGAACGGGCCGTGGGACGTCGTCGTGGTCGGCGCGGGCATCCTCGGGCTCGCGACGGCGCGCGAGCTGCTGCGCCGCGAGCCGGGCGCGCGCGTGCTGGTGCTCGAGCGCGAGCCGTTCGTCGCCGCGCACCAGACGGGGCACAACTCCGGCGTCATCCACGCGGGGATCTACTACACGCCGGGCTCGCTGAAGGCGCGGCTGTGCCGTGAGGGTCAGCAGGCGCTGTACCGGTACCTCGACGAGCAGGAGATCCCCTACGAGCGCTGCGGCAAGCTGATCGTCGCCGTCGACGAGTCCGAGTTGGCCGGGCTGGACGAGCTCGAGCGGCGCGGGCGGGCGAACGGGGTCGCGGGGCTGCGGCGGCTCGGCGCCTCCGAGCTGCGCGACGTCGAGCCGTACGCGACCGGCGTCGCCGCGCTGCACTCGCCATCGACGGGGATCGTCGACTACACCGTGGTCGCGCGGGCGCTGGCGCGCGAGATCGCGTCGCTGGGCGCGGTCGTCGAGACGGGCGTGAGCGTCGCGCGCGTCGGGCGCTGGGAGCCGTCAGGCCCGGTGCTCGCGGCGGCGGCGCCAGGCGGCGGTGCCGGTCCCGGGGTTGGCGGTGCCTCGCCTGCGGGCGGCGGTGTCGCGGCGCGCGATCGCTCGCTGGTGCTGGTCGAGACCGATCGCGGGACGATCCCGGCGCGGCGCGTCGTCGCCTGCGCGGGCGCATGGTCGGATCGGCTCGCGGTCGCGTCCGAGGCCGACGAGGACCCGCGCATCGTCCCGTTCCGCGGCGGCTACCTGCGGCTGCGTCCGAGGGCGCGGCACCTGGTGAAGACGCTGATCTACCCGGTGCCGGACCCCGATCTGCCGTTCCTCGGCGTCCACTTGACGCGGCGGATCGACGGCGACGTCTGGCTCGGCCCGTCCGCGCTGCTCGCGCCCTCGCGCGAGTCCTACAACCTGACGACGCTGCGCCGCGGCGACCTGCGCGACACGCTCCGCTGGCCCGGGACCTGGCGGATGGCGCGGCGCTGGTGGCGGACCGGCGTCAGCGAGCTGTACCTCGCGGCCTCGCGACGCGCGTTCGTCGAGGCCTGCGCCCGCTACGTGCCGACGCTCACGCGCGCCGACGTCGAGGACGGCCCGGCCGGCATCCGCGCCCAGGCCGTCGGCCGCGACGGCAAGCTGCTCGACGACTTCGCGTTCGCCGGCGGCGACGGCGTCCTGCACGTGCGCAACGCGCCCTCGCCGGCGGCGACCTCCTCGCTCGCGATCGCCCGCGTTATCGCGGACCGGCTCGGCGAGGCCTGACGCAGGAGGCTCGCTCCCGCGGCCGCGGCGCCGCCGCGGTTGCGCGGCGACTCCGCGGCCCGCGGCGCCTCGTCGTGTCCCAGCCGGGCCCGTTCGCGTCGTGCGGGCGACCCGCGGTCGCGGTGCTCTGCCTCGTCGCGCCCCGCCGCCGAGCCGCGGGCGGTCCCCGCACTTGAACCGCGTCATCGCCTGCCTGCCAGCCTGCGAGGTCTTGTCGTTCGTGCAGCTGCTGTTCCTCGCCGGCGCCGCCGTCGTCGGCTCCGCCGCCCAGTCCGCGACGGGCTTCGGCGTCGCGCTGCCGATCTCGCCGGTGGCGTTCGCGCTGCTGCGGCCCGCCGACGCGGTGCTCGTCGTCGCCAGCTCGAGCCTGATCAACAACCTGCTGATCCTCGCGACCCGCCGCCGCGCGCTGCGGCTGCGCCGCGGCGACGCGACACTGCTCGTCGTCGCCGCGCTGCCCGGCCTGGCCGTCGGCGCGCTGATCGTCGGCTCACTGCCGAAGCCGCCGATGCAGCTCGCCGTCGGCGTCGCGATCCTCGCCGCGGTCGGCTTCGGCCTGCACGAGGCCGGCCGGCAGCCCGCGCTCGCCGGCCGCAGCGTCGGCGTCGCCGTCGGCGCGCTCGCCGGTCTGCTGACGACGACCGTCGGGATCAACGGCCCGCCGCTCGTGATCTGGCTGCGGGCGCGCCGGGCGACGCTCGCCGAGCTCCGCGACACGCTCGCCGCCGTCTTCCTCATCCTCAACGTGATCGCGTTCGCGGGCGTCACCAGCCGCGGCGGAGCGATCCCGGCGGCGGCGATCCCGGCGCTGCTCGTCGGCTTGCTGGCCGGCCACGTCCTCGGCCTGCGCGCCCACGCGAGCCTCCCCGAGCGGACCCTCGACCGCGCCCTCGTCACGATCCTCGCCGCCGCGGCGCTGGCCAGCATCGTCGGCGGAGCAGCCGCGCTCCTCTAACCGGCACCCGAACGCGGCCCGAAGCCGCTACTCTCCACGGCCCCGCCCTCTTAGCTCAGTTGGTAGAGCACTTCCATGGTAAGGAAGGGGTCTCCGGTTCGAGTCCGGAAGAGGGCTCTCACGAAATCCCTGCAAAAGCGGGGATTTCGGCGTTAAGGACCGAGGTCCGTCAGGCCCGGTATTTCTCCAGGGATTTCTCTGGCTGCCCGCTCGACGGTCGTGGCGGGTGGAGGAAGCCAGAGATCGAGTGGCTTGCTGAGGACCTTCGGCGCCTTCGCGAAGACGGCTCACTGCGTCCCTCGATCAAGGGGTGCGGCGGCGCATGCCCCCGATGTCGGACGTCAGGCGGGAGGATGCTCACATGCAAGGCTCGGCGCGGGCGCCGGGCCTCAAGGACTGTGGGCGATTCGCGTGCAGTTGGTGACGGAAGCGGTCGGTGCTGTCCCGCGGATGGGGACGGGTTTACCGACCGCCCGCGTCAGTCCAGCTGGTCGATGAAATCGAGGATCTCTTGGCGGCGGAACCGGCGGTGCTTACCGATCTTGACGCTCGGCAGGTAGTTGCGGCGTGCCCAGGCGTGGACCGTCGATAGCGGCACGTCGTTCAGCAGGGCGGCGACCTCCTCCGCGCGCATGAGCTCGCGAACGGGGCGGGATCGGTCGGGCGGTTCGGTGGAGCGGGACACTGCGGCCTCCTGAGCGTGTCGATATCTACCTGTGCAAGAGCAGACAGCGCCCATCAGCACGGATCTTGACGGTCTCTCGGCGCGCTGAGACCGATCATCTGTCTCCGGCCGGACACCGCTCCGCCTGAGCTGCAAACGTCGACGCCAGCTACAGGTCCGGCAGCCAGCCCCCGCGATGTCCCACACGAGCTCGCCGTCGCCGTTGTCGCGCTGCGACTAAACGCGATCATGTTCCTCGTCGCGTGCCTGCCCGAGTGGCCGGGGTCAGCTGCCCGACAAACAACCGCGCCCCAGCGTGTGGCATGCGTCGCCACCGTAATCCATCGGCTTGCTCAAGCCCTCGGGTTCCCAGGACCCCCCCCAAGAGCTCCATCCACGCGGGTCGCGTGTGGCGCGCCGCCCCGGACCGCGCTTGCCGGTTTCGACGCCCTAGGCGACACGTAACGCCTGAACGAACACGACCGGCATCCCCGGCATTGCGGTCCTCGGGTAGGCGGTCGGTCGTCTCCCTTGCTGCCGCTTTGCAGCAACGACCCCCGATCTGTCCGCGCTCTACGGCGCGTTCGAGGAGAGCATCGACGCCTGCGACCACATCGTCGCGCTGTTCTACATCGAGATCGGCCGGAAGCGGGAACCGGTTCTCAGACTTGTAGGCTCCCGCCGCCGGTGTTGCCCGCTGGCTGGCCGACCTGCTGGACTGCCTCAGCTCCGAGGCCGGTGCCGCGTGAGGGTCCGGTCTCGGAGCGGCGGGCGCACCGCCGCGTGACGGAGTGACGTTGTCCGGCGGCGAGCATTCACGCTCGGGGATGAACCAGTGCGTGAGGTGATCGCTTGGGTGCCCGCCTCGAACAGGTGGAACGCCCGCACCGCGATGTCGTGCTAGCCGATGACCACGGGCTGACGCGCCTTGGCCAAGCAGCGGCCGTGGCGGACGATGTAGACCTCGACCCAGTGCTCGCCGGCGTAGAGCGTGCCTTCGCTGTGGGTCGCTGAGCCGGTGCTGATCTCGCCTCGGAGGCTGTCAGCGGCCTGCGCCTCGCGACCGGTGTTGCGGACCTTCCAGTAGATCTTGTAGGGCGCGGGAACGGTGCAGATCTCAACCGTGAAGGTAATCCTGCGATGCTTGTCGACGCGGTTGAAGCGGTCGGGGAGCCGGTAGCCGAGGAGCGGTCCCTGCGCCTGGACGTGGCCGACCATGCGCACGGTGGCGCCGTTGAGCGCGAGCGGGATGCCGTAGTCGACGTCGAGGAAGCGCTCGCTGGCAGGCCGCGTTGTGCCGCCGGGGATCGTGATCAGCGCGCCGCGCTTGGCGGCGCTGGTGGTCGCGGGTGCCTTGAAGCTGGTGCCGAACACGGCCTGCCAGGCGGTGACGCTGGCGTCGACTTGAGCCGGACCGGGTCTGACGGAGTCCGTGATCGTTGCTTTAGATGATTATAGTAGTGAGGGTGCTTGGCTAGGGAAGTGTGGTGCGTGTAGGGCTTCGAACTCGGCGGGTGGGAGGTCGCCG
>Ga0153956_1000811_pt1 | contig 32146 bp, 26 predicted proteins | sample TSFL040MetaG_FD_104704 | JGI IMG/M metagenome (GOLD analysis project Ga0153956, IMG submission 104704) | Attine ant fungus gardens microbial communities from Florida, USA - TSFL040 MetaG | ecosystem: Host-associated > Fungi > Mycelium > Unclassified | place: USA: Florida, Wekiwa Springs... | reverse complement strand
GCATGAACAATCGTCCGCGCAAAACCTTGGGCTGGCGCACGCCTGCGGAAGTCTTTATGGAGCGCTGCGCACAGCACGGCATTGTTATAGACCCGCTTGTTGCACTTGGGGTTTGAAACCGCCTTGCGATTGGAGATAATGAGTGAATAAAGAGCTGCCTAGGCTGGAAGTCGACATTGAATCAAGTTCGTTCGTTCGCGATCCATTTCCGATCTATGCGCAGATGCGTCGCGATTTTCCAGTCTGCGAGATTGAGAACCGTGGCCAAAGAAGAGTCTTCGTAACGCGTTATGAAGACTCCAAAGCGGTACTGTCTGATCATGACTCATTCCGATCCGCCTCCGATGTGATTGCCAAGCCAAAAGGAATCGAAGACCGATATAAGCGCGACCTTTTCGTGTTGACAATGGACCCGCCCGAGCACACTAGGTATCGATCGTTAGTTGCGAAAGCATTTGTCCCCAAAGTTTTGGTCGCTCTCGAGCCTTTCGTCACCAGTGTTGCCGAAGATTTGGTTGAAAATGTTCTTCGCAAGAATAGCGTTGACTTTCTCTCCGCATTTTCTCTTCCATACACTGTTGCGGTCATAGGCCAGATTACAGGCGACACTTCGCAGACCGTCGAAGATCTTCGTTACTGGACCGAGCTAGTCGATCGCAATTCAGATGCAGTACAAGAGCCGGAACATGCCAAGGCTCTCGAAGCCGCTACAGCTAAACAGTATTCGATCTACGAGCGCATTATTGCAGAGAGACGCTCCAACTCAAGAGACGATCTCATTTCCGAATTGCTAAAAGTAGAAATCGACGGAGAGAAGCTGACGGAACTAAACATTCGGTCTGCGTTGGACTTATTTGTTAGTGCTGGTTTCCAGAGCAGCGCACAAACTTTGACAAACGCGGTTTACCTCCTCGGCAAATACCCTGAGACATTTAGAACGCTTAAAGCACATCCTGATAAAATTGCTCCGTTTGTTGATGAAGTTCTTCGCTTTCTTAGTCCAGCCCATTCGCTACTCCGACGCGCGTCCCGCGATACCGAGATTAATGGAGTTCGAGTTCCGGCCAATTCCCTAATTAGCGTCGTACTGGCGTCTGCGAACCGCGATGAGCGTCGCTTCGAAAACCCCGAGATCTTCGATATAGATCGGCCAGACATCAAGAAGCAAATTGGCTTTGGACATGGAGTTCATACTTGCATCGGGGCATCCCTCGCAAGGTTGGAGGTCACTATTGCTATCCGATGCATTGTGAAACATTTCAACTCCGTGGAGTGCGCCGACGATGAAAATCTCGAATGGTTTAGCACTCTGATAATCCGCGCACTGCATTCACTTCCCGTTGCATTCGAGTAACACCAGCATTTACGCATCCTAGAAATCGTAACGATTATCCCAAAAAACTATGAACACTAACAAAAGTAATTAACTGAACTCATAGTTTTTCGGGATTGTACGCCGCCACTCCTAGAGCCAAACTTTGTCCGTGATTCTGAGGTGAAACCATGAGCCTCGCATTACTCAGGACAATTCAATCCAGGAGTGGAACCTAGCATGCTCGTCCTATCCAGAAGGCTCGGTGAAGTCATCTACGTCCTTACGGCATCGAGTATGTCGTAGCCATGTCTGCGACCGAGCCCAGCAGCGCAGCCTGTTTCGTCGGACTCATGCGAGGCCCCGACAAAAAGAACTTCACCGATGCGGACAAGCAAATGCTGCTATCACTTCGTCCACATCTGGAGCACGCGCTAAAAGTCCACCTGTTGATGAAGCGCAGTGAGCTGGAAAAGGAGATATACGGCGAATCGCTGAACCGGCTCACCATCGGCACCGTCATCCTTGATGGCCGGGGAAAAGTTGTTGAGGTCAATCGCGCGGCAATGAACATTTTAACGCGCAGCTCCTGCATTTCGCTCAACGACCAGCAGCTGGTGGTTTCAAAATCACGCTTCCGTGCTGAGTTCAGCCGCCTAGTCAATTCCGCGATCACATGGCGCGAAAAGCAACTGCCGGACACGTTCGTTGAAGCGCTACGAATCGAATGCCCCACCGGCTCCGATATCGGTCTGCTGATTCGTACGGCGCCGATTACGAGCTGGTATCAGACGGATGGCGTGCCGGCCGTCATCATCAATCTGGAGGATTTTGGAGTGGATCAGCGCGCGCCGGAGTCGATCATCTCCCGTTTATTTGGACTAACAAAATCCGAAGCACGGTTGGCCTCAATGCTCGCCAGCGGACTCACGCTAACCGACGCGGCGGTGAAACTGAACCTGACCGAGAGCAGCGTGCGCACCTACTCCAAAAAGATATTCGCCAAGATGGGTGTAGGCCGACAGGCGGAGCTGGTCAGGCTCATCATGAAGAGTGTGGCGCTACTGGCTAGAGCGGCCTAGGCACAGGCTATTTTATTCTTCGCGCGCTAGTTTCTATTCTCGCTGCGCTGAGTAGATTGCTCGGCCTCTATTAAGGTTTCCGTACGTCCATGTTTCAGCACCATAATTACTCTGTGATTGAAAAGTTCGTCTTAGAACAGTCCGTCTATTTTCGACAAATTGGAATCGATTTTTTCTATCATATTCATCTCGAATGCTATGCCGATGCTAAGTATCCAATCGGCCAATATCCCGCTGATCTAGTCGAACGGTATATCAAAGAAGGTCTATATCTCTATGACCAAGCCTTACATCACTGCATGTCTGATGGCGGCCCAATTTTTCGCTCGCAGATTGATGAGTATTTAGCGGTGTCCCCAATGCGGTCTGAATACTTTTACTACCATAATCAAGCATCAGTTCTCTACGAAAAATATAAAATATACGATCTCTACTACCTTCCAATTTTTCATGATAGACCAGCAGTATTTGTCGTCGCTGCAACGAGGATGCCCGTTGGCTGGCTCAAAGCTGTAACAACCGGAGTCTTTGAACAACTTCAGAAAATTGCATCTGAGTTTCACAGTTTTGCGCTCTCGCACGGGGATCGACCCGGCTCCAGAGGCGACCAGTTGCTAGAGTTACTTGGGAAAAGCGACTGCACTCTTGCAGAAGCTGCCAACGTGATGGAAATAGAAATTTCAACGGCCAATAAACATGCAAAGGCCGCAAAACGAAAATACAATGCCACAACCCTGCAAGGCGCTGTTTATCAAGCAACGATTGAGGGCGCTATTTCCAATCACTCGAATCGAAGAAGATCGAGGAAGCGCGCGAATCGGTATGGTGAACCTGAGTGACGGCTCAAGGTAAGTTACGCTCGGATTTCCGTTGATAGAAATACTTCTACCCACATGGTGTGAACAATTCGACCTGCGACAGCAACTCCATCATTAACGCAGCCACCTGGCCACCATGCATGTGTCGGATATATAGCACCCGCGGCGGGCTCTCCAACGAAAACTGCCTCTCCTCAAGCAGGTACCAAACCTCATCTTTATTGGTCATGACGACCCCTAAGAGGGCGTGTCGGTGCAACCGTGACCGAATCGCCCTCCGTAGCGAATGGATCTCGCCACCGTGCGGGATATGTCAGGACATACCCGGTCAGGGCCGAGAAAAAATCGATCAGGCGCGCGCGCTCCGCCGACACGATGTCATAGACCACCGCCCGATGTCCGCCGGCCTGAACAGACAGCGATACTGCGGAAGCCCCCGGCATTCCGCCGAGCCGAACGGTACCCTCCATTCTGCCGGGCGACACACGTGTGCTCGCGGGCCACGCCAGCGCCCCCAGGCCATCTGTTCCGCTGGAATCAATTGCCAGCTCAATGTCGGAACAGACACCATCGCGACACGTCTCGCGGTGCGTGAGCGTCACTGTACCGCTGCGGCGCAAAAACACACCCCGACGATCCCAGGCTCTTCGCGCATATAGAGGTGTAAATTCCAGTAGAGCTTCGTATCTATCTGATTTTAAAAGAAAGAATGTTATTGAAATCAAATTGGCTGTCGTTGGCAGCACGCCGTCGGAAATCGTATTCGCCCTGCATATTCACATGGCGCCACGTAATGACAGAACCGCGCTTGATCGCTTCGATCAGCTCTGCTCGCATATCCGCGTCTTTGGTTTTCATGAGGAAATTGGATAGATACAGGTAATTCCACATCACTATGGCATTCTGGATCAGAACTTTGCAGGCGGTGGCGATCTCCTGCTCCTCTCTCGTCCCTTCATGGAACGCCTGATCGCGCGCGAAAAATACCGCATGGGAGAAGCGATTGGACAATTCGATACGGTTTAGCTGTTTTTGAACCGTCTGGCGAAGGTCGACATCGTTGAGATATTTCAGAATATAGGTGGACTTGAGGATGCGGCCGAACTCTTTGAGAGCCTTATACAGCGGGTTGTCTTTGGCGTATGAGCTAAGCCGCCGAAACAGTTGTGATGCGGTGGTATGTCTTAGCTTAATGGTTGCCATAAATCGAAGAATGTCATCCCAATGCTCAGCAATCAATTTTTGATTGATCGTCCTGCTGGGCACGATTGCATAGCCGCGTTTCTGATAAGTTGATCTGGCGGAAAACCCATAAATTTTTTGGCGATCAATATCCTTGAAGCGCGGCGCAAACGCGGTTCCAACAAAGTTGGTCGCAGCAAAGACTGTTTCGGTGAAGCCATGCGTATCAGTTGAATGAATCAGGCGCTCCTCGACATCGTTTTGCATCAGTCCATCGATCACGAAGGCGGCTTCGCGATCGGATGCACTGATGACGGTCGAATGAAATAAGGTTTGACGCTCATCAATAAATGTGTACATCGTTACGCCCTTATCTTTACCGAAGTATTTGTACGAATAGTTCGCATGCAGCGAATCCACGGCCACATCAACTTTCCTACCGTCACTGCTGGTATGTAACAAGGTGGGTTGCTTGATATAGGCGTCGGCCAGAGACAATTTATAGATATTGGAAACAATCCGTTTATTGGCGGCCTGAATGTTTTTAATATCGAAGCACCAGTTCACCGCATTTTCCAGCGCACGCTCGGAAACTCCGTGAGAAATATGAGCGAGCTTACGTAAGCCGATGTTGCAGCCTTTTCCAATAACTCCTGCCAGTAAAGTTTCGTTTGACGGATCCATTTTCACGCTTTTTAGGCTGTGATGGGTAAAGCTGGAAAGAAAGTCCGTTGCGCCATTGATTTCGCGTAATACCTGCAATATGGGAATGTACCCATTTTGGGACAAGGTTTGCGCAATAAATTCACCTTAGTCGGATTCCGTTTTTGGTGTTTTTATTCTGATGGCACCATCTTTGTTAATGGATAGATGGGGGTTTCTGCCTTCGATATAGCATCGATTGGTGTCAGCGTAAGCCTGGTCTAGCTGCTGTCTCAATTTTTCCAAGACGCGTTCGCAGTCGATAAAATCGTAAAGACCGGCGGCGCGCAACAAAATCTCACGCTGATTATTCCATTGCTCTTTATCGAGCAGGTAATCTTGAATAGATTTGTAGCGGTAAGAGAAAGCTAAGTTTAACTTTCCCGATTTAATCGCATCTGCGGTTTATCTGAATAGTAGCGCCTTGTACAATGATATTTTAATGCTAGATGCGTCTGCTATGGCGTCCTTGTCCGCTCCTTCCAGAAACTCGGTCGGTGGACTGTGACCCAAGTGGCCATCCGTCTGTTTAAAGTGTTCGATAGCTTGGTACAACGGGAGGCTGGATGACGCTTTGTCGAAATGCAGCACCTTTAAAACGGGAGCGACACGGCGCTGCAGCTTTAATGATCCGGCATCCAGCGCATCGTAATAAGCCTGATTTTTAGCGTCAGCATTCAGGCGCAGTTCATGTTCGCTAAGCGACAAATCGCCCTTGTTGCGTCGCTGGTTGTGTAGGTCGATCAGCTCCTGTATGCATTTGAGTTTCTGCGATTCCGGCTGGCCTGATTGCACGATGGCCGTAACCTGATCAACAAACTGCTGCAATGTTTGATGAGACGCCGTTAGCGCCTTCAATGCAGCCATCATCTCGATTTTATGCTGCTGTTCGTGTACGCGAACAGCGGCCTTGGCTTTGTTTTCGTTGAATCGAACTGATTTGATAAAGCCGTCCATCAGGCTGTCTTGGCGCAGATAAAATTGGTGGCGAATGAACGCCAATACATAGAGATACCGTTTTTCATTCTCGACAAACTGACCGATTTGGAAAAGACCGGCTTTTTTTACCCACGTCGATAAGTATTCTACCGCTTGATCGCTGAGATCCAGTTTTTTGAACACGGCTTCAAAATTAAAAAATAATTCACCTATTGTTCTCGTCGCGGTTACATTTTCGGCAATGGCTTGCGGTTGCAACGATTGATTGATGCGTTTCAGGCGGGATAATGGCGACTCACCAGAATCAGTATCAAGTAATCCGTCCAGCAATTCCTTTTGATATGGATTCAGCAATGCAGCGAGTTGATCGCATTTGCGTCGCTCAAATTCGTTGAATCGTGCGGTAATCAGGGCCACCAACTCAAAGTATGACGGCACTTCCAAGTGTTGCTTCCAACAAAAATCGACAAGCAGCCAAAAAATGACCAGTGGTTTCGTCTGCTTCTCGGTATGCAAAATACTGTATGCGATCAGTTACTGCCGAGCACTATCGTCGAAGGCTTTCCATTGCAGCAGATCGACGATACGCTCGCGGTGGATGCTTACTGTGGAGCTGGAATAATCTTCAATGCTGATATTGCCTTGAATACCGAGTTCGCTTTTAACTTATCGGATGTCTCTCGAACGAAAGTTCGAGGGAGCATAGAATTTTGCGGAAGCCTTAAAATAGCCGAGCTGGAGCAAAAAGCCGATTTTGCTAGTGGGTGACCTCAGCTGTTTTAGAATACCGCGCGTATCGGAATCAATGGCAAAAAAGTGTGCACGTTCCTCTTTGGTAAATAACGGTGGTGAATCAAATCGTTTGGCTTCCGCACTTGGAAGAATCGCCAAATCCGTCATAGTTCATCCCTTTTTTATGTTCTGCTCGGTGTTGAAGGGTAATGGCTTACCGTACAAATTTTCTGCGCCGGGCACCGACATGCGACACGATCGCTCGGACAAAGCAGCGCGGTATTTCTCCAGTTATAATACGCCGCTGTCGATACAAGCGGGAAAAAAGCGGCGCTTTGAATGTCGTGCTTCCGCCCACCTTATGCGACACTTTGTGAGGTGTGAAAACAAACGCATGTCGTGGTTGAGGTGGCGGCCTGGTGGAAGTTAAATTTTAACGAACTATTCCGTATCGGGCATGGATGACAGGTCTGATACTTATCACCGCTTGGGTCTAGCCTGGTGGCACCCGCACCATCGGTGCGAGTGGTTAACGGCCCGCGCCACAGCCAAGTATCACGGTACTAGATCAGTACACTTTAACAACTGTCGCCAACGCGTAATAGGCCCCAGAACGGGGAGTCGATGCGAATGGTTGTCATCATGATGCCGGAGGTGCAGGAGAGAGCTGAAATGGAAGTGGCTTGGAGCGTATCTCAATCGGGAGCAGAAAAACACTACGCCTTGCAGAAATGAAATCACTGCAACGATTGCATCGTAGCGAGGAGATCAGTCCGTGTGAAAGAATGGATCGTCGGCAATGATTGGAAGCAGACTCCGCAGGTGGTCTTCGGGTATGTTGATATAGACGGCATATCCGGGATCGTCCGGCCGAATAAGCGGAAAGATGGTCACGCTCCGGCCCGAGGCCCACAAATTGCCGAACACCCAAAATGGTGCGCCGGTGCCGAAGTCGAGTTCACTGAGCGGGAATCGACTGAAGTTGTTGATACCTAGCTGATTCTTGGGGAAGTCCACCCATTCCTTCGGGACAGCTAGGGAGGCGCCATCGACGGTGGCGTGCCGCCACTGGAATGCCAAATCGGCGGCAATGCGCTCAAAGCTAAGTGCCTTGATGGTGTTGGTGCGGATGCGTTGCGCCAGGATACCGAGTGGCTGTTGAGCGATGTCCGCAGCGTCGTGGTCGAGGGAGGTGGTCGTGACGGCGTTTCCAAAATAGTGCTCGCCCAGCCCGAATTCAGCATTACGTCGAAAATCTTGCACGAGAAAGAGCTTGCCCGGAGACGGGTCTGGCTGTGCCAGCGCCAGGGTACGCCACACCTTGGCGACGAGCACGTCCTGGCGCGAAATCCTCTCACCCTTTAGCCCGACAATGGTTTTATCCCGCAATGCCGTCAGCTCTGCTGCGGACACCCTTAGGGCTTTGAGTGAGAATGGGCCTCGATGAAAAGCCTCAAATTGCTTTTTCAATTCGCCGGCACGCATCATCTTGAACGCATTGGCGCCGCCGACCTTGTCGTAGAGCTCGGCGATTCGGATCAGTGTGTTCCGGTCAACATCCATCGGTGGCAAGGCTGGCGCGCCGCGGCAGATGCGTGCCCAGCGCGCCAGAAACCAGCCACGACCGAACCCATCGCACAGCACGTGCGAGATGTGCATCGTGAGGATGGCGGCACTACAACGAAATCGAGTGACCTGGAACCGGCAAAGTGGCAAGTCGGCGTTGACGATCTTGGCGGGGTTGGGCAAGCTCGAGAGTGGCGGTGCCTCCACAGTGGGGTTTGCAAATCCGTAGTCCGGCATCGCGGTGTTCACGTCGATAACATCGAAGCCGACGCCCGCATCATTCCAGGCAATGCAGTACTGCCCGTCGCGCTTGATCAGGCGGCCCGCGACATCCGGCACCTCTGCTAAAACTGTCCGCAGCGCTTCTTTCAATCGCGTGACATCGAGGCCTTGACGATAGAGGAACATCAAGGTCGGATATGACACGCTGTTGAACACATCAACCGGCGAGAGCGGAACCGTTGACAGAGGCCGACTGGTGATGAGCTCCATAGGAAACTATCCTGGGAAAAGTGAAGAAGGCGGGTTACTGGTGAAAAAACGGATCGGCGGACACCAGCTCGGACCATACAGTCATCTGCGACACGGTCAAATGGACGTGAATGGCAAACCCCGGATTCGCGCCATCGCCCGACAGGGGAAAGATGGTGGCTGTCCGGGGGGTTGGCTGTTTGAGACCGCCGACCCAGAAGGGAGCGCCGGTGCCGAAGTCAAGTTCACTGACCGGGAAGCGAGACAGGTTGTTGATGTGGATAAAGTCGTTGTCCAGGGTGCCTAGGTTCTCTAAGGGAATCATGACGAGCCCGCTCCCAGTGCTGCCCCGGTTGCGCCATGCGCTATATAATTCGTCGATGATCCTCTCTCTTTTTAGCGCGGCGGTAACACTAGTTCGCACGTGAGCCGCCAAGGCTTCGATGGGCTGTGCGCGAACCTCCCCCAGGTCGTAATGCGTGCGTGCAAAGTTGATTGCGTTGCCAAAATACTGGGGACCAACACCAATACTGGCGTTACGCCGAAAATTTTGAGGCATGCTGAGTGTACCCTTGGTCTCCTCCACAGGGATCATTGCGATGGTGTGCCAGAGCTTGGCTGTCAACACGTCTTGCTGGGAAAACCATTGACTCACCACCATGCGAGATCGATAGCTCTCATGCAGCTCGGCGAGACGATGTGCTGAGACCCTGAATACCTTGTATGCTGTAGGTTCCGATGTTTTGCTGGCGAACCGCTTTGCCAGATCTGGCAGCGGCAGGGTTACGAATTTGCGCTGAAGGGCTGCGTCATCAGTGCAGGTTGTCGCTAATTCAATCAATTGGCTCCGGTTCAAGTCCAAGGGTGGCAATGGTGGTGCGCCGCGGCATAGGCGTGCCCAGCGCGCCAACAGCCAACCACGACCGTGGCCGTCGGCCAAGGCATGGGAAATCTCCATCGCAAGGATCGCCCCGCCGCAAGAGAACCGCGTCATCCGAAACGCGCACAGGACACCTTCGAGGGAACGGGGCTGGTCAGCATAGGTCTGCAAGTCGAGATTGGTATCTGCATCAATGGGCTGATCAAACCCATATTCTGGCATCGGGTACTTGACATCCCGCAGATCGAACTCTACGCCGGCATCGTTGCGGGCAATGAAAAAGTCCGAGCCGTGCTGGGCCAGGCGGCCGCTGATATCCGGCACCTCGCGAATGAGCTGACGCAAGGTTGCCCGGAGCCTTCCGGCATCGGGCGCTCGTCTATAGAGGTACAGCATCGTCCGAAAAGTCCCTACGAACGGAATATCATTGGGTGACAGCGGCACCAACTCGGGAACCTTGCTGCCGATCAACTCCAATTATTCATGCCTCAGTCAGGATCGCCCGCCGCGGGGCGAGGCAATAAAGAGCGAAGCCGTCCACGCCGGCTGCTGTGGGTTGCTGCTGATTGAGATTGGCCACATGATGTGCGCTCAATCTCCGAGCGCCGGTGGGGGGGCAGTGGCTACCGGCTGCAGAGCTACCCCCGCGTCCTGCGCAACCTGAGCCTTTAGCAGCCCTTTGCGCAATTTGCCGTGTTCAGTGCGATGCAGTGAGGGAACGAAAATAATTTCCTTAGGGCACTTGATGTCGGCCAATCGCTCTTTGCAAAAGGCGTTGAGCTGGACTTTGGTAGCCTCATTGTTGTCCTTGGGATCGCACAGCTGGATATAGGCGCGGACTTCTTCACCATATATGCTGTCGGGAACGCCAATTACGGCCACATCAAAAATCAGCGGGTGCGTGCCCAGCAGGTTTTCGATTTCCTGCGAATAAACGTTCTGTCCGCCAACAATGATGGTGTGGGATTTGCGATCCTTGAGATAGAGATAGCCTTCCTCATCGAGGGAACCAATGTCGCCATAACAGAACCAGCCCTCTTTGGTGGATTGGCTTTTTCGCTTGTCCGGAGAATTGTGGTATTCGAATTCGATATTCATACCCGAGAAATACACGTCGCCAATACTGCCGGGTGGCAGTTCATTCTGATGCTCATCGAGGATGTGGATAGCAACGCTCTGCACGGCTTTCCCCACGCTACCCTTGTGCCGCAACCAATCCGCGCTGTTGATAAAGGTACTACCGTGCGGCTCACTGGCCCCATATACCTCGTACAGGATAGGGCCAAGCCATTCGATCATGCGCTCCTTGACATCAATGGCGCAGGGACCACTGCCGTGTTCGACGTGCCGGAGTGACGACAAATCGTAAATCTGTGTGCGTTTAACTTTCGGCACCATCAAGAGCCGAACAAACATTGTTGGTACTAGATAGATATGCGTGATGCGGTGCCTTTCAATCAGCTGCAAGACCCATTCGGGATCGAAGACCTCCATAATCACAGCCGTCGCTCCTAATTGCAGTGCAAGGAGGCAAAAGCTGAACGGGGATACATGGTACAACGGGCCCGGAATGAGGTTGATGTTGTTCTCGGTGTGGACTACACCGCTCTCTGGTGGCCACTCGTGTGTGAACGGTTCGCTCCAGTATTTGGCCAATGCGCCACCGAGTGGCATACGGATGCCCTTTGGGTTCCCGGTTGTGCCGGAGCTGTAGAACATGGGGGAGCCTGGAATATCACCCGGCGTCTCAGTCCACGCCTGCGCCGCTATGGCATCGGACCACCTGAGCCAAGGATCGATAGTTCCGCCGGTGATATAGACGTGTTCTACGGCGGCCGGCGGCGTCGTCCGAACGGCAAAGGTTCTGATAGTCTGCGGTGAGGCGATGAGAATCTTCGCAGCGGAATCGGCCAGCAGATAGGTTACCTCTTCGCTTTTCAGGTGCTTGCCGATGGGGACAAAGTACAGTCCAGCACGGACGGCACCGAGCGCCGCTTCGATAAAGGCAATGCTGTTTTCCATGTAAATGGCAATGCTGTCGCCGGTGTTCAGACCGTGGTGGCGGAAGAGATTAGCCGCTTGAATTGTGCGGCGATTGAGTTCGTCGTAGGTAATGGTGGTCCCGGAGCCAGCCATGACAAGTGCCGCCTTGTCAGGGGTTCGCTCAGCGATGATATCCAAATACATGTGCGTGTCCTTTTCAGCGATGGTCGGTTCTTGGCAGCGCCGGCGTTCCCATTCAGAATCAAATTACGTGGCCATTGGCGATGAACGAAATGTATTTACGGTGCTTTGGTGAGGCCCGGCACTGATCATGGATTTATGTCCACCTATTGCAACTTAACATCACCTGGCCGCCAATCGGGGGGCTTCGTGGCCCACTCGGGCACACTCTGAAATATCCAGCTCAACCACCGCCTGTGGCGCGCTGCAGTAAGCGAGCTTCTAATAACTCCAAGTCCGCCCGCAGTTGCTTTTTCTCGTCATTCGCAGGCGATTCGTGGTTCTTCACCAGGAGCAAGGGCTGACTGCGTTTGACGAAGTCGCCGGAATGCGCAAACGATGCCACCATTTTTTCGGTTTTTTCCAGGGTGACCTGGACACCTGGATGAACGGCCACGATACCTGCGGGCACTGCGGTAGGTGGTGCACGATTGCTTGCCAGTATCAGACTGGCAACGACTGCAAGAATGCCGATGAGAATGCCGCCGGAAAGCCACAACCAGCGTCGTTCTTGGCGCTCTTGGAGGAGGGTGACGGGGTCAAATTCGCGTCGGGTCAGCATGGCTCAGGTACCCACATGAAGTTTGTAGGCGCGGGAGTAATACCCGTCTCGATGGATCAAATCTTGGTGGCGGCCATGGTCTACGATGCGCCCACCTTCAATGACGAAGATGCGATCGGCGTGTTGCACAGTGACCAGTCGGTGAGCGATGAGAATCACCGTCTTGTTTTTGCAGATATGGGTCAGGCAATGAATGATACGATTTTCAGTATGGTAGTCCATTGCGCTGGTAGGCTCATCCAGAATCAGGATCAAGGGGTCCCGAACGAGTGCTCGCAGGATATTGATTTGCTGCTTTTGTCCACCGGATAGGCCGCTTCCCTCAGGCGAGAGCAATGTGTCGTAGCCGAACGCTGTGCGGCGAATAAAGTCATCGGAGCCGAGGAGCGTGGCCATTTCAATAACTTTGTCGAGGCTGATGGCTGGATCGCCCAGCGTGATGTTGTCAGCGATGGAGGCACTGAAAAGCACGCAGTCCTGCGGCACTACCCCGACCGCTGTGCGCACTGCGTCAGGGCCGAGTGCTCCGAGAGGCGTGCCATTGAGAGTGATGTGACCGAGCTCGGGCTCATAGTGGCGCTGGATCAGCTTGGTAATCGTGGTTTTGCCAGAGCCCGTAGGGCCGACTAAACCGATCATCTCACCGTGCTGGATGGTGAAGGTGAGATCGCGGAGGAGTGGTGGCGCTGATGGTCGGTAACCGAATGAGACTTGCTCGAACGCGATGGTGCCGGTGTTGATGGGAGCGGTGTCAGTGGCATCGCTCTGTGCCTCAAAGGTGTCGGGGTCATTCAGCAACGCATTGACCTTGAGCGATGATACACTCAATTGCTGTAGCGACGACGGAAAGCCGGCGAGGAGCATCAACGGGTCGATAGCTCGTGCCAGCAACAACGAAAAGGCCGCCAGTGCGCCTACGCTCATTTGATGATCGAGTACGAGATGGGCCCCTATGGCCAGCGGCAGCGCTAGCGCCACCTTGCCAATGATCTGCATGGAGCTGAAGATCGCCGCAATCGCGAAATTGCTACCGTAAAAGGCCTTTAACTGGATCTTCTGAATATCCCGCCACAGCCGAAATCGCCAGGATTCCGCGCGCATTGATTTAATCGCTTCGATGCCTTGAAGAGTCTCGATCAGGAAGTTTGACAGCTGAATTTCTGCTGCATGGCGACTGGTGTAAACGCGGTAGAGGACTTTGGTGAAACGATGCACGACATAAAAAACCAGAGGGAACAACGCCAGAGAAACCGCTGTCAGCAAGGGGTTGTAGTAGTACATCACCAGCAGATAGAGAAGGATAAACGGAATCGTGGAGACGGTTTGCACGTTGGCAGGATTCGCCGCAAACTCGATGATGCGGTCCATCTCCCGAAACTTGGCGTGTAGGGCACCGGTATTCTGAGATCGGACATACCGGATGGGTAAACTCAACACCTTGGAGAGCGTGACTGCATTGAGGTGTGCATTGATCTTGCAGGATAACTCCGAATACCGCGTCACGAGGATGACCCTTACCAGTGCCTCCAGGAAGAGGGTTGCAGCGAGCGCTATCGACAACTGCCGAAGTAGGTCGGCATCCTGGCGAAAAATCACTCGATCAACGATGATCTGGAAGAAAATGGGAATGGCAAACGATAGAAGCTGAATACTCAAAATCGCGCAAAAAATTTCGGCAAATTGCCACCGGTGTGCAGCGATCGCGCTGCGTACGGTACGGCCTTCGGGCAAATGCCGATGCCAGTCGGTTTGTGTGCTCACGTAAGACACACTCCTCGCAAGAAAATCTCACCTTCGCCTATTCGCACAAGGGTTTGGATAAAAGGGTTGCAGGGGTTTGAAAGCACTATCGACCGTTGTGTTGCAGCGTCTGACGATGCCATATCCAATTTTTGTGATCGCCTTATATTGCGTAACCAATGACATGCTCAACGGGTTCTTTCGCCAAGTCCAAGCCGAAGTGGTTCGATAAATTTAAAAAAATTATGGCTGTCAGCAATTGTTATCCTTTTTTAACTTATATCCATGACTGAGGGATTTCAATCCACTACTTCGGGTGGCTGTGTCTCAACTAAAGGCACACATTTGTGGGGAGTTGTTGTCGAAATATCATTGATAGCATATTTGGCATAAGCGCCGAGAAAATTGCAATGAGTTAAAGGGATAAGAAAAAGTAGCGAGGAAGCAATCATCTTAATTTCACTGCCGGATATCGAATCCAAAGTCGTTAAGGTGTTCAGCGAAGTGCTTGGCCTTGAGCGGGTTGGCCTTGATGATAACCTGATAAATTTGGGTGGTCAGTCGCTGGGCGTTATGATGATTCGAAACCTTATCGCGAGCGAGCTCGGTATCGAGGTTCCGATAAGCGAGCTGTTTACGTTCCCCACGGCGCGCGAGCTGGCGCGCACCATCAATCGGAAAATCCACGGGCAGCAAACGGAAATGCCACCGATTGATACACTTCAAGATATCTTTGTTCCATCGCCGGCTTCATTTCAGCAAGAACAAATCTGGATATTGTGCCAAGTGAAGAGGCAGGCAACTTCGTATAATTTGCCTTTTTCTCTTCGTATAAAGGGTCCCCTGAATAGGCTGGCACTAAAAAAAAGCTTCGTCGATCTGCTGCATCGGCACACTGCGCTGCGAACGGTATTCCGGCAGACTGAGTACCAGCTTGAACAATTGGTGATAGAGAAATTTAGATTCTTCTTGCCGGAGACAGACCTCCGGGAAGGCGACGAGGCAGATCGTAAGAATAAGATCGATCAAATGATCGCGGAGGAAGAGGAACGGCCATTCGATCTGAGGCATGACCTATTGTTGCGTGCTCAAGTCCTGCGCCTTGGCGTCGATGATTATATTTTGCTGATCACGGCACATCATATTGCTGTCGACGGATGGTCGGTGAGAATTCTTTTTGAAGATTTCAATCGTTTCTATCGGGCGCGTTGTGCGGGTGTGGCGGCCGAGCTTGCACCGTTATCGTTACATTATGTCCATTACGCGGCTTGGCAGAGAAAATGGCTGCAAGGTGATGTGCTGGCTAAGCAACTGAGTTATTGGACGAACAAGCTCGGATCGGCTTCTCCGCTGCACGGCCTCCTTGATAAACGAGATCGGTCGGCGGTATTTAGTTATCGCGGCGCACATCATATTCAGCTAATTTCGAGTTCGCTGTTTGAGGCCGCCAAAGGAATTGGGGAAGCTTTGGGAGCGACTCCATTTGTGGTGTTACAGGCTGCATTCGCGGTGGTTCTGCATAAGGCAGGGGGGGCTTCGGATGTCGTGATGGGCACGGTCGTGGCGGGACGGCTCCAGCGCGAAGTCGAATCGCTGGTTGGGATGTTCGTCAATACAGTTGTCTTACGGTCCAGCACTTTTGGAAATCCGACATTCAAGGAATTTCTCCTACAGTCTAGGCAAATGGTGGTTGAGGCTTTGGCGCATCAGTCGGTTCCCTTTGAGGTGGTTGTTGCTGCACTTAATCCAAAACGGACATCGCAATACCATCCCGTTTTTCAGATCATGTTTGCCTTTCAGGGCGAACAGCCACAGACCCACGAAGCGGATGCGACAGACACTTTTCTTGGTGATTTGAGCATCGAATATGAAGCACCGAAAAAGACGAGTAGCAAATTTGATCTGACGCTGCAAGCGGCGGTGACCCGCGATGAACTTCACCTCGACTGGGAGTACTGCCCCGATCTGTTTAATGCGCAGGCAATCCATCGTTTTGCCCAGAGCTATGAACAGGTCCTGCGTGAGATTGTGGCGAATCCATTGCTGCCGATGGACCGGCTACTCGCTGAATTTTCTTTGGGACCAGCTTTTATCGCGTAAAGCTCGGGGGACCGCATAGGGCCAGGCGGGTGGGCAGCCTAAAAAGGAAGTTGAATAACAAAATCGCAGCTTATGTTTTTAAATTTAAAGTAATACGCCACTCTGCACAAGGAAAGCACAGTTTATGAAGGTGCATATTTCAATTCCTATGGACTTCGGCGAACGGCAACCCAGATTGCTGCATGAGGCACCCGCCATCGCAAGACCTTTACAGGCTGGAACCTTTATTGGCAGCGTGGAGCAGGGTGGATCCTGCAACGTGGATACAGTAACGATGGTTGCGCATTGTCATGGAACGCATACGGAAACCGCATACCATATATACAGTGGAGGCCCTCGGATATCCGACATAGAGCCTGTTGAAAAATCTCCCTGTCAATTGATCTCCGTGCATCCAACACTTAGATCCTGCCCTATCCGAAACGGCGCAAATATGATGCTGAGTGTCGTAGATGCCAATAGCGTAAGGCTGGCGCTCAAGAGCTGCGATGCGATTGAGTCACTGGTTATTCGTACACTACCCAACGATATTTCCAAATGCTCCCGCCGCTATGAGTGGGATGAGGATTTTCCCTTTATAAGCGAAGCCGCGATGCAGGTTATTAGGGCGAAAGGGGTGAGGCATCTGGTGATCGACACACCGTCCGTGGATCGGTGTCACTCTTGTGAAATGCCGGCCCATCGGCTGTTTTTTGGGTCGACCGACGATCCAGACTTTCGCCGCCGAACGATTACCGAATTTGCATTTATTCCAAACGACGTAGCTGATGGTCATTATTATTTGAGCATTGCATTTCCGCGGTGGTATCTCGACGCCGCTCCGTCCTGGGCCTCGTTGCAGTCCGGGAGCCTTTACCCATGACGACACTTTGGGATGATTTCAAAAGTCAGTTCGCAATTCCCAGGGCTGGTGTTGGTGCGGACGGGATTTACCTGTGCAGCCACTCGCTGGGTTTGATGCCGCGATCAGTTAGGTCGGCGATGATAGATCAGCTCGACGTGTGGGCTTCAATGGGCGTCGATGGTCATTTTAGAGCTGTCGATCCTTGGATTGATTTCAATCTGAATTGCTCCGCAACTCTAGCGAAGTGGGCGAACTGTAAGCCTGCCGAAATCATCGTCATGAATTCACTCACCGTGAACCTGCAATTGGCTCTGGCCTCGTTCTATCAACCGCGGTACAACCGGTGCAAGGTGCTCATTGAAAGCTCTGCGTTCCCGTCCGACGAAATTGCTATTTGCTCCCATTTAATGGTGCGTGGCGTTGATCCACACGCGCATTTGCTGAATGCAGATTGTGATCCGGAAACTCACTGGGTCGATGTCGATCGATTACTCACCACCATCGAAGATCATAAAGAGGACTTGGCGTGCGTTATCTTGCCGATGGTTAAGCATGACACTGGCCAGTTGTTGCCGGTGCAAGCCATCGGTCAGCTATGCCGACAATACGGCATTATATTTGGTTTAGACCTCGCGCATGCGTTGGGCAGTGTGCCAGTTGACCTCGCAAAAATCGATTCGGATTTCGCCGTATTCTGCACATACAAATATCTCTGCGCAGGCCCAGGCGCGGTCGGCGGACTGTATGTAAATCAGAGGAACTTTAGTGCGTCCGTGCCACGATTGGGAGGCTGGTTTGGCCAGCCTAGTTCGATTCGCTTTAATGTCAACGAACGGTTTCGTCCTATTGAGGATGCATCAGGATGGCAGGTCAGTAATCCGCCTATATTTTCTGTGGCCCCGCTCAAAGCGGCATTAGCTATTTTCGAAAAAGTTTCTCGCGCCGACTATTTTCAGCAGATTGCAATCTTGCGGCGGCATCTGCAAATCGCATTGCAAAACAATCTCCCTGATAAGTTAGCACTCCTTGGCGAGAACTCAGTTGAAGGGGGAGCTGCCATGGTGTGTCTGCAGGCGCGCAGTCAGGGCGCAGCGGAGATGGCCATAAAGGAGTTGACCCGTAGCGGCATTATTTGCGACCGCCGCCACCGCACGCTCCGATTGTCTGTAATGCCCCTCTATAATTCCATTGAAGACATCGATGCGCTGATCACTGTTCTGCGCGGAGGATAGGTAAATTTTTATGCGACATTCTGAGGCTGTATTTATCGTTGGTGCAGGCCCCGTGGGTTGCTATAACGCGCTCGCTTACGCCCAGCTAGGTTTTTCCGTTACATTGATCGAGCGCAGAACAAGAGCGGAACTGCTTGATCAGCGTGCGGGAGCCTCCTTCAATATCGCGCTGTCAGCACGTGGGCTTTACGCTCTGGATCGGATCGAGCACCGGGCACAAACTCTGGCGCGAGCTGCACCGATCATTGGACGACGAATCCACGGCCTGGATGGGGAATACGAAGACATTAATTATTCCGGCAATCCGTCAGATAGAATCTGGTCCATAAAACGATATGAATTTTTAGCCATCCTTCTAGAAAACATTTCACAGCAATCGGAACATATTATTGCGCATTTTGGTGCGCATCTGGAGTCCGTGGAGATTCTCTCGAATAGAGCGGTTTTTATCGATTGTTCCGGCCGTGTTCAAGACGTCCGTTTTGATCTCCTTCTCGCGTGCGATGGCGTGAACTCCACCGTTGGTCAATGTCTCGATAATAGGCTCGGCTGCGACAGTACGCTGGATGTCTTGAAGATCAGATATCGCGAAATCGATCTGCTACAGGACGCCGGCTTTTCCGCAAATGATCGACTCCATATTTGGCCTCGGACGAGTACTACCGTCATGGGGTTTCCGAATGTGGACGGCACATTGACCGGCATTCTGTTCGACAATATAAACGCCGCGCCAGCGAGCAGCCTGCAAGACCAGATTGAAAGCATGAACGTGCTGAAACCGGCGGAAGTTAAGCGAATTGTTCATGCGCCAACGAAGCCTATAAAATGCATCAGTCGTGTGACCTGGTGTTGCAACGACACCATTTTACTTGGTGACGCTGCTCATGCGATGCCCCCCTTTTATGGGCAGGGCCTCAATTGCTCTTTAGAGAATTCCGCCATTCTTGTCGAGCTGATTGCAGACAGAAAGGACCAGCCGATCAATCAGCTGTTGTGCTCCTTTTCGCATAACCGCCGGCCCGATGTGGCTGCCATTCAGGAATTGTCATTTCAGAATTATCGAGAGCTTGAAGTATTCGGAGCATCAGCAAGTAAAGCATTCTCGGATCAGTCTCAGCATTTTCACCGCGTCAATCATGAGGCCAGCATTTATCAGCGAGTAACGTTTTCACGAGAGCCCTATGCACACATTATGGATGACGTCGCCGGGCTATGAGTCAATTAACGGAACCCTGTCAGTTGAGGTCGGATATGACACCGGGCGTAAGTACAGAGGCTACATATTGGGATTACATTGGCGTCGAGAAGCTGTTGAGCCTTGTTTGCCCTGTCAGTAATTTTCCCTCGGAGCGTCCGTTCATCGTATGCCATCAAATAACGGAGCTGTTACTTCATTTGATGCTTAAAGAAATCGAGGCGATTCACGACGGTGAACGCATCGAAGAAGTTTGGCTACACGGAACCAGGAAATTGCTAGCACTATCGCGTCTATTAACAAAGGTGTTTTCGATAGTTATTGATTGCGTAAAAATTGAGGAGTTTTCCGAATTTAGAAAGCTGCTTAAAAATGCCAGCGGCTTTCAATCGTTCAGTTTTAGGAAGCTTGAATTGAAATCCACCAGTGTCGAGCAATTATGTCCGCATAAGAAGGCTGAAATTTCCGAATATTTCGTGAGCGATTTGTATTGGGTGACTCTGCTTTCCGCTGACAATTCGCCAATGATTTCAAGTTTTCTGGAGAAATATCGCAGCGATCTTGATGGTGTTTTTCAGGAGTCACGAAAATGGTGTCTAAATTCTGCGCTGATTCGATGCCGGATACTTTTTCATAACCACCACGATGAAATCATTCGAAATCTTCGTCAGTACGATACCGAGATCAACTTGAAATGGCGCGATTCGCACCGGGTGATTGCGCAGCGTTATATCGATGCTAATCCGACCGCCGACAAGCAGTCAACGGGACAGACGAGCTGGAAAAAGTACCTTAGCCCCTTGCATCGTGTCGTTTTCTTTCCGGACTGTGCCGATGCGAATTGTATTGGCTGAAAGATCTCGCTGCGCGTTGGGGGCACAATGAAATTATGCGGTGTGAAAGAAGGAATTTTCTCGTAAATTCATTCATTGAACATTGATCGAGGACGGATCCGATGAACCAACAGGAAATCAGGCAGAGAACCACGCACGAAAATGAAGAGGTATCCGGCTATCTTAGTGAATGGGAGCAGTTTGTATGGCTGCACCGCGGCGTTTTACATCCATTTTTGGCTAAGTTCGCGGTCTCGCGCAATGCGGAGTTCAACGCCATGTTGTTTTCCGAATTCTATTGTTTTATTCGCTATTTGCCCTTTTATATTTCGGGTATGGCGCTGCTCACCCGCGATGAAAAGATACTGCGCGAAATCGTTGTTAATGTGAATGAAGAAGTCGGTGGAAAACACGACCGCTCGCATCTTAACATCTACAGAGATTTTTTACGCGACATAGGCGTTTCTCTTAATAGTCTCAAGGACTATCGGTGCCTTCCGACGACCCGGGCTCTCGATGGTGCTGTAAAGCGGCTCTACACCAGTGGAGTTATCACGACTGCAATGGGGGCGATGTTTGCACTGGAGTCGATGTCGTCACGGATGGTGGCCTATCTCGATGATGGGCTGGTAGCGCAAGGCTGCTCTTCGGACACACGTCTGTTTTTTACTATTCATCGTGTTTCTGAAATAGGTCATGCGAACGGTGTGTACAATGTGGTCGGTGAGCATTTGGAAAGTCCAATCAATAAGGAACAATTTGAATTCGGTATTAAAGCATTCATGAAAGCCGTTGAGGAATTCTGGGATGGAATTTCTGCAGCGATTCAGCTCGACGTGCCTGAACGAACAATCTCCTAAGCTGGCAAAGGCGGTGACGCCAAGTGCGCTGGTGTTAATTTTAATAAAACAATAATGGGGCGATATCGATGTCGGTGGATCCAGATTCAGAAGCGGCGCTCGAACACCGGCCCCGTACTTCGGTGATGATGCCAGAAGTCCAGTCTTATCCGAGTGGATTTGAACGGGTATCCCGAGTTTACGCGCGAATAGAGAGCGCATTCGCCGCGCGCATTTTTGTGCTGACCGATGTTTTCAATTGTGAGCTGAGCGATTTTCTCTTCGCAGTGCATCTACTCCATATCTATTTGGGAAATGGCCGACGTAATCAGCAGGTGCTGCTGCCGCGAACCGGCTTCTGTGAAGCCTGGGATTTTTCGGTGCCAACCGGCAATCCCGTCTCCTGTGTGCCGATTGGCATCGTCAACGAAGAATCAGAATTGGTTCGTGATTTTTTCCACAGGCATGTTGTTGGCCTCAAATATTCTGTTCAGAACGGCGCCGCAGGTGCTGCCTGGGCAGGGGACATCGCCCCGGCATATTTCAGTATTCAAAACGGCGCCGTACGGGATTTGAGCAGCTGGCGGCTTCTCCCCGAAGATCACGTGGCCGGTCTGCAAACTCTGGGGTTGGGTGTCACGATTGTGGGGGAGCAGCTGGACCTGTTTGCGGAGTGGGAGGGCGGAGAAGCCCCGGAGGTGGCGGCGAAGGTCGCGGCAGAGCGGTTCATAGCACTGTTGGATACGCTGGCAAGCGAGTTCGAGAGCGGCCGCCTCTCGGGAACCGGGCGGCCATGTCGGGTTGTTGACTTATATCTGTTGTCGCCTACGGAGCAGGCTTTGATCGCCTTCGCCAATCACGACCAGGAGCGGTCGGCCTTGCCACCTATCGGTACCTACCGGTCTCATTTCTCTCATGTAGTCAAAACCCAAGGCGACCACTTGGCGGTATCCGATAGCGATGGAAATCTCACCTACGCCGAGCTGGACACGCAAGCGGGTGAGGTGGCATTTGCACTGCATTGGCAGGGAATTACACCAGGTTCTTACGTTGTTACGATCTGCCATCGCGATCGATGGGCTGCCATTCTACCCTTGGCGTGTTTCAAGCTCGGCTGCTGCTATATCCCGTTAACCGCTGACACGCCCGCGGCGCGTGTCTCGCAGATCGCTGATCGAGCTGGCGCGAGCCTGGTTCTGCTCGGTGCATCGGGACCGCATATGGATACAATCTGCGCGGAATGCAGAGAGGACTTACCAGTCCTGAGCTGTAAAGACTTGCACGGGCACGGTAGTGTTTTCCAAGCTGAAATAGACCCTACCGTGCCGGCGTACTGCGTTTTCACATCCGGATCTACCGGGGAGCCGAAGGGCGTTGTCGTTTCTCATGGTGCCCTGAATAATCTGGTGACGTGGCATGCACGGACCTACTCACTCGACGCTAGTGCAATCGTGGGTCAGGTGGCAAGTTTCGGGTTCGACGCATTTGTGTGGGATATGTGGCCCGCCCTCTGTAGCGGTTCAGCCTTGGTACTGGGGACCGAGCGGCTGATGAATGACCCGATCAGATTATTCCATTGGATGGATGAGAAGGCGATCACTCATCTGTTTGTCCCCCCAGCCATCGCCTCCACACTTTACCCACTTGCCTTGGAGAATCCCGATCGGTTGGCTTTGCGGTGCCTACTCACAGGGTCTGATCAAGTTGATCAGTTCCCGCCAGTTGGACTGAGATTCAAGGTGTTCAATAACTACGGTCCCACGGAGTGTGCGGTGATCGCCAGCTATTGTGAGATTGAACCACAACCACTAGGTCGATTGAGAGCCTATCCCAGCATTGGACTGCCCATACGTGGAGCCGCATTTCACATACTCGATGCCCAGGATCGGCAATGCCCGATCGGCGCCGCCGGGAGGTTGCATGTGGAGGGCCGATGCCTCGCAGATGGCTATTTAAACAATGCCCGTTCAACTGCAGAACGATTCCGCTACATTCGGATCGCCGACGGTGCCTCCCCCATTCGTTTGTACGATACAGGCGATATGGCGCAGTTCAGATTCGACGGAAATGTCGATTTTCTGGGAAGGACAGATTTTCAGATTAGCCTCCATGGATTTCGCATTGAACTGAATGAATTGGAGACGGCAGTCCGCAAGCTGAACGGGGTGCATGGGGCTGTGGTTTGCAAGGTCGGCACCGGCGAGCGTGCGACACTAGTGGCGTGTTGTGTTTTAGAGTCGGCAGGTGAACCGCCAGAAGGTGGGCCGGCCGCGATCGATGGCAGACCCCATATGGCGGTACTGCGCAAGCTGCTCCCTTCATACATGGTTCCTCATGTGTTTGTTCGATTTGCCGCATTCCCGTTAAATGCGAACAAAAAAGTGGATCGCCGGGAAATTGCCCGCCAGGTCGCTCTGATTAATTTCAGGCGGGTTTCAACACCACCGCGGTATGCAATTGAGCAGCGGGTTGCAGAGGCGGTTTGTGGTGTGCTAGGCCTCGAAAGCGTTGGTCGAGAAGAGGACTTTTTCGAACTGGGTGGAACGTCCTTGCTGGCCATTAAGCTGGTGAGTTGTTTGAATCAAATCGGTTGGACCGAGCTGGACATTACCGCAGTCTTCTTGGACGGTCGGGTGACAGCGATTGCCGACTGGATCGAATTTTCCGCTCACCTCGACCGCCAACAGAAAAACTTGGTCAATATCGATATCACCGAAATCCACCCGAGCTGCAATAATGTGCGATCCTCCGAAGCGAATATTGCACGTTTTTATCGGACGCTCATTGCGAACAATGTAATCCCGCGGATCGAACCTGATAAAGTAAAGCTGCTATGCGCGAATCACCCAGTCAGCGCAGTACTGGTTGCAGAGGCCGAATCATTGGTTGGAGATCTGATTGGCATCTACGATGAGCGGTCCTTTGCGGGCGAATTAGCCGTTGACAGCCATTCAGATTTCTATTGGCGAATAAATCAGGTCATATTGTCTGGCGCCACAATCGACGCGCATGCACTGGTCTGGATTTGGAGAACAGTCAGCGATCAGGCTGACCTGTGTGATAACACAAATCTTTTTGCGGCGAAAATAGATTCACAGTACTTGCGATCCTTTCACGCAGTGGTGGGCCGGGTCGCGAACATAAACCTACGGCCGGATTTCCATTACCTTAATCAAACGCCAAGAGAACAGGCCGACTATCTCAACTTGGTGCTATGCGGCACTCCGGCTGTGCAGGATTACGCAATAGATAGGCAATCTGGCGAAATCTGCACGCAGAACAATAGACCCACTTTGCAGGATACGCCGTGCTCTCAGAGTATACCGGTCACAGCAGCACAACGACGAATTCTGGAATTGGCCGGCAATAAGAAAAGTGACGCCCGCTATAACATCAGTGCCGCTATTCTGAAGCGGGGTGCATTCGAGATAACGGAGCTGGAGCGGCGCATTACTGAAATCCAACGACGATTTCCTCTCCTCGGTTGTCGTATCGAACGAACGGTAGCTGGATGGGTGAACACGAATTGCTCGCAGCCGGTCGGAATCACTGTGCGTGCGGCCGCCGATAAAGCGGAGGCTCGCGATTTTGTTCGCAAAGAGCTTGGTCATGAGTTCTCCCTGATCGAAGCACCACTTTTTCGTTTCAATTTGGTGCGGCGGTCGCCACATTACGATGTATTGCTCCTTGTCATGCATCACATAGTGTCCGATGGGGATACGCTTACGACATTAATAAACTTATTGTTGTCTGACACCTCAGAGCTTCAACGGGGGGCCTGCAACCCAGATCAAATCCCAATCCTCTTTTTTGACTACGCGAAGCGGGAGCTAGAGTATTTCGAGTCCATCGCTTATCAGTCTGACCTAATTTGGTGGAGAGAATATCTGGATGAATGCTGTCCGCAAGCCACATTGCCGCCAAATCGAATGCGGCCGTCGGCACGGACGTTTGAGGCGGATAGCATCGGCGTGTTGCTAAAAGACTCCGATAAGAAAAGCCTGGATGGACGGGCGCGAAAGAAAAAAACAACTGTCTTTATTCTCGTGGCGGCTGCCTTGCAGTGGGTATTGGCGCGCGAGTTCTGTGTCGAAGATATAAACATAGGTATACCGGTCAACAATCGCAGTGATAAAGATAAAGTGCAGGCTGATATCGGTTATTACCTGAATACAGTGATACTGCGACTGCGGAGTTTGGCTGAGCAGCAATTCGATACCATGATCGAATCGCTTCGCACGGATATGGCCAGGATCATGGGTCATCGAAGAATGCCGCTGGTTAGTCTTCAGGCTGATTTGAGCCTTACACAAAGTGGCAGTTACGCGCCGGCTTTCCAGATATTATTTTCGTATTTCGACACTCGCGCGGTGAAAAAAACTCCTATAAGTAAAAGTATATCTCTGCGCCGACTTAATTCCTATCGAGCAATAGCAAAATTCGATCTTTGCTTCAATGTCATTGAATCTATCGATCAGTTATCGATTTACATCGACTACAACACGGCGTTGTACGAGCACGATTACATCAAGCGTTTCCTTAACCTCATTTGCTATACGCTGAAGGAGACTGGGGGGTACGTTGTTTCCGTTGGGTGATTGACAGTATCTATTTCGGCGAGACGAAAATATAAAGGTATGATCGGCAACTTGGCTTCGCTTCACAGCGGTGCGGCAGGCCCATGATCTAGGCAGTGATAATAAACAGCTTGGAGCGCGACTAAATGGTCATGGAAAATTCATATATGTTTGCTGTTGTGCTGGCTTTCCTTACTATACTGGTTTGGCTGGCTCAGGAAATAATCGGTCGGCAGCGGCAATACTCGAAGCTGCTCAATCAATCAGGAAATAGCCGCGAAATTCCTGTCATGCCAATAGGAGAACCGCTCTGGTCAATGTGGGGTTATAAGGTGGTCTTGGTGCTATGGTGCATCTGGTTCGCAGTTTTCGCCATAATCAAAGACTGCGACTTTAGCGCGGTGTTGGTGTTGTTCACGTTACTCTCAGGCGCAGTCGCAGAAATGGACCGGCTCTTCATGCAGCGCAGGCGCATCAATCTCTCAAGAATCTTGGGGGAGAGCCCAGTCGCAGCGAAGTCACCAGCACAAATCGCAGGATATTGTCGCTCCTTTTTTCCAGTACTGGTAGTCGTTTTGGTCCTTCGCTCTTTTGTACTGGAGCCATTTCAAATTCCTTCTTCATCGATGACGCCAACCCTTGAAGTGGGGGACTATATCGTTGTAAGCAAATTTTCATACGGCTTACGCTTTCCCATTATCAGGTCAACAATTATACCTGTTGGCACCCCGAGACGTGGCGATGTGGTGGTGTTCAACTCCATCGAGGAAGGTAAAGAGCATATCTTTCTCATCAAGCGACTCATCGGTCTGCCTGGCGATCACATAGAATATCGTAACAAGACCATTTATATAAACGGTGTGAGAGCAGATCAAGAGCTGTTGGCGGAATTGCCTCCAACACAGCCAGCTCAAGAGCTCGATGCCGAAAAGCTGGGTAACGTAACGCACTCCATTTATAAGATATACGGAAGTTACAACGTCGCGGCTGATGTGGTTGATGTCCACATTCAGCCGAATCATTATTTTTTCATGGGGGACAACCGCGATAACAGTGCAGACTCGCGCTTCTTCGGGCAAGTGCCTGACAAAATGATCGTAGGAAAAGCGGTTGCGGTATGGATGCACTGGCGGGATCTGTTTTCTCTACCGGAGTTTCACCAGCTGCGCATGATCAACTAGTCGGTTTTCTGTAGTTGCGAGACCTGGATTGAAAGTGACGGGGGGATTTGTCGAATATATATGTCGATTAATTTTTTCGATTTTGTGTTTTGAATTAAGTTCTTTAATTTATTTTTGAATTCAGCTTATAGAAAATAAACTCGGAAAAAACTGCATAACAAACTAATAGAAATGAAAATGTGTTATGTAAACTTTTATAAAGCATGTGCTATCTTTGAGTAGCACATTTCGTGCATAACTGACTGAAATGGAGGTCAAAATGTTGCATAACAATGTAGTTGTCGAAGACATCGATACCGCAGAAGACCAATTTACTTCCTGCAGCTGATCGTAAGAATTCTCCGGGCTATGCCCGGAGAATTCCTTGTTAAATTATTTGAATAAAAATATTCTTATCTGGCTTTTCGGCATGCAACGATCGGGCAATTAAGTTGGCGTGAGTGATATATCAATGAATATATTCGAGCAAGTGCTTGACCAGAAGAATGAAGTTACGTTAGCGAATGTTTATGCGTTTGGCGCTTATTCCGACACCAAGCCAGCGTTGCTATGTGGTGATGATGTGCTCTCCTATCGACAGTATTTCGAGCACACGCTGAAGCTAGCCTCTTACCTAGACAGAAAGCTGGCCCTTCCCGGTTGCAGGGTGATGCTGGTCATCGAGGACGGATTTTCATTTGCAATTTCGTTTTTTGGCACGGTGACTTCGGGTGCCATAGCGGTGCCGGTCGATCCATTGATTGGGGAGCTGGAGTTGCATCATATGATCAGCGTCGTGGAACCGACGCTGATATTGGCATCCCCAGAAAGCATGGATAAGGTCATTCGAGTCATTGCAGAGCAGAAGAGCGGCACAGCGAATTTCAGTCCTGAAGTTATTTGTATGGCGGATAGCTCCGGCACTCGCATCGGCAATGCCGAGATTGCAAAGCAGGAGATCGATCACGCGCTCGCCCATCGGCCCATGAATGAAATTGCTTACTGCCTGTTCAGCTCTGGAACGACCGGAAAACCCAAAGCGATTGCGCATAGTTTTACTGACTTGATGCACTGCGCAGAGGCCTATGCGGCGGATGTGATGTGCCTTCAGGAGTCGGATATCGTCATGGCCATTCCCAAGCACACTTTCGGGTATGCGCTCGGCGGAAATCTGGTCTTTTCGCTGCTCTACAAAAGCACGTCCGTGTTGTTTCCTGAGCGCAGCACTTCTGATCGGGTGCTGCATAATATTGAAAAGTACGGCGTGACGATTTTGCTGGCGCAGCCGCGGATCATCGCTGAGATACTTAACAGAGAGGACAACCGTGCGGCGACTAGAGGTAACATCCGCATGCTCATGTCGGCAGGCGAGTCGCTATCGGAATCGATTCTGGCTCGTTGGACCGCCGTCTCCGATGTACCATTGGTCGAGGGCTTCGGGTCAACCGAAGTGGGGCACATTTTTATTTCGAATCATGCCGAAGACGTGCGTCCTGGCATTGTCGGAAAGGGACTGCGCGGCTATGAATTGAAGCTCATCGATAATGATGGTGATCTGATCGAAAACGATGATATTCCTGGAAGGTTGTGTATTCGCTGCCCAAGTCTGTTTAAAAAATACTGGGCCAACCCTGAAAAAACAGCAGAAGCGATACGTGAGGGATGGTATATCAGTAGCGACCTGTTCAAGCGCCGCGATAGTGGCTGGGTATATGTCGGACGCCACGATGACATGATAAAAACTGGCTGCGGTGAATGGGTATCGCCTTACGAAATCGAAAATCTCGTACTTACTTCGGAGGCTGTATTGGAGTGCGCAGCGGTGGGCTTTCGCAACGCTGCAGGGGTTGTGGTGTTGAAGGTTATCATCGTGCCGACAGGGGAAAGCCCTGACCTCGAAGCGATTGAAGCGCAAGTGGTAGCCGATTCCGCTGCAAAATGGCCAATGCATCCTCATAAACATATTAAGGTGGTGGGATTTGTCGATGCGCTGCCTCGCGGTAGCACCGGCAAGCTCCAGCGTTCTCAACTGGAATCGGTTACACTGAACGAGTATTCCTATGACTGCTAGTGGCGCTGCTACTCACTGGCACCTGGAGAGATTCTTTCCTTCTTTTGTCCACTCAATCTGCACCATAGGTGTTGACGAGAATTATGTCCTTGTCAGCGATTTCAATCCCGATTATCGGACGTCATTGTACCGCGTCAGGTTCGGTGCGCATGAAATGATCGCGGAGCTTCCACCCCAAATTGAGGATATCAAGCTGGTTGCCGGTAGCAGGGGCTGCCTGCACGCCTTTTCCAAAGAACACTACTTTTCTATTGCTCTTGAGACGAATCAGGTGCATGTGCATGCATTGCAGGGAATTCTAAATATTGCAGTCCTAGACGACGAGGTGATTGTTCAATGTCGAGAAAAATTCTATCGAATTGGAGCGTTCGGTGCGGATCGTCCAATCGCCTGTGAATTGCAGGATGTTGTTGCACTATTTTCGAAGCATTCGGATGTACTGTTTGTTCTTTCTGATGAGGTTGCGCGTACGAGTTCGAAGTTCCTGACGAGTCTCAAGGAGAGATCCTGCCAATCTGCAGTGGCAGTGCCTATTCCCGTGCAGCCCGAAGAGCAATTTTCCCAGCCGATGCTTCGATACTGGATAAGTAGTACTGGGCCGCAAACTATAGTGGTTGAGCCCAATAAGGGGCTTGGTGATGTCGCGCCGCTGATCGCTTGTTTTCGTGGTGGGGGCGGCTTCATTGTCGGTTATCGTGCCGCGCACAATGTTGTTCGCTTTATTACTGCACAGGACGATAGAAAAGTTACCTTTCCCGAGTTTGTAAGGATCACTGAGATAATTTGCGTATCAGCCTCCGAAATCTTGGTTCTTGGAAAATGCCGCGATTCGCGGGATGGGTTGGTCGACACGATCTTTGCACTGGCTGTAAAGGAGCCGTTCGCTCCGCCAAAAATCCTGATGCGGGCTCAGATTTATCGAATTTCATTGTCATTCTGTCGTCGATATCTGACTGTGGTAAGTCGAGACGCCAGCACCGATGAAGTTATTTTGGTCGCCCACGATCTGGGCCTGCCGCCAACGTGCAGCTCTGTAGATTTGAAACGGAATTCAATTGATGCGATCTGTCTCAGGTCCGCGAGAGGTATCCTGGGCATCGATGCGGCAACATCTATGAGAGATTCGGCCGCAACTATCAGCGTAGCGTATATCACAGGTATAGATCGCGCTATCGGTTCCGGGTTTCAAACAAAGGTGTATCGGCATCTTATCGAGGCCCACCTATCGGAGTTGCGACATCACGGCATTGACGTACATGTATTGCCAAGCCCCGAATATTGGGAAATGCTACACGAAAAAGAAACCGGGACAGATGCGATTGATCGGCAGGCGGATTTGTTACGCGACCTAGCGTGCGGAAAAAAACTGGTCGTGATGGGAGCGAGTATTGCTTGCCTATATATTTTATCGCAAATTAAATCACTGCCGCAGGTGTCAGCGGTTTTATTAAATCCCGTATTTACTACCAAAACTCCGCGTTTGGCACCATATCGAAGTGTGCTGGGACATTATTTCGAAGCTTCCGAGCGAAGAGCACTTTTTAAGCAAGTCTATAACCGATTGCTGATCATTCATGGGCGGAAGGACGGCGTTGCGCCGTTCTCGCATAGCGTCGAACTTTCTCTCATGCGACGCAAATTAATACAGTCTAAATTTTATGATGACGAGGATCACGTCTTTACCCGATTCTCAAATTGGCAGGATGCATTTCGGGCATCGCTCGAATTTATCAAGGAATAGGATACTATCATGAACATAGCCTCGCTCAGGTTGTCCATTAACGGAGTAGACAGGTCGCGTGGCATCGAAGCTTTCACGACTGACGTTCGCACAATTTTGCGCCCGCTGTTCCTTGGCGGTCGCCTCAAGCGGGAAGTCCTTGAGCAGGTCGTGGCAAATTGCGAGGCGGGAAACATGGATGACCATATTGTTGTCGACGAACAAAATCTCTATAAGATTTCGGTGTTCTTCTGGCCTCCTGGCTTCTACAATGCACCACATGTTCATAAAACTTGGGCGGTTGCCGGAGTGCTGCACAATGTTGTTACCATTAAGACTTATGACATGAATCATTTCAGCAGGAAAAATGAATTCGTATTAAATAATACCTTTGTCGCGACCGAAAATAGAATTGGTCGAGTTATCCCGCCGTGCCTCCATAGAGTAGGCAATGATACCGCGGGAGCTTCAATTTCCCTTCATGTGGTTGGGCTGAGTGAGCTAGCGGAAGAGAGAGCGAGCGACACCGTCTGGTACAGGAAGGAGGGTGGTCGGTTTGTTGAGTTTGAACCGCGCGATATTCCAGCCCCGGAGTTCTATGCTATAAAGGAAAAGCAGGTACGTTACCGGTACTTGGTGGCCGAAGAACTTTTACGGCGCGGTTCCTGATTGACGCACAATTCGCAGCGAGGGACTCGCATAAATGAAAGAACACGAAATAACTCAGGCAATCTCGCTCCAGCGGCAGTTAGCCATTTACTTAACGCAGCCGTCGTCCCTTTCCAGTGGCTTGCTAGGCTCAACTCAAGGATCTGTTGATCTGCCCACCAATTTGGCACCCTGTCCTGAAGCCGCGGCTATCGTAAAACGGTATCCATTGCAATTCTGCTATTTGGGCGAAAAAAACACCGAGCGCCTTTTTTTTGCGATGAGACCCTATCTGAAAGCGCTGATTATTCTTTTTTCAGATTCTTTGCAGCAGCATTGGATTAATCATACAGCGAAGCGACAGGATGCCACTTCTCGGGATATTCGGGCGGAAATCAATAGATTTTTGGAATATCTCGAAGCTGAAGAGCATGATGTCTCGTCAGAATATTTGAAATCATGCATTTTGTTTGACCTGGCGTTTGGAGCAGCCAAGTTGCATGCAATGGAGCTTCGCCGGTCGGGCAAGCCAGCGAAGGGATATTGTGAAACCGTTGAATTTGGAATCACGATAACTGATTTGCTAGGAAGAAAATCGTGCATTGGGACGAGCTCCGAAAGGCTCGAGTTTCGCGTAATTGATGATTACAGGGTTACCGTTTCAAAGGCCGGCTAGCTTAGGGTTTAGGTTATGGAAGGTTTTCGTTCGTTGCCGACT
>Ga0153956_1000810_pt1 | contig 32147 bp, 29 predicted proteins | sample TSFL040MetaG_FD_104704 | JGI IMG/M metagenome (GOLD analysis project Ga0153956, IMG submission 104704) | Attine ant fungus gardens microbial communities from Florida, USA - TSFL040 MetaG | ecosystem: Host-associated > Fungi > Mycelium > Unclassified | place: USA: Florida, Wekiwa Springs... | reverse complement strand
GAGCCACGCATTTCGGCGCAAAAGACCAGTAAAAACAATACCGCCCCGCCCCCTTGCCCGTCCCGGCAGCCTCGCCCCCGGCGATCCCGCAAGCCACCGCTCCGCCTTGCCGGACGGTGGATGAAACCCGGGATGGAAAATCCGCCCGGCCAGCCTGCCGCAAAGGGCTCCGCGGTTGACGTTACCCCCTTGGATTGCTTGAAAAAGCGGATCAAAAAACCGGCCCGCCCGCCCGCACGGGCGCGACATCCGGCCGAGGAACGTTTATGCAGTGCCCATGGAACTGATTGCCACCACCGAGCAACTGGCTGCCGTTTGCGGCCGCCTCGCCAAACACCCCTTCATCACCGTCGATACCGAGTTTCTTCGCGAGACGACCTACTATCCCCTGCTTTGCGTGGTGCAGCTTGCCAGCACCGAGGAGGCCGTGGTGGTGGATGCGCTCGCGGAAGGCATCGACCTCAAGCCGTTCTTCGACCTCATGGCGGATGAGAAGGTTCTGAAGGTCTTCCACGCCGCGCGGCAGGACATCGAGATCATCTGGCATCTGGCCGGGATCGTCCCCCATCCGGTGTTCGACACGCAGGTCGCCGCCATGGTGCTCGGCTATGGCGATTCCATCGCCTACGACCAGCTTGTCAGCCGGATCACCGGCCACAGGCTCGACAAGACCCATCGCTTCACCGACTGGTCGCGCCGCCCTCTGACGCAGGAACAAAGCGCCTACGCGCTCGCCGACGTCACCCATCTGCGCGACGTGTTCACCGCGCTCGACGCCGACCTCAAGAAACGCAAGCGCGCCGACTGGGTCAGCGAGGAAATGGAAATTCTCACCTCGCCCTCCACCTATAACGCGCCGCCGGAGCGCGCGTGGGAGCGCCTCAAAACCCGCGTGCGCAAGCCGCGTGATCTCGCGGTGCTGATGGAAGTCGCCGCATGGCGCGAGCGTGAGGCGCAGACCCGCGACGTGCCGCGTTCGCGCGTGCTGAAGGACGACGCCATCGGCGACATCGCCACCCATGCGCCGACGACGCTGGAGAAGCTCGCGCACCTGCGCTCGCTGCCGAAAGGCTTCGACCGCTCGCGTTGGGGGCAGGACATCGTCGAGGCGGTGAAGCGCGGCGTCGATCGCGATCCCGCGACGCTGCCCAAACTCGAGAAACCGCGCAGCAACGGCCACGGCGCTGCCACCGTCGAGCTTCTGAAAGTGCTGCTGCGGATGACATCCGAAAAGCATGCCGTCGCGAGCAAGGTGATCGCCACGGTAGACGATCTCGAACAGATCGCCGCCGACGATGCGGCCAATGTTGCGGCGATGCACGGCTGGCGGCGCGAACTGTTCGGCGAGGCCGCGCTGGCGCTGAAGCACGGCAAGCTGGCGCTCGCGATCGAAAAAGGCCGCGTGATCGGCACCGAACGGAAATAACGTCGGCTCTTACAAATACGACGCCAGCGTGTTTTGCACAGACTGCTGGGTCTTGTAGCTGGCCAGCACGCGGTTGGTGACGGCGTCGCTGATCCCCAGCACCGTCCTCTCCTCCGCGCTCATATTATTATAGGTCTGCATCAGGCCGAGCGCGCCAGTCGAGCTTGAATCGGCGCCGCTGTTACTGCCGGGAAACAGCGTGTTGTACATTGAGGTGCGCGTGCGCTGGTCGAGTTCTTTCTTCGCCGCGTAGGTTTCATCGCTGGAAAATGCCGCATCCGGATTGAGCACGATGGTCGCGAGCGTTCGATTGTCGAAATTCGTAAGGTCGACCATCTGCCCGCCAGCCCGCGCGGCCGTGAAAAGAAGATCGAGCCCGTTGTCCTTGGCCTTGCCGGCCTGATCGTCGAGCATCGCGCGGGCATAGGCCGCGACCTGCGATGTCGTCGCGTTAGGCCCAAGCGTGCCTGTGCCGGATTGGGGTGCCGCAAGCAGCGCCGCGACGGGATCGTTCGCGTCGTCTGTATCGGGTGCCTTGCCGGGATTGGCCCTCGCCGCCGACAGCCCGGTCGTGACCGCCTGCTTCTGCGCCTGCCAGGTATCGGTCGCCTTCTCGGCGTCGTCAGCCTGATCGAGATAATCGGACGCAGCCTGATAGAGGCTCACATAGTCCGCATTGTGCCGGGCGATGACGACATGAGGCGCCAGCGCTGTGTTAAAGCGCGCCTGCATCGCGCTGGCGGCCGCCTTGCTTTCATCCGGCGTGAAAAGATCATCCGTATTGGAGGCCACAGCCGACAATGTCGCGCGACTCTGCGAACTGAAATCAACCGCGACCTTGCCGTCGAGCATCGCGGAGGAGATGCCGAGCGAATCGTATTGCGCGTCGAACCATGCGCGCGCGTTCGCAGCGAGGGCAGCGGGCGTAGTGTCCGTGGAGTCGTCGGTTTTCGCAGCCGTATCCTGCACGTTCGCGAGGTAATTTTTCGCGGCTGCCGACAATGTCACGTTGGTGGATGCGAAAGGCGCCGAATCGGCGTCCTGCTCGTTCAGCGTTTGCGCGAGGCTCGGCTGCACTGTGGCCGCCGTATACCCTTGCGAGGCCGAGTTGAGCAGCGATGGCGAATAGGCTCCGATGGTCGTCATGGGCAAGCTCCGGGAGGCCCTTGCGGCCTCACAGAACACATTGCAGGAGTCATGCCATCCCAACGATACCGGATTCAAGGCAATTTCGGAGGTTTTCGCCGCACACGCAGGCAGAAGAATCCGGGTCAGGCAAAATCTGCCGACCCCTTAGCGGACCTCGATCACGCTGCCGCGCCCCACCAGCCGCGCAAGCTGCTTGAAGCGGTTGCTGATGCGCTCGCCGACAAGGCTGGCCAATCGCTGATCGAATGTCAGGATCAGCTTGCGTCCCTGATTCCGGAAGTGCGTGGCGGGCAACACGCCCGGATGCGACGCCGAAACCAGATGGCCAACACGCAGCATCTGTCCAACCAGCCGCGCGCGTTCCACCATCGGCGGCGTCAGCAATATGCGGAGACCGGTTCGCGGCTCGTTCTTCTCGCCGATCCCGGCGTAGCGGAAATACACCGCCAGCGCGAGGAATACCCGCGCCTCGTGGGTCGTCGCGCCGAAATTGCCGTTGGCGATCACATGTAACGTTTCGTCGCCGCGATAATCGGGGTGCGCGCGCCAGCCGATATCGGAAAGCAGGCAAGCAGCATGACGCAGGCGGCGATCCTCCTCGGTCTCGACAAGTTTCGTGGCTTTGACGAAACGATCCGTCCAATCGATCAGATCATCGGCATGACGCGGCGCGCGCGCGCGCAAATCGTTCATCATCTGCGCCGTCGAGATCAGGCCGTCCTCCTGCTTGACGCGCTCGGGCAGCATTTCGAACAGCAGGCCTTCGCGCACGCCAAAGGTCGAGAACACGATCCTGTCGGGCTTCGCCGTACGGATGATGTATTCGAGCACGAGGGCCGCATAGGCCAGCAATGGACGGCGGGCTTCCGTCACCGTCTCGATATCCGCCAGCGTGCCCGCTGCCACCAGCCGGCGCAGACGCCGGACGAAGGCAAGCGCATCGGCCGCAGGCAGGGTGTAACCGTGCATGACCCGCAACGGGTAACCGCTCTGGATGATGTGGATGCGCGCCAGCGCGCGCCAGGTGCCGCCGACGGCGTAGAAGGTGCGCCCTTCTCCGCCTTTCAGTTGAGCCACATCCGAAATCTTGGTCTTGACGATGCGCTCGGCCTTCTTGATCGACTTCTGCGCGCTGTCTTGCAACGCAAGGCCGCCCAGCGGCAGCGTCACACCCGAACGAACCCGATGGCCACGCACGTCGATCAATTCGAGCGAACCACCGCCGAGGTCGCCGACGATGCCGTCGGGCTTATAGACACCCGAAATCACGCCGAGCGCAGAAAGGTTCGCTTCACGCGCACCCGATAAAATTTCGATATGCACGCCGCAGATGCGTTCGGCCTTGGCGATGAAGGCGGGACCGTTGGAAGCGTCACGACAGGCGGCCGTCGCGATCGCATAAACGCGGCCGACCTTCATGACCTTGCACAGCGTGCGGAACCGCCGCAACGCCACCAGCGCCGTCTCGACTTCGGTTTCGCCAAGCAGGCCGGTGGTCTGGACGGCGCGGCCCAGTCCGCACAGCACCTTCTCGTTGAAGATCGGCGCGAGGCTGCGCGTCAGCCCCTGATACACCACGAGGCGCACCGAGTTGGAGCCGATGTCGATGACAGCGACGGTCTTCGCCCGCGCCTTATGACGGCTGGTCGAACGGGAAACGCTCACGCCGGGTGACGCAACTATCTCATTCGCGGTCGCGCTGACGTTGCGAACGGCGCGTGAGACGGCGCGGCGAAGATTCTTTAAGCGATTTTCCACGGCCGGACAGACTCGGATTCGTCATGAAGTATTTGTGCACGTTGAAGGGCTCCTCGCCCTTCCCGGCCTTCATACGCGTTGACGATCCATCCGGCAACAACTGCCAGCTCTGTTCGTTATCTTCCAGGTTCGCCACCATGATCTGGTCGAGAACCTGCGAATGGACGGTGGGATTCTGCAGCGGACACAATACTTCCACACGACGGTCGAGGTTGCGCGGCATCATGTCGGCGGACGAGATATAGACGGCCGCCTTCACGCTCGGCAGGCCATGCCCCATTCCGAAACAATAGATGCGGCCATGTTCGAGGAATCGGCCGATGATCGACTTGACGCGGATGTTCTCCGACAGTCCCGGCACGCCCGGCCGCAGGCAGCAAATACCTCGCACCACGAGATCAATCGAGACGCCCGCCTGAGAAGCGGCATAAAGCGCATCGATGATGTCGGGATCGACCAGCGAATTCATCTTCATCCAGATCACGGCGGGCCTGCCCTGACGCGCGAAGTTTGCTTCCGCCTCGATATGTTCGAGGATGCGCTTGCGCAGCGTCAGCGGCGACACCGCCATCTTCTCGATATCGACAGGCTCGGCATAGCCGGTGATGAAATTGAAAACCCGCGCGGCGTCGCGCGCGATCACCGGATCGGAGGTGAAGTACGACAGGTCGGTGTAGATGCGCGCCGTCACGGGATGATAATTGCCGGTGCCGGTGTGGACATAGGTGGTGAGCCCGCCGCCCTCGCGGCGCACGACGAACGAGAGTTTCGCGTGGGTCTTGAGTTCGAGGAAGCCATAGACCACCTGCACGCCCGCGCGTTCGAGATTGCGTGCCCAGCGGATGTTGGCTTCCTCGTCGAAGCGGGCCTTGAGTTCGACCAGCGCGGTGACGGACTTGCCCGCCTCCGCCGCCTCCGCAAGCGCGCGTACGACCGGTGAATCGCGCGAGGTGCGATAGAGCGTCTGCTTGATCGCCACGACGTCGGGGTCGCGCGCCGCCTGCTGCAGGAACTGCACGACGATATCGAACGACTCGTAAGGATGATGGACGATCAGGTCCTTCTGCCGAATCGCGGCAAAGATATCGCCTCCATGGTCGCGCACGCGCTCGGGATGGCGCGGCACGTAGGGCGTGAATTCGAGATCGGGCCGGTCGACACGGGTGAGTTGCGACAGTTCGTTCATCGCAAGCACGCCGTCCACCAGCAACACGTCGTCGTCCGGCGTCGATAGCGCGCGCTGCACGAAGGCCCGCAGATCCGCCGGCATCGCTGCCTCGATTTCAAGGCGGATCACCGACCCGCGGCGGCGGCGCTTCAACGCCGTCTCGAACAGGCGGACAAGATCTTCGGCCTCTTCCTCGATTTCCAGTTCGGAGTCGCGGATGATGCGGAACGCGCCACGGCCGCTGACGGTGTAGCCCGGAAACAGCCGGCCGATGAACAGGCTCGTCGCCTGCTCCACCGTGATCATGCGCACGACACCATCATCGCCTGACGGCAGGCGGATGAAGCGATCGATCTTGATCGGCATGCGGATCAGCGCGTTCATCGCCTTGCCGTCGGACTTGCGGACGAGGTGCAGCGCGATGGTGAAGCCGAGGCTCGGAATGAACGGGAACGGATGCGCGGGGTCGATCGCCAGCGGCGTCAGCAACGGAAAGATGTGATGGAGGAAATGCTCCTCGATCCATTTCAGTTCCGATTTGGTGACGTCCCGGCCTTCCACCAGCACGATGCCCGCGTCCGACAGTACCTTGTGCAGGTCGCGCCAGATCGCCTGCTGGTCCGTGGCCAGCGCGGAGACCGCCTTGTTGATGAGTTGCAATTGCTCGGCGGGCGTCAAGCCGTCGGGGCTGCGTTCGGCAACGCCTTCCCGGATCTGTGCCTTCAGGCCCGCGACGCGGACCATGAAGAACTCGTCCAGATTGTTCGCCGAAATCGACAGGAACCGAACGCGCTCCAGCACCGGATGGTCGGGATTGACCGCTTCCTCCAGCACCCGGCGATTGAAATGAAGCCAGGACAATTCGCGGTTGATGAAGCGTTCGGGGCTTTCGGCAATCTCCGGCAACCTCGCCTCGGAGGCAATTTCACTTTTGCTTGCAGATGCTTCGACCGCGTCCATCATCCAACCTGTAAAGACCTAAAGCGACTCTCGCCCATCATCGGCAAAGCACATGACAAATCGATGACGGAACCGTCCTCTCGTCAACAAGACGCAACGGCCCACCCTGGCAGAGCAAAGCCGGGCTCCGAAGGACCAGAATATCAGGGAGTTATCAGCGGAAGTTTAAAGCGGCAGCGTGCCCTGCGCACGGAACAGGGACGCCGCCAGCGCCCGGGTGACGGGACGGCGCTGCCGCAGGGCTTCCGCATCGAGCAATTCCACCGCCTGCCGGGCAGCCGCGAACGACCGCTCGATATGGGTCGCGAGATAGCTCACCACCCCCTCGTCCGCCGTCATCTGCCGGTCGGCGCAGAATTTCACCAAGAGCGCGCGCAGCAACTGATCGTCGGGCGGCTCCACCGTCACCACCGGAATGGCGCGCAGCCGCGAGCCCGCGTCGCGCAGTTCGACATCGAAGGATGCAGGCGCCGTCCGTGCCGTCATCAGCACGAACGCATTGGTTTCCCGCGCGAGGTTGAGCAGGTGAAAGATCGCGCGCTCATCGAAGCTGCCTGGTTCCAGATGCTCCACCACCAGTGCGCCGGTCGCGAGCGACGCCGGGACGTCGGCCGCCGTCAGCGCGTGCGCGGCCACGATCCGCGCCCCTGAGATCGCCGCCCAGATCGCCGCGAGATGGCTCTTGCCGCAGCCCTCGGGCCCAACCAGCATCATCACCCGGTTCGACCAGTCCGGCCAGCGTTCCACCAACGCCAGCGCCTTCGCATTGCTCGGCCCTTCGAGATAGTCGTCGCGCGACAGGCTTTCCGCATGCGGCAGTTCGAGCGCCAACTGGCGTGGCGGCGTGCGTGACATCGGCGCGCTCACATCGTCTCCGTGGCGCCGACGTGGCGAACCCAGGCGATGAAATAAAGCACGACAGACCACAGCGTCAGGACGGTCACCGCCACCATCAGGATCGCATCATAAGGCCATGCATTGAATTTGAACCCGAGCGAGGCCAACACCAGCCCCGCGAAACCGACCTGCGCCGCCGTGTTCAGTTTCGAGGCCATTAGCGGTTTCACCGGCATCGGGTTGTCCAGTATCCACGACACGATCATCGCGCCCACAATCATGAAATCGCGCGACACCACCAAAATGACGATCCAGCGCGGGACCGCTCCTGTAATCCCCAGCGCGACATAAATCGAGACCAGAAGCGCCTTGTCGGCGATCGGATCGAGCAGCGCGCCAAGCTCGGTCGTCATGTTGAAGCGCTTGGCCAGAAAGCCGTCCACGGCATCGCTGAGGCCCGCCACCGCGAACAGCACGAAAGCCGCCGCCAGCTGCGAGGAGGCAATCGCCCACACCACCAGAGGAACGAGAACGATGCGGCCGAGTGTGATGAAATTGGGGATATTCAAGCCATAAATCCCGTTTGAGGCCTTCATTTCCATCAAGCCGGGAGAGCAGTGGTGCGCTCCGGCTTCCTTCCCTCTAATAATCTACCCTCGCTGCGGAGGCGAGCCATTGCACGGCTCCGGAATCCGACGTAACCACCGCCCAGATTTCGGGAAAATGGCATGAGCGACAAACAATCCAGCCTCACTTATTCGTCCTCCGGCGTGGATATCGACGCCGGTAACCGGCTGGTGGACCTCATCAAGCCCATGGTGCGCGCGACCGCCCGCTCCGGCGCGGATGCCGAAATCGGCGGGTTCGGCGGCCTGTTCGACCTCAAAGGCGCGGGTTTTCGCGATCCGGTGCTGGTCGCGGCTACGGACGGGGTCGGAACCAAGCTGAAGATCGCCATCGAAACCGGCATCCATGACGGAATCGGCATCGATCTCGTGGCCATGTCGGTCAACGACCTCGTGGTTCAGGGGGCCGAACCCTTGTTCTTTCTGGACTATTTCGCCTGCGGCAAGCTCGACCCGGATTCCGCCGCGACCATCGTGGCAGGGATCGCGGAAGGCTGCCGGGAATCCGGCTGCGCGCTGATCGGCGGCGAAACCGCCGAAATGCCCGGCCTCTACCAGAAAGACGATTACGATCTCGCGGGCTTCGCGGTCGGCGCGGCCGAACGCGGCACGCTGCTGCCGCGCAAGGACATCGGACCCGGCGACGCCCTGATCGGGCTTGCCTCCTCGGGCGTGCACTCCAACGGCTTCTCGCTGGTGCGCAAGGTGGTGGAACGCGCGGGCCTTGCCTTCGATGCGCCCGCGCCGTTCGCGCCGGTGATGCAGCTCGGCGGCGCGCTGCTCGCCCCGACCAAGCTCTATGTGAAGTCCTGTCTGAAAGCGATCCGCGAGACCGGCGGCGTCAAGGCGCTGGCCCATATCACCGGCGGCGGCTTCACCGACAACATTCCGCGCGTACTGCCGAAGAACCTCGGCGTGAAGATCGACCTTGCCGCCGTGCCGGTCCTGCCGGTGTTCAAATGGCTCGCCAAGGAAGGCAACATCGCCGAACTCGAGATGCTGCGAACCTTCAACTGCGGCATCGGCATGATCGCCGTGGTCGAGCGCGACAAAGTCGTCGATATCATGAAGGTATTCACGGACAACGGCGAACGCGCCGTCCTGCTCGGCGAAGTAACGGACGCCAGCGGCGACGAACGCGTCGTCTATGACGGCCATCTCGATCTCACACCATGACCAAGCGCCGCGTCGCCATCCTGATTTCCGGCCGGGGCTCCAACATGGCGGCCCTGATCCAGGCGGCCAAAGCTCCCGACTTTCCTGCCGAGATCGTGCTGGTGATGTCGAACATCGCAGGCGCGGGAGGCCTTGAGAGCGCACGCGCCGCGGGCATCGAGGCGATAACGGTTGAGAGCAAGCCATTCGGGAAGGATCGCGAAGCCTTCGAGCGCGCGATGCACGGCGAACTGCTCAGGCACAACATCGATCTGGTGTGTCTTGCAGGGTTCCTGCGGTTGCTGACACCGTGGTTCGTCCAGCAATGGGAAGGCCGGATGATCAACATCCACCCTGCTCTGCTGCCGTCCTATCGCGGCCTGCACACCCATGAACGCGCGCTCGCGGACGGCGTGAAAATCCACGGCGCGACCGTGCACTTCGTTGTCCCCGATGTCGACGCCGGACCGATTATCGTGCAAGGCGCGGTCACAGTCCACGACAACGACACGCCGGATACGCTTGGCGCGCGGGTATTGCAGGTCGAGCACCGCATTTATCCGCAGGCGCTGCGGATGGTGGCAAGCGGACAAATCTCCGTCAACAGCGGGATTTGCAGGAGCACGATTGCGGCGTCTACCGAGAAGACGCTGATTTCGCCTGCCTTCTAGGCAACAGGTACCCATGACGCATTAACCGCAAGCCTTCCGGCTCGCGGTTAATCGGAATACGTCAAGCAGTGCTCAAGTGGCAGCTTCCACTGTCACACCGTGCTCCGCCATCGCTCGCCTGCGCCACATCGAGCCCACGATCAGTACGAGCGCGACACCGAGAAGACCAAGCACAAGTTCCCCGAGGTTGGTGGCGAACTTCATATGGTCCGGCAAGCTGAAGATCGCCGAGGTCGGATCGATATTGAGCGAGATCTGACCATCGAGCACGCGCTGAAGGAACGGATGCACGCCCGGGTCCGTCGCGATGACTTCGCCAGCAACCCAGCCGAGCAGCGCGGCACCGAGCCAGACCAGCGCGGGAACGCGGTCGAGCAATGCCATGATGAGAGCCGCACCGGCGATGATCATCGGAATGCTGATCAGAAGGCCCAGCACCAGAAGAACCACGCTGCCGTTGGCGGCAGCCGCCACAGCGATCACGTTGTCGAGGCTCATGATGATGTCGGCGACGGCGACGATCTTGACGGCCGCCCACAGATGCTGCGCGGCCTGCACGTTGTCCTCGTCGGCCTTCTCAGGAACCAGCAGCTTCGCCGCGATCACGAGCAGCGCAATGCCGCCGACGAGCTTGAGATAAGGCAACGCCAGCAACGAGGCGACGATGAAGGTGAAGATGATGCGCAGAAAGACCGCGACGCCCGCACCGAGGACCATGCCCCACATCCGCTGACGCGGTTCGAGGCTGCGGCAGGCAAGCGCGATCACAAGCGCGTTGTCGCCGGACAGAAGAATGTTGATCCAGATGATTTTGGTCAGCGCTACCCAGAACTGCGGTTGCTGGAGTTCCGTATAAAAGCTGCTGAAGAATGTGCTGATCGTCGCGGCATCAAAAATATCCAACATCGTCTCTGAGCTTCGCCTCCACCTGGGTACCATTTCTCGGTACCGCAAATGATGAGTCTTGTCTGGAGACGATATGTCGCAAATCTTTGAGACGATTTGTCGCAAAGCCGGGGCTGGTCAGCCCCGGCTTTGACTCTTTTGATCAGAACGTCGCAGATGAAAGTGCATCGCTCTGCGATCGAGAGCGATACGAATGGTCAAGTTGTCGCAGGCGCGGCTTCTGCTTCCGTCGATGCAGCCGCCATCTCTCCGAGCTTGCGGCGACGCCAGATCGTTCCCAGCGTCAGAACGATGATCACGCCGAGCGTAGCGAAGATCAGTTCATCCACTTCACCATCGAAGCGCAGATGTTCCACGAAGCCGAACAGCGGCGACGTCGTATCGATGTTGAGGCTGATGTCGCCGTTGAGCATCGCGTGCAAGCGCGGCGCGATCGCGGGATCGGTGGCAATCACCGCACCACCGATCCAGCCCAGCAGAACCGCACCGAACCAGACCAGAATCGGCAGACGATCGAGGATGGCCATGATCAGTGCAGCACCGGCGATGATCATCGGAATGCTGATGGCGAGACCGACGATCAACAGCGCGAGCTGGCCGTTCGCGGCGGCAGCCACCGCGATGACGTTGTCGAGACTCATGATGATGTCGGCGATTACAACGATGCGGACCGCATGCCAGAGGTTTGCGCCCTGTGCGACGTGGCCGCCCCCGTCGTCCGGCACAAGCAACTTGGCCGCGATGATGACGAGCGCTAGCCCGCCCACAAGCTTGAGGAACGGAAGCGTCATCAACGACGCCACGATGCCGGTAAACAGAATCAGCAGGACAACCGCAATGCCCGCACCGACCACCATGCCGAGGCGGCGCTCCTTCGGAGGAAGGCCGCGGCACGCCAATGCAATGACGAGCGCGTTGTCGCCGGACAGAAGAATATTGATCCAGATGATTTTGCTCAGGCCAACCCAGAACTGAGGTTGGACAACCTCAGCCCGCATTTGAGCAAACGCATCGACAAAGGAAAATGAGCCGATTGTCTGGAGTATGTCGTGCACCGTGTCTCCCCCACTTGTTCTGCTGGTTATTATGCCGCAGGCTATTTTGCCGCAGGTGGCATATTTAATACCAGTATTTTCGTAGGGGTCGAGCGACCCGCGTCAAATTGACGCGCGTCAATCTGGCTTTTTACCCGACAATCTCATTGCCGGAGAAAAACTGTGCAATCTCAATGGCTGCAGTCTCGGCCGCATCGGAACCATGGACCGAATTCTCGCCGATCGACTTGGCGTGCACCTTGCGGATCGTGCCGTCGGCAGCCTTCGAGGGATCGGTCGCGCCCATGACGTCGCGATACTTGGCGATGGCACCCTCACCTTCGAGGACCTGCACCACAACCGGGCCGGAGGTCATGAAATCGACCAATTCGCCGAAAAACGGGCGAGCTTTGTGGACGGAATAGAACGTCTCAGCCTGGGCGCGGGTCATGAGGATGCGCTTCTGGGCAATGATGCGCAGACCGGCCTTCTCGATGATGGCGTTGACGGCGCCCGTGAGGTTACGCTCGGTCGCGTCGGGCTTGATGATTGAAAACGTGCGCTCAGTCGCCATGAGACTAATCCTTGATGGAATGAAACGGGAAATGTGCGGGGCTTATAACGGCGCTCCCGCAGCGCGGCAAGCATCGCGCGAGCTTTCCGAAGACCGGAATTTCGCTCCCAACATTACAGCGATTTCATCAAAATGAACCCGATCTGAAGGGACTATCCTCATTGCATTCACGTTGAATGCCATAGGGTTTTGACTTGAAGGCACGTGAACCAGATCGCGTCGGACGTCAGAACATCGGGCCTCAACGACGCGCGGCATCCGCGCCATGGCAAGGAGAAATGATCATGCTACGCAAATTCGGCCTCGGACTGGTTGCCGCTTCTGCACTCATCATCGGCACCGCCGGCATGACATCCACCGCATCGGCGCGCGGCGGTCACGGTGGCGGTGGTGGCCATCATGGCGGCGGAGGCTGGCACGGCGGTGGTGGTGGCCATTGGCATGGCGGCGGCGGCTGGCACGGTGGTGGCTGGCATGGCGGCTGGGGACGTCGCGGATGGGGTTGGGGTCCCGGCCTTTATGTCGGCGGTCCCTACTATTACGGCGGCTATGGCGGCTGCTACGTTCGCCGCCTTGTTCCGACCCCGTGGGGTCCGCGCTGGCGGCTCATCAACCGCTGCTACTGACTGTAGATCATCGTTTCAGAAAAGCCCGGCTCATGCCGGGCTTTTTTGTGCACCATGCCGCGTGCGATCGGCGGCCAGTTCCCTCCAAATCGATTCAATATTTACCGATTGCTCACCATCACTTGCGAATGCCAGAAACATTCCTTGGCTCTCGCCATTGGTGAGATACGATCAATTTGAATGAAATGGTGGCGATGGTGAGCGTCATGGCGAACCTTCCGGCAAATCGTTCCCTGCACGGGAACGTCGAGATCGATCACCGCACCAGCCTCGCGGTTTGCGAAGGCATCGGCGAGCGGTTGCGTGATCAGATGAAGCCGGCCACGGCACTGCCCCACCACCTTCAGGAGCTCATGAACCGCCTCCGGGAAATCGAGGATGCCCCCTCGATCATCCCTGATGCGGGCATGGCCCGGCAGCGCTAGCCCTTTATCGTTTTCTGCCGTTTGACGGCTTGCGCTCGCACCTCATTCCGGGGAGAACCCCGGCATGCTTTCCATCCAGGACATCTCCATCCGCATCGCCGGGCGCGTGCTGATTGAAAACAGCACCGTGCAGATCGTGCCGGGCGCGCGTGTCGGCTTTGTCGGCCGCAACGGCGTCGGCAAATCCACGCTCTTCCGTGCGATCCGCGGCGACCTCGCACTGGAGGGCGGATCGATCGCCATTCCGTCGCGCTGGCGGATCGGCAGCCTCGCGCAGGAAGCGCCCGACGGGCCTGAAAGCCTGATCGACGTCGTGCTGAAAGCCGATGTGGAACGCCACGCCTTGCTGCAGGAGGCCGAAACCGCGCACGATCCCGCGCGGATCGCCGACATCCAGACCCGCCTAGCCGATATCGAGGCGCATTCCGCGCCCGCGCGCGCGGCGGCGATCCTGAGCGGCCTTGGCTTTTCCGCCGCCGACCAGTTGCGCGCCTGCCAGGAGTTCTCCGGCGGCTGGCGGATGCGCGTGGCGCTGGCCGCTACGCTGTTCGCCGCACCCGATCTGTTGCTACTGGACGAGCCGACCAACTATCTCGATCTCGAAGGCACGCTCTGGCTCGAGGATCACCTCGCGCATTACCCGCGCACGGTCATCGTCATCAGCCACGACCGCGACCTGCTCGACACCTCGGTCGATCAGATCCTGCATCTCGATCACGGCAGGCTTACGCTTTACAAAGGTAGCTACTCCTCGTTCGAGGAACAGCGCGCCACGCGTGAGATGCTGGACGCCAAGCACGCCAAGCGGCAGGCCGACGAGCGCAAGCGCCTGCAGGCTTTCGTCGATCGCTTCAAGGCGAAGGCCTCGAAAGCAAAGCAGGCCCAATCGCGCGTCAAGATGCTGGAGCGGATGAAACCGGTCATCGCGCTGGTGACGCAGGACGTGCGCGAAATCACCTTTCCCGAGCCGGAGAAACTGCTGTCGCCGCCGATCATCGCGGTCGACGATGTCAGTGTCGGCTACGAGCCCGGCAAGCCCGTCCTGCGGCGTGTCACGCTGCGGATCGACAATGACGACCGCATCGCCCTGCTCGGCGCCAACGGCAACGGCAAATCGACGCTGGTGAAACTGCTCGCGGAGAAGCTGCCGCCGTTCTCGGGCAAGATTGTGCGCGCCGCCAATCTGTCGGTCGGCTATTTCGCCCAGCACCAGACCGACGAACTCAATCTCGAAGGCTCGCCCTACGACCATCTGCGGCGAAAGATGCCGGACGCGACAGAGACGAAAGTCCGCGCCCGCGTCGGCGCCATAGGATTCTCCGGCAAGGCCGGCGACACCACGGTGAGGAATCTGTCCGGCGGCGAGAAGGCGCGGCTGCTGCTCGGGCTTGCGACCTTCGCAGCACCGAACATGATCATCCTCGACGAGCCGACCAACCATCTCGACATCGACAGTCGCGCAGCGCTTGCGGAAGCGATCAATGAATTTCCCGGCGCGATCATCATGGTATCCCATGATCGCTATCTGATCGAGGCATGCGCCGACCAATTGTGGGTGGTCGCGGACCATGCCGTGAAGCCGTATGACGGCGACCTCGACGAATACCGCCGCTCCGTCCTGAGCGCGCGAAACACACGCGGTCCGTCGCAGGCGCGCACCGTTCGCGCGGACGACAAACCGGCGCGGAGCCGCATCGAAAAGAATTCGCTGAAGCAGAAAATCTCAAGCGCGGAATCCGAGATCGAGCGCATCGGTGAAATCATCGCCAAGATCGATACCGCACTCGCATTGCCCGATATCTTCCAGCGCGATCCGAAACAGGCGACCCAACTCACCAAAGCGCGGGCAGCCGCCGAGGCCGCACTCAAAAAGGCCGAGGAAGAATGGCTAGAGGCCAGCGCCTCGTATGAAAGCGCGGACTGAACCGCCGCACTTACCGCCTGCGTTTTGCAGGCTTCTTGACCGGTGCGGGCGCTTCGACGGCGTCGATCATCGTCAGGCGACCTGCGGTGAACGTGTAGATTCCCGGTCGCGGGCCTTGTGTATAAGTCAGCACGGCCTGACGTTCGCCGCGCTCGTTCGTTGAAATGTTGACGCTGTTCGGCGTGCCTGCGGCGCGCGCCACATCGCATTCGGTGTGGCCGAGAGCGACCGTGCCACCGATCTGTGGAGACGGCGCAGACGCATCGACAGGCTGTGCGTCGGGCTGCTGCGCATTGACGTCCGGCGGAAGACCGACCGGCGCCATGCCGGGGCACGCCCCTTCCGCGGTGATGAGATCGTCCGGTGAAACCGGCTTGTTCGTATGCAGCGGCGGCGTTTCAAGCGACAGCGATTTTGTATTGAAGAGCTTTCCGGGACGCGTGAACCATTCCTGATCCTTGAGCGAGTAATCGCTCAACGTTCCGCCGCAACCGCTCAACGTCGGTGCGATGATGCAGACGGTCAGCGCCGCTTTCACGACGGATCGAGACACAGAACTCTTCAATTCACTCAACCGCAAGACCAGGAACCCCCGCGTTCCGTTCATTTCATTGACGAAAATCACTCCGCCAACGGCAAAGCACTCGCCCCCACGGGCGCTTGCAACATCATTTTGCGGCACGATGGTGGCTAACCGCAAGCATCAAAAAGGAAAGATCGCCCTATCCTTAACCACCGCTGCGCAAATCAATTCTTGCGCTGCCAGCGGCCCTGCTTGTCCGCCTGCCAATAGGTCTGCTCGAATCCCCTTGCCTTGCAATCGCTCCACGCCGCACGCGCCGCAGCAAGCGCGTCATCGTCATCGCCGTTAAAGATGAGAACGACGCGCTGATACGCCGAACAGTCCACAGGCACAGGCGCACCATCGACGAGGAAGCACACCGATGCGCCATTGGGATTGGAATCGTTCACCGTCAACACCACCGGCTGGCTCGCGGCATCCGCCTCGCGCCATGTGCCGTGCGGCAGAAACGAATCGTCACGATAGGTCCACAAATGTGAATCGAGCATGTCGGCGCGCTCCTCCGAGCCCGCCTGCACGACGACGCGCCAGCCGCGCTCGAGAGATTTCTCGAGCAGCGGCGGAAGCACGTTTTCCAGCCTCATATCCTGCAGGTGATAGAACAGGACTTCCGTCATCGTCATCGGATTCCGGCGCTGGATCGCAAGCGCTTATCGCTTGGCTTCGTAGTGCTCGGCGACGAGATGATCGAGCAGACGCACGCCATAACCCGAGCCCCAGCTCGTGTTGATGTCGCTCGACGGCGCACCCATGCCGGTGCCCGCGATATCGAGATGCGCCCACGGCACGTCATCGACAAAGCGTTGCAGCAACTGCGCGGCAGTGATCGAACCACCCCAGCGTCCCGCCGCGTTCTTCATGTCGGCGAATTTGGAATCGATCTGCTTGTCGTATTCGGGACCGAGCGGCATGCGCCAGACGCGCTCGCCGGTGGCCTCGCCGGATTTCGACAGTCGCTCCGACAACTGATCATTGTTGGAGAACAGGCCTGCATATTCGGTGCCGAGCGCGACCATGATCGCGCCGGTCAGCGTGGCGAGATCAACCATGAACTTCGGCTTGTACTTCTGCGCGACGTACCAGAGCACGTCGGCCAGCACGAGACGCCCTTCGGCGTCGGTGTTGATGATTTCGATAGTCTGACCCGACATCGTGGTGACGATATCGCCCGGACGCTGCGCGTTGCCGTCCGGCATGTTCTCGACGAGACCGATCGCGCCGACCACGTTGACCTTCGCCTTGCGCGCCGCCAGCGCATGCATCAGGCCGACCACGCAGGCAGCACCCGCCATGTCGCCCTTCATGTCTTCCATGCTGCCCGCGGGCTTGATCGAAATGCCGCCGGTGTCGAAGCACACGCCCTTGCCGACGAAGGCGACCGGTTTCTCCGACTTGCTGGCCGCACCATTCCAGCGCATCACCACCATGCGGCCGTCATGATAAGAGCCCTGCGACACCCCGAGCAGCGCACCCATGCCGAGTTTGGTCATCGCCTTGACGTCAAGAATCTCGACCTGCACGCCGAGCTTGCGCAACTGCGCGGCGCGGCGCGCGAATTCGGCCGGAAACAGCACATTCGGCGGTTCGTTGACGAGTTCGCGCGCAAGCAGGACGCCATCGACGATGTTGCCGTCGCGTGAAAACGCCTTCCGCGCCGCCGCGACATCGGCAACCGCGACCGACACCTGAGCGGCGAGCGCCTTGTCCTTGTCTTTCGTCTTGGTCTTGTAACGATCGAACTTGTAACCGCGCAGCCGTGCGCCCGCTGCAAGTGCCGCCGCCTGATGCGGCTTCATTGCACCGTTCGGCAGTTCAGCGGCAATCGTCACCGCACTGGCGCTCGATCCGAGCTTGCCGGTGACAGCACCGCCGAGCTTGATGAAATCCTCTTCCTTCACCGAACCGGCCTTGCCGGTGCCGGTGATGATCAGACGTCCGACTTTCAGGCCTTGCGGCGCGAGAACGTCGAGCACCGAGCCGCTCTTGCCCTTGAAATCCGCCGCCGTTGCCGCGCGCTTGATGGAATCCTCCGCGCCTGCCAGCAATTTGCGGCTCGCCGGGCCGAACTTCATCGATTCATCGGTGAAGACGACAAGGACGCCCTTCGGCGCGGTCGAAAACGGGACAAAGCCGACCTTAACGGCGTCGGTCATAGGGTATCCTCCAAACTTGAATATGCGGCTGCGGCGGGATGGCCACTATATGCGCCTCTGCCTCCGCCCTGCAAAGTGGCGGACAAAGGCAACCGCATCACGATGCACATGCAGTACCGCGAATCGTGACACGAAAGCCACGCAAACAGCTTTTGTTAACCACGACGCCCGCGCTGCCTTAGGCCAGCCATTTTATCGGCAGATCAACGGGATAGTTGAGTTATAATAGCCCCTTGCGATACTGGCCCGAGGGGGATTCGGCTTCACGGCCCAATCCGGACCGGCATCGTACGGAGACATTGGGGATATCGCTGTTCAATGGCGTCGATTGATTTCGCCTGCGTGGCACCGGCCGTTATGCCGGGCCTGGCCTTTGTTCGTTGCGCGGCACGCGCGCGGCAGGCCGATGCGCTGACGCGGCATTCCGCAAACGAGCCATCAGCCGCATGCTGACCACCACGCTCGCCCGCTATTTCGCCAGACGCTTCATCATCGCCACGCTCGCGGTGTTTCTCGGGATTTTCTTCCTGCTGGTTCTGGTCGACTACATCGAAATGGTGCGGCGGACCTCGAGCATTCCGACGGCATCGGCCGTCATGGTGGCGCAGACCTCGCTGTTTCGCGTGCCGCAACTGCTGGAGCGGCTGATGCCGTTCTGCATCCTGATCGGCGCGATGAGCTGCTATCTCGCGCTGTCGCGCAGCCTCGAACTGGTGGTGGCGCGCGCGGCGGGCATTTCGGCGTGGCAGTTCATCACGCCGGCACTGGCCGCCGCCCTGGTCATGGGCGTGCTGGCGACCATCGTTTACAATCCGATCTCGGCCGCCATGCAGGAACGCAGCAAGGAGATGGAGGCACAGCTCTTCTCCAACGGCGGCGCGCGGAATGTCGAACAATCCTGGATCAATCAGGTCACCTCCGAGGGCCAATCCATCATCAGCGCGGCGCTCAGCCAGAATCAGGGCACCCGCCTGTCCGGCGTGACGGTCTTCCGCTTCAACCCTGACGGCAGTTTCCGGGATCGAATCGATGCCAACGACGCACTTCTGGAGCCTGGCCAGTGGCGGCTCGGGGGCGCCCGAATCCATTCCATGACGGCTGCGCCGGTGGCTCAGGACAACCTGCTCTTGAAGACCAATCTCACGCCCGCGCAGGTCCGGAACAGCTTTGCCACGCCCGAAACTGTGTCATTTTGGCAACTTCCGTCATACATCCGGTCCTCCGCGAGCTCCGGCCTGGCTACAGCAGGATACCGCTTGCAGTACCAGAAGCTGCTCGCGCGCCCATTTTTACTGGCCTCGATGGTGCTCGTCGCGGCCGCCGTGAGCCTGCGGTTTTTCCGCTTCGGCGGCGTGCAAAAGATGGTTTTAAGTGGCGTGGCAGCGGGCTTTCTGCTCTATGTCCTGTCGAAAGTAACTGAGGATTTAAGCAAGGCCGAGTTGATGCTTCCGCTCGCCGCCGCATGGCTTCCTGTCTGTGTGGGTGGCCTGACCGGTTTCTTAGCCTTGCTGCATCAGGAGGACGGGTAGTGGCTGGTTTTGCCGCCCTCCATCGACGGACGCCTGGGTTCAGGCGGCGCATGAGGCTGCGCCGCTATCGCCTTGTTATGTCCGCGGCCTTGATGCTTGGCGCGGGTATCCCGATGCTCGGCGCGGGCTCCCTTGCCCTTTCTACCCCCGCTCACGCGGCAGCCGACAAGTTCCGTTACAACCAGCGGCCGCCGGTGCCGAAGACGGTGAAGGACCAGAACGCCAATAACGGGCAGATGCTCGTGAAGGCGCTTGAGATCAATTACGACTACAACAACAATCGCGTCGCCGCCGTCGGTAACGTGCAAATCTACTACAACGGCTCCACGCTCGAGGCCGACAAGGTCATCTACGACCAGAAGACCAAGCGTCTTCACGCCGAGGGCAACGTCCGCCTCACCGAGCCCGACGGCAAGGTGGTGAATGCCAACCTGCTCGACCTTTCCGATGACTATCGCGATGGCTTCGTCGATTCATTGCGTCTCAACACGCCCGACGAAACGCGGATGTCGGCGGCGCGAGCCGATCGCAGCAACGGCGACATCACCATCTTCCAGAGCGGCACCTACACCGCCTGCGCCGCCTGCCGCGACCATCCCGAACGCCCGCCCCTGTGGCAGGTGAAGGCCGCGCGCATCATTCACAACAAGACCGAACAGATGCTCTACTTCGAAGATGCGAAGGTGGAGTTCTTCGGCCAGCCGCTGGCGTTCCTCCCCTATTTCTCGACGCCAGATCCGACCGTGAAGCGCAAGACCGGCTTCCTGATGCCATGGGCGAGCTACAACTCGTTCACCGGTTACAGCGCCGAGATTCCGTTCTACTGGGCGATCGCACCGAATTACGACATGACCATTGCACCGCGCGTGACGACACGTCAGGGCGTGCTCGGCCAGATCGACTTCCGCCAGCGTCTGGTCAACGGCGCGTATGAAATCCGCGCCTACGGCATTCATCAGGAAGACCCGAGCGCCTATGCCGGACAGGTCGGCGACCGTACCTGGCGTAGCGGCCTCGATTCGAACGGTCAGTTCGCGCTGAACGACAAGTGGGTCGCGGGCTGGACCGCGGTGCTCGCGACCGACAACCGCTTCTTCAGCGATTACAAGCTCGGTCCCTTCAAGAACCCGCTGGGTTCGTTCCTGCTGACGCCGACCGAAGGCATCTCGCAGGTGTATCTGACAGGCGTCGGCAACCGCAGCTACTTCGACATCCGCTCGCTCTACTATCTCGGCTTCAATGCCGCCGACGTGCAACAACAGATTCCCGTCGTCGCGCCGGTGATCGACTACAACAACGTGCTGAACCACAACGTGCTGGGCGGCGAGTTCAGCTACAAGGGCAACTTCGTCAACCTGACGCGCAGCGAAGCGAATTTCGATGCGATCTCTGCGGATGCTCAGAAGCAGATGCAGACCAATTGGACGCCAAATCCAACGGCCTGCATCATGAACGCCGATCCGCTCGCTCGAACGAATTGCGTCCTGCGCGGCGTGCCGGGCGACTACACGCGCCTCTCGGGCGAAGCCCAGTGGCGGCGTTCGTTCACCGATCCGTGGGGCCAGATCTTCACGCCGTTCGTCTCGCTGCGCGGTGACCTGATCAACGCCAGCGTCGCCAATCAGCCGGGCGTCTCCAACTTCATCGCTCCCGGCACCTATCAGGAAGCTCGCCTGATGCCGGCGATCGGCCTCGAATATCGCTATCCGTTCATCAACGTGCAGCCGTGGGGCACCACCACGATCGAGCCGATCGCGCAGGTCATCCTTCGCCCCAACGAGCAGAAGGCCGGACAGCTGCCGAACGAAGACGCGCAGAGCCTGACCTTCGACGACACCAATCTGTTCAGCGTCAACAAATTCTCCGGCTGGGACCGCGTCGAGGGCGGCGGCCGCGCCAATATCGGCGTTCAGGCCACGACGCAGTTCGACCGCGGCGGCACCATCAACGTGCTGTTCGGCCAGTCCTACCAACTGTACGGCCTGAACTCCTATGCGGTGCAGAGCCTGACCAACACCGGCCTCGATTCCGGCCTCGACAAGCCCGCTTCCGATTACGTCGGCCGCCTCTCCTACGCGCCCAACAAGATCTTCAGCCTGACGACACGCTTCCGGCTGGACGAAGCAACGATGGACGTGAAGCGCTTCGAGGCGGAGGGTCGCGCCAATTTCGACCGCTGGTCGGTGAGCCTGCTGTACGGCAAGTATGCAGCACAGCCTGAACTCGGCTATCTGACCGAACGGCAGGGCCTGCTCGGCACCGGCACGTTCAAGATCGCCTCCAACTGGCAAGTGTCCGGCGGGTTGCGCTACGACATCGCCAACGACAAGGTGAACCAGTACATCGTCGGCGCCGGATACGTGGACGATTGCTTCCTGCTCGCCGTCAACTACGTGACCGACTACAACTACACCACGCTCGGCAGCACCACGCCTGTCACCGATCACCGTGTGATGTTCCAGCTCGGCCTGCGCACCATCGGCGGGACTTCGCTTTCGCAGAACGTCTCCTCATCCACCCAGTGACATAATTGTGGTCGATTGCGCGTCTACGGTGCAACTCAACCGTGATGAAACCGACAGCAATGTGATGATGAACGCGACATTCCTCTCCGTTTTTGCCAACCGCCTCACCCTCTGCTGCGTAACCTTGCTGGCGCTGCTCGCAGCGGCGCCATCCGCATGGGCGCAGGCCGTGGTCGTGATGGTCAATGGCGAGCCGATCACGACCTACGACATCGAACAACGCTCAAAGCTCGTCACCCTGACCACCCGCAAGACCGCGCCGCGCCAGGAAGTGATCCAGCAGTTGATCGACGATCGCCTCAAGATCAGGGAAGCCAAGAAGTTCGGGATCAACATGACTCCGTCAGAGATTGATTCCTCCTACGCAGGCATGGGGCAGCGGATGGGCATGTCCCCCGACCAGCTCTCCAAGGTTCTCATGGCACAGGGCATCCGTCCGGACACCATGAAGATGCGCCTGCATGCCGACACAGCATGGGGTGCGCTGGTGCGCGGGCGCTACAAACAGAGCCTGATGGTCGGCGAACGCGACGTGCGTGCAGCGTCGGGGAATACAACATCGCCGGAGCAGACGGAGAATTATGAATATCAATTGCGCCCGGTCGTAATTTTCGTTCCGCGCGGGTCGTCTCCGGCTGTCGTGGAGCAACACAAGAAGGAAGCCGAAACCATCCGCGCCCGCGTGCAGAGTTGCGCGGAGGCCATCACCACATTCAAGTCGTTGCGCCAGGCCAGCATCCGCGACACCATCGTCAAGACGTCGGCCGACCTGCCTCCGAATTTGCGCGAATTGCTCGACAAGACACCGGTTGGCCACATGACTCCGCCGGAAGTCACCCGGCAGGGCATCGAAATGGTCGCCTTGTGCGACCGCAAGGTGACCGCCGCCGACACGCCTGCCAAGCGCGCGGCGCGCGACAAGCTGTTCGCCGAGAAATATGAAGCGAAGTCGAAGTCCTATCTCGATGACCTCCGCAAGGGCGCGATGATCGAGTACAAGCAGAAATAGCCCCGATGCACCAAGCCCCGCTCGCTCTCACGATCGGTGAGCCCTCCGGGATCGGGCCTGACATCACGATTGCCGCGTGGCTGAAGCGTAGCATCGAGAACCTTCCTCCGTTCTACCTGATCGGCGATGCCGAACTGATCCGCCGCCGCGCCGCACTGCTTGGCGCGCAGATCGAGATCGCCGAAGCCTCGCCACAGACTGCTGCGGGAATTTTCGCGCACGCCCTGCCCGTCGCGCCGACCAGCCACACCGCGACCGGCACCCCCGGCAAGCCGGATGACACCAGCGCATGGGCCGCGATCGCTTCCATCGAACAGGCCGTGGCGGATGTGAAAGCTGGCGTGGCGTCCGCCGTCGTCACCAACCCGATCGCCAAGAGCGTTCTCTACAGCGCAGGATTCCAACATCCCGGCCACACCGAATTTCTCGCCGAACTCGCAGCCCGGAACGGTAACGCGCCTCGGCCGGTGATGATGATCTGGTCCGAGACGCTCGCCGTCGTGCCGGTCACCATCCACCTGCCGCTGCGTGAAGCGATCATGGGCCTCACGACTGATTTGATCCTTGAGACCGCGCGCATCGTCGTCGCCGATATGAAGCACCGTCTCGATTTGCAATCTCCGCGCCTTGCCGTTGCCGGGCTTAATCCGCACGCGGGCGAAGGCGGTTCGCTCGGCAAGGAAGACGACGCCATCGTCGCACCCGCCGTCGCCCAATTGCAACGCGAGGGCATCGACGCGCGAGGTCCCCTACCAGCTGATACCATGTTCCACGCCGCCGCGCGCAAGACCTACGACTGCGCGATCTGCATGTATCACGACCAAGCGCTGATCCCGGTGAAGACACTTGCCTTCGATAGCGGCGTCAACGTCACGCTTGGTCTGCCTTTCATCCGCACCTCGCCCGATCATGGCACCGCCTTCGACATCGCAGGTACCGGCCGCGCCAACCCGTCGAGCCTGATCGCGGCGCTGCATCTTGCCGCGCGCATGGCCCGCACGAACGCCACGTCATGAGCCAGATCGACGATCTGCCGCCGCTGCGCGACGTCATTCGCAAATACGATCTCGCGCCGCGCAAGTCGCTCGGCCAGAACTTCCTGTTCGACCTCAACCTCACTGCACGGATCGCGCGTGCCGCTGGCCCGCTGGAGGATGCGACGATCATCGAGATCGGCCCCGGTCCCGGCGGGCTGACGCGCGCCCTGCTCGCCACCGGCGCCAGGCGCGTGATCGCGATCGAACGTGACGACCGTGCGATCCCCGCGCTGGAGGAGATCGCGCGGCATTATCCCGGCCGCCTCGAGATCGTACACGGCGATGCGGTCGATTTCGATCCAGCACCGATGCTCGGCGGCACGCGTGCGAAAATCGTTGCCAACTTGCCCTACAATATCGCGACGCTGCTGCTCACGGGCTGGCTCACGATTGATCCGTGGCCTCCATGGTTCGACATGATGGTGCTGATGTTCCAGCGCGAGGTGGCGGAACGCATCGTCGCGCATGAGGATGACGACGCCTATGGCCGCCTTGGCGTGCTTGCCAACTGGCGCGCGGAAACAAAAATCCTGTTCGACATCGCGCCCGGCGCATTCGTGCCACCTCCGAAAGTGACCTCGTCCGTGGTGCGGCTGGTGCCGCGCACTGCGCCGTTGTCCTGCCCGCGCCGAGCGCTGGAACAGGTGGCAGCCGCCGCCTTCAATCAGCGCCGCAAGATGCTACGCCAGAGTCTCAAGCCGCTTGGCGTCGATCCCGCGCTGCTCACGGAAGCCGCCGGGATTGATCCGACGCGGCGCGCGGAGACGGTGCCGATCTCCGGATTCGTGGCGATGGCCAATCGCCTCTGTGAACTCAAACAGTCCTGATGTCTCCATGGCCTTGATGCATCGCCAGTCCCTCGTTCAATTCGCAGTGCCCGTCTGCGAGACGATCGTGGACATGCCTGTGCCACAAGGCGGCGAGGTGCTGCTGCGCGTGACGAAGTGCGGGCTGTGCCATTCCGATTTGCACTTGCAGGACGGATTTTTCGATGCGGGTGGCGGCCAGCGCATCGATATCACGCGCGGCATGAATCTGCCCTTCACGCTCGGCCACGAGATCGCCGGCACTGTGGAAGCAACCGGTCCCGATGCGCCGCGCGATCTGATCGGACAATCGCGCGTCGTGTTTCCGTGGATCGGTTGCGGCACATGCCGCGACTGCGCAAACGGCGACGAGAATCTTTGCGCGCGCAACCGCTATCTCGGCGTCGCGATGGACGGCGGCTTCGCAAGCCATGTTCTCGTTCCCGATAGCCGTTATCTTTTGTCTTACGCTCCGCTGCCGGCAGGCTTCGCCGCCGCGCTGATGTGCTCCGGAATCACGGCCTATGGCGCATTGAAGCGTGCCGCCTCGCATCCGCGCCGCCGCAGCATTTTGTTGATCGGCATGGGCGGCGTCGGATTGATGGGGCTCGCCATCGCACGCGCGATCGGTATCGAGAACGTCGCAGTCGCCGACCTCAGCGAGGCCGCACGCAATGCGGCGCTCGATGCAGGCGCGGCGATGGCCTACGATCCGGCGGCACGAGAGACCGCGCGCCGCATGCTGAAAGACAGCGGCGGCGGTTTCGACGTCATTGTCGACTTCGCGGGCAACGAAGCATCGATGAATTTCGCGCTAACCGCGCTCGCTCGCGGCGGCAAGATCGTGGTCTCCGGCCTGATCGGCGGCACCTTTGCCATGCCCGTGGTGAATTGGGTTCACAAACGCATGAGCATCGAAGGCTTCATGACCGGCACACTCATCGAGGCGCGCGAACTTCTCGACCTCGCTCGCACCGGACGCCTCGAACCGTTGCCGATGCATGAGGCTCCGATGTGCGACGCAGCGTACTGGATGGAGCAATTACGCAACGGCGATGTCACCGGGCGCATCATTCTCACCAACGAAGCATGAAGCCCTACGCGGCGTAGCCGTGCAGCGGCGCCAGTCTGTCGTTCCGGAAAGCTTGCTTCGCTGATTGTATCGGCTGTACCGGCTGCGGCTGCCGTGCCGGTTGCGCGATCGCTACAGGCGGCGCCATTGCGAGCACGGCCGCGCGCGCCAGCGGACACATCGCCTCCTGCCCTCGTGCCGTCGCTTCCGATGCAGCCGAACGCCCCCCCGCGAGACGCAATGCGGTCTCGATCTCGTCGGACGGCGTACCACTCCTCAACAACAGCAGGATCAGAAGAGCCTTGATCTCATCATTCAACACGCTCGCATCGCTTGCAGGATTTTTGTTCATCGTATCCTCGCTTCATGATGTCGCCAACGGATCCGAACAGTACGCCGATCACCTGCGGAGCATCGAAGCCGTGTGGTTAATGCGATTTTAATTTCGCCATTTCGAAGCACGAATGCCGTGTTGCTACGTACGCCAATCATCACGCGGCTACCGTGAAGCGCGTGCTTCTCCCTCTCCTATGTTTCGTCAATCCGAGAAACGGAATTGTGGCAGGCCCATAGAGTTTTCACTGCCCCAATTTCGTCCCATGTGCTTCGCATTTGCGGCCCATTGCGGCCCATCTCGTTGACGACGATCCCCTCGCGCGCTCGCGCACGACGTCACAATCCGACGCGGGGGAACCATGACAAACCGGAATTTTATACGCGCGGCCGCCTTGAGCTTTGCCCTCGGCTGCCTGACGCCAGCACCGTCGTTTGCGCAACAAGCCGCACCCGCGCAGCAGGCGGGCGCCGCAGCCAGTGCTGCTGATGCTTGCCAACCGTCCCCGAAAGGCGCGGCCCCACAGGGCAAGCACTGGTACTACCACACGGACCGCAGCGCCGGTCGCAAGTGCTGGTATCTCGGCGATACCGGATTGAAGACAACAACGTCTTCCGCCGAAAAACCGAAGGCGGCACCAGCGGCGGCCGACGCGCAGCAAGACATCGATAATGCGCGCGCGGAGGATTCGCCGGAGCCTGCAGCAGCCAAACCACTAGCCATCAAGCCATCGACTGCGAAACCTTCGCTCAGAAACCGTTCTGCTGTAACCACCGACTCCGCCAGCGAGACGACCACAGCGACACCGCAAGACACCCCAACGCCAATAACCACAACCACAACGGCTTCACCGCATTTGCTCACCGAGCGTTGGCCCGATGCCGATGCCTTCCGCCCGTCAAACGAAACCACCGATCAATCGACACCACTTGCGAATTCTCAGCCCGCACCACCCGCGCAAGTGATTACGCCCGCAGCCGCGACACCGGCACCGGCCGCAAAGCCATCCGAGCAAACGGCTGACCTCACGCCATGGCGCGTGATTTTCGGCGTCGCATTCATCGTGTTGGCGCTGATCGCAATCCTCGCGCTGATCACCTTCAGGTACTTCTGGCGCACAGGCGATATGGCCCGCGATGTGCCGGGGCGGCGGCGTAATATCTGGGGCGACGATGAGGACGAGACATCGAAGCCCGCGCCGTCCTACGCGGACATGATTGCTCCAGCGCGCAAAAACCGCGTCGCACCCGCACCGCAAGATCTCGACGAAATCGAACAGCTCCTGCGCCGCGCCGCGTCAGAGCCTGCCCCGGCAAATTCTAATTCTCTAATTGATCCTGCAACCCGCGCACGAACGCAGACAACCCCGTCTGACGTTCGCGCTTCAGCCGTTCGGCACGCAGGATCGTTTCGACCTCGCTGAACGCCTGGTCGAGATCGTTGTTGAGCACGACGTAGTCATATTCGGCCCAGTGGCTCAGCTCATGGGCCGCACGATCCATGCGCCCGCGGATCACCTCATGGGAATCCTGCGCGCGGGTATGAAGCCGTTTCTCCAGATCCTGCGCCGACGGCGGCAGGATGAAGACGCTGACAACGTCGGCCCGCGCCTTCTCACGCAATTGCTGAGTACCCTGCCAGTCGATATCGAACAGCACGTCCTGACCAGCGGACAGTGCTTTCTCCACCGCGGAGCGCGGGGTACCGTAATGATTGTCGAACACCGGCGCATGTTCGAGCAGTTCGTCCGCACGAACCATCTGATCGAATCGTGCCTTGTCGATGAAATAGTAATGCTCGCCCTCGACCTCGCCCGGCCGCATCGCGCGCGTCGTCACCGACACCGACATCCGCAGCCCCGACGTTTTCTCGATCAGCATGCGCGACAGCGTCGACTTGCCCGCACCCGATGGTGACGACAACACGAACATCAGGCCACGCCGCTCTCCGGCGAGCGCATTGCGAACCATCGCCTTCACTCCAGATTCTGAACCTGCTCGCGGAACTGCTCGACGATGTTCTTCATCTCCAGACCGATATTGGTCAGTTCGACATCGTTCGATTTCGAGCAGGTGGTGTTCACTTCGCGGTTGAATTCCTGCGAGAGGAAATCGAGCCGCCGCCCGACCGGTCCGCCCTTCGACAGCAACTCGCGCGCCTGCCCGACATGCGAACCGATCCGGTCGAGTTCTTCGCGGATGTCGGCCTTGGTCGCGATCAGCAACGCCTCCTGCGACAACCGATCGGGATCGAAGCGATCCGAGGCGTCGAGCAATGTTGCGACCTGCTCGGCGAGGCGCGCCTTGATCGCCTCCGGCTTGCGGCCGGGGGCAGCTTCGGCCTTCGCCGCAAGCCGCTCGATATCGTTGACGCGTTGCGTCAGGATTTCACCGAGGGAAATACCCTCGCGGTCCCGCATCTCGACAAGGCCGGACAATGCGGTCTCGAACGCAGCCACCGCAGCGGTCTTCGCGGCAGCGATTTCAGTCTCGTCACTTTCCGGCTCGACGATGTCGATCACGCCCTTGACCGAGAGCAGGCCGTCGACGGTCGGCGGCAAAGCGCCTGCCTTGGCGGCCAACAGGCGCGCCGCGTCGAGAACCGACGCAAGAATGTCTTCGTTGATCCGCGCAATGGACGCCGAGCCCGCGCGCTTGACGGAGAGATTGGCGTAGACAGTGCCGCGCGACACTGCCTCCCCGACCCGCTTGCGCACGATGGTTTCGAGATCGTCCCATCCCTGCGGCAGACGCACGCGCAGATCCAGCCCCTTGGCATTGACCGACTTCAATTCCCATTCGAACGTATAAAGCCCGCTGGTACCATGGCTTCGCGAAAAGCCGGTCATGCTCGACAACGCCATTGTCGAAAAACTCCATTCAGATCAGGTGGATTCGCTTAGCCGAACCGCCGCGACCATACCTCGAATTGGGCCATGGTGCAGACCGTTTTGACGCCTGTTCGCGGGATTTTAGCGCGCGGCCGGAGCCGCATCCGCCGTGGCATTCACCACCGGCGGAGCAGGCTTCGCATGAGACGCAGGCTTGTGGGGCTGCATCACCGACGACGTCGCACCGGCCCACGCATCGCCAGCCTTGGGCGCCAGCGACTGCCTGCCATGAGATTTCGGAGCGGCCTTCGGCGTGGCACGTCTGGCGGGCGCGATCTGCTGTTCAGCCGGGGGCTGCCCGGCGACGGGCGCGCTCGACGGAGCCACGGCCGGTGACGGCACATCGTCCGGTTCGGCGGTGTCGTTCTGCTGACGCTCGATCGAGCGCAGTTTCGCTACCGCCTTCTGATGCTCGCTATAGTTCTCGGTGAACGTGTGGCCGCCGGTGCCGTCGGCGACGAAATAAAGATCGCGCGTACGCGCGGGGTTGGCAGTTGCCTCCAGCGAGGCACGGCCCGGATTGGCGATCGGTCCCGGCGGCAGGCCCTCAATGACATATGTGTTGTAAGGCGTCGGCTGCTGGATCTCGCTGCGCTTGATCGGGCGGCCGAGCGTGCCTTTGCCGCCGACGAGGCCATAGATGATGGTCGGATCGGACTGCAGCTTGATCTTCTGCCGCAGCCGATTGACGAACACCGAGGCGACGCGGCTGCGCTCGTCGGCGCGGCCAGTTTCCTTCTCGACAATGGACGCGAGCGTCACGAGTTGCTCAGGCGAGCGCACCGGCAAATCGGGATTGCGGCGCTCCCAAACCTCCGCGAGCAGCCGCTTCTGCGCCTGCTGCATGCGCTGGATCACCTGCTCGCGCTGCGTGCCGCGCGGAAACTTATAGGTGTCCGGCAACAGCGTTCCCTCGCGTGGCACCTCGCGCAGCGATCCGGAGAAGATGTCGCTATCCTGAAGGCGCTGGACGATTTGCTCCGATGTCAGCCCTTCCGGAATGGTGACGGCATGCTGCACCACTTTGCCCTCGACGATGGTGCCGATGACATCCGCCAGACTCGCGTTCTTCTGAAACAGGAATTCGCCCGACTTCAGCGAGGTGCGCGCGTTGAGCGCCAGCACGCCGCCGATGAAGCTCCAGCGGTCCGTATTGATGACGCCCTCGCGCAGCAGGATATCGCCGATATCGGTCATGCCCGCACGCTGCGGAATGTTGACGACCTTGTCCGCGGTCAGCGGTCCTTTCGCCGACAGCATCTGCTTGCCGTAGACGTAGAGGCCGCCCGCACCGAGGATCAGCACCAGAAGGATCGTAATGATGGCGTTGCCCGCGATCACGAACGGATTACGTGCGCTGTCAGAGCGCTTCGGAGGCGGAACCTGCTGCGGTTCTAACGCCGCCCGCGGACTGCGCGGTTCAATGGGAGGCCTTTGACTCATGTCCGAAATCCGAATCCGTTCTGGCCCGATCTCTCGCACAAACTTTGGATCGCAATATGACCGAAAGTTCTCCTGCGGTGAAGCCGAGGCTCTCCCTCAGTTCACAACCCGCTTCATGATCAACGATGCATTGGTGCCGCCAAAACCGAACGAGTTCGACAAAACGACATTGATTTCGCGTGGCTTCGCCTTGTGCGGCACGAGATCAATGGCGGTCTCGATCGACGGATTGTCGAGGTTCAGCGTCGGCGGCGCGATATTGTCGCGCATCGCCAGCACGCAGAAGATCGCCTCCACGGCCCCCGCCGCGCCGAGCAGATGGCCGATCGAGGATTTGGTGGACGACATCGCGACCTTCGAGGCGGCGTTGCCGAGCAGCTTCTGCACCGCGCCGAGTTCGATCTCATCGCCGAGCGGCGTCGATGTGCCGTGCGAATTGATGTAGTCGATATCGGAGGCAAGGATGCCTGCCCGCTTCATCGCAGCACTCATGCAGCGATACGCACCATCGCCATCGGAGGCCGGTGCCGTGATGTGATAGGCATCGCCGGACAGGCCATAGCCGACGATCTCGGCGTAGATCTTCGCGCCGCGCTTTTTGGCGTGCTCGTATTCCTCGAGCACGACGATGCCCGCGCCCTCGCCCATCACGAATCCGTCGCGGTCGGTATCGTAAGGGCGCGACGCAGCGGTCGGATTGTCGTTGAATTTCGTGGACATCGCGCGCAAAGCGCAGAAGCCCGACATCGCCAGACGGTTGACCGGCGATTCTGCGCCGCCCGCCACCATCACGTCGGCATCGCCGAGCGCGATCAGGCGCGATGCATCGCCGATGGCATGCGCACCGGTCGAACATGCGGTGACCACCGAATGGTTCGGACCCTTGAGGCCGTGCTGAATCGAGACGTAGCCGGAGGCGAGATTGATCAGGCGTCCCGGAATGAAGAAAGGCGACACCTTGCGCGGACCGCGCTCGTGCAGCAGCACCGCCGTTTCACCGATCCCCTCGATGCCGCCGATGCCCGAACCGATCATCGTGCCGGTGGCGCAGCGCTCTTCCTCGGTGGACGGATGCCAGTTGGCGTCGTTGAGTGCCTCGGATGCGGCAGCCATCGCGAAGACGATGAAGTCGTCGACCTTGCGCTGCTCCTTCGGCTCCATCCACAGATCTGGATTGAAGGTGCCGTTAGTGCCGTCGCCGCGCGGCACGACACAGGCAATCTGACTGGTCAGGTCGGACACATCGAAATGCTCGATCTTCCGTGCGCCGCTGTCGCCGTTGAGGATGTGTTTCCAGGTCGGCTCAACGCCGCCGCCCAGCGGCGAAACCATGCCGAGGCCGGTGACGACCACTCGCCTCATGTCAGATGCTCCGATGTGCCACACAGAAAGACGGCGGGCCGTTGCACGCAACAACCCGCCGACATCAGCTACCGCAGAAGGAGCTTAGCTCTTCGCGTTCTTTTCAAGAAACTTGGTGGCGTCGCCAACCGTGAGGATGGTCTCCGCCGCGTCGTCCGGAATCTC
>Ga0153956_1000809_pt1 | contig 32189 bp, 29 predicted proteins | sample TSFL040MetaG_FD_104704 | JGI IMG/M metagenome (GOLD analysis project Ga0153956, IMG submission 104704) | Attine ant fungus gardens microbial communities from Florida, USA - TSFL040 MetaG | ecosystem: Host-associated > Fungi > Mycelium > Unclassified | place: USA: Florida, Wekiwa Springs... | reverse complement strand
AGGCGCCGTAATCGGTGATGTTCTTCACCACGCCGTCGATGATCTGGCCCTCGGCCAGGCTCAGGATCAGGCCCGAACGCTGCTCGGCGCGGGTTTCCTCGAGCACCGCGCGGCGCGAGACGACGATGTTGCCGCGCTTGCGGTCCATCTTCAGGATCTGGAACGGCTGCTCGATGTCCATCAGCGGGGTGACGTCGCGGACCGGGCGGATATCGACCTGCGAGCCGGGCAGGAAGGCCACGGCGCCGTTCAGATCGACCGTGAAGCCGCCCTTCACGCGGCCGAAGATGACGCCGGTGACGCGGGTCGACTGCGAGAATTCGGCTTCCAGCTTGTCCCACGCGGCTTCGCGGCGCGCACGGTCGCGCGACAGCATCGCTTCGCCGTGGACGTTCTCGACGCGGTCGACATAGACCTCGACCTCGTCGCCGACCTTCAACTCGGCCTTCTGGCCCGGCGCTGCGAACTCGCGCAGCGGCACGCGGCCTTCCGACTTCAGGCCGACGTCGATGACGGCCATGTCGTTCTCGATCGCGGTGACGGTGCCGTGGACGACACGGCCTTCGAAGCTGTCGGCGTCGCCGAGCGTTTCATTGAGCAGAGCCGCGAAATCGTCGCGGGTGGGATTTGCCGTACTGGCCATAGAATTTCAGTCCTAGATCAACATTTTCCGGCCGGCCGGTTGGTTCCGGCGGTCTTCAAGCCGAACTGCCGCGTACGCCCCGTGCGAACGCGGCATCCGGGCGAACGCGAGGGCGGAGGAGCCAGACGCCGTAAAAGCGAAAAGGGCGCGTGAGAGCGAACTCTCCGCGCCTTCCTCCGCGGGATCGAGCCCGCCGGACGCGCGCGCCATAGCGGAGGAGAGGGCGGGAGGCAAGGTTTTCGGCCATTCCCGGCGGTGAATGTTGAGAGTGTTGAGGGTCGAAGCGGCGCCGGCGCGAAGAGCGCGGCGCGGAAGGTTGCGAAGTTGCCGCGCGTTCGGACTTTTCAGGGCTAAATTCGCGCTGCCTCCAGACTGCGAGGTATCATCCGTTCACGCTGTCAAAGAGCGCGGCGTGTGCGCGCCGTAAGCGGGAGTGTGGCAGGGCTTTTCCAACATTCAAAGGGGCTTGCCGTCGATCAGGTCGAGCAGCGCGTCGGCCGCCTTGCTGCGATAGCGTTCCTTGTGGCGCAGCCCGAAGAAGGGGCGGGGCCCCAGATCGATCGGGGCGGCATGCAGCGAACCGGCCGCCAGCGCGGGCGCCACCACCAATGCCGACAATGCTGCGACGCCCGCGCCCGCCTCGGCGGCGGTGCGCACGCTCTCGTTCGAGGGGAGCGTGAGCGCGACCTCCAGCTCTTCCGGCGCCATGCCCAGCCGCAGCATCGCCGCGTCGAAGCTGGCGCGGGTGCCCGATCCGGGTTCGCGCATCACCCAGCGCGCGCGGCACAGCCAGTCCGCGTCGACGGCTTCGTCCCCGAACGGTGCCGATCGCACCACCACCAGCCGGTCCTGCCCGATCGGCCAGGAGGCGAGCGCGGGATCGTCCACCGGCCCCTCGACCACGCCGAGATCGGCCGCGCCTTCGTGCATCCGCGCCGCCGCCTGCTCGGTATTGGCGATGGCGAGATCGATCGCGATGCGCGGGTGGCGCGCGTGGAACGCGGCGAGGATCGGCGGCAGCCAGTAAGCGGCGGTGGTCTGGCTGGCGACGACGCGCAACGTGCCGCGCTCCAGCCCGCTCAACTCGTCGAGCGTCCGCTCCGCCGCCTCGGCGCGCGCGAGCACGCCGCGCGCTTCGCCGACGAACATCCGCCCCGCCTCGGTCAGCACGATGCCGCGCCCGACGCGGTCGAACAATTTGACCGCGTGGCGCTCCTCCAGCGCGGCGATCGCCGCCGAGGCCGCGGATTGCGTGATGTGCAACGCGCGCGCTGCGGCCGTCACGTGCTCGCGTTCCGCGACGGCGAGGAAGATGCGGAGTTGCTCCAGCGTCATGGCGCTCTTCTATCAATCGCCGATCATGATTGAAATGACCAGAATGATGAATTGGAATTGTTGATTACAAAGCGTTAGCTCGCCCGGCGGAAGGAAGTTCGTGATGATCGCTGCTCCGCCCGAATCCCCGGTTTCAGAATCCTCGCGGGCAAATTTTAATCTCCCCTCCCTGCAAGGGAGGGATCATCAGGTCGGCCATGCACCCCGGCATGGCCTGAACAGCGCGGGGCGCTGTTCACCTGATGATGGGTGGGTGCGCGCGTCTGCGCGCCTGAAGAATTTCGCTCCATCCGACGTAAAGCGTCAACCGAGGCATCGAGCCTCGGTCGCCGCTAAACCCACCCCTTGCCCCTCCCTGTCAGGGAGGGGAGGACTCAAACTTGCGTTCACGTTGCTCCCCGGCCTCGGTTTGTGCCTCGCCGTCACAGCGATCGCTTATCTGCTCGAAGCGGGTGAGCGCGCTGCGTTCGGCAGGGCCTGGATCGAGGCGCTCGTGCTGGCGATCGTCGCGGGAATGGCGGTGCGCAGTTGCTGGACGCCGGGGTCGCGATGGCATGCGGGGATCGCATTCAGCGCGAAATATTTGCTGGAGATCGCGGTCGTGCTGCTCGGCCTGTCGGTGAGTGCGGCGACGCTGCTTGGCGTGGGCGGATTGCTGCTGGCCGGGATCGCCGCGGTCGTCGCGGTCGCCGTGCCCACAGGGTTTCTGATCGGGCGGCTGCTCGGGTTGCCGGCCCGCATGGCGCTGCTGGTCGCGTGCGGCAACGCGATCTGCGGCAATTCGGCGATCGCTGCGGTCGCGCCGGTGATCGGCGCGGATGCGGAGGACGTCGCGGCGTCGATCGCGTTCACCGCGGTGCTCGGCGTCGCGGTCGTGCTCGGCCTGCCGGTGTTCGGCCATGTGCTGGGGATGAAGGGCGCGGCCTACGGCGCTTTCGCCGGGCTCACCGTCTATGCCGTGCCGCAAGTGATTGCCGCTGCCGCGCCGATGGGGATCACCGCGATGCAGACCGGCACTTTGGTGAAGCTGGTGCGCGTGCTGATGCTCGGGCCGGTCTGTCTCGTTCTGTCGCTGATCGCGCGCCGCCTGCCGCGCGCCAGCGAGCCGGACGATGCCGTCGTGGCGGGAGAGGGGCCGGTGCGCCACCGCCTTTCGCTCGAATATCTCGTGCCGTGGTTCATTCTCGGCTTTCTGGCCCTGGTCGCGTGCCGGTCGTCGAGGCTGGTGCCGGACGGATGGATCACCCCGGCCGGGCGGGTCGCGAACGCACTCACCGTGGTATCGATGGCCGCGCTGGGGCTGGGCGTCGATATCCGCACCGTCGCGCAGGCGGGCGGGCGCGTAACATGTGCCGTCCTCCTTTCGCTCGTGGCGATCGGCACGATCAGCCTGGCTCTATTGGCAGGTCTGGGCTTCCTGTCCTGAAGTCGGATTTCCACCGCAGCCCTCCGCCCGCGCGAGAAGAAACGCCCGCTCCCGCCCATTCCGGGTCAGCGCGGCAGCAGCTTCGAACTCCACCCGTGCCTGCACCATCCGCCCCGCGCGAAACAGGAAGTCGCCGCGCGCGGCCGGGAAGGGTGCGTAATCGCGCAGCGCTTCGGCGCCCGCGATCGTGTCGAGCAGCCGCAGACCCGCCTCCGGCCCGAACGCCATGCTGTGGGCGATCGCGCGGTTGAGATCGACCACGGGCGAGGGGAGGAGGATGCGCAGCCGGTCGTAGAGCGCGGCGATGCGCTCCCAGTCGGTATCCTCCGCCCGGCGGGCGCGGGCGTGGCAGGCGGCGAGCGCGGCTTGCAGCACGTTGGGGCCGTCGCCGCCCAGCGCCTCGGCGCGGGCCAGCGCATCGAGGCCGCGGCGGATCAGGAACCGGTCCCAGCGTGCGCGGTCCTGCCGGTCGAGCGGGACGAAGGCGCCGTTCGGGCCGGTGCGTGCGCCGAGGCGCGAGGCCTGTATCTCCATCAACGCCAGCAGGCCGAGCACTTCGGGCTCGTCGGGCGTCAGCCCGGCAAGGATGCGCCCGAGCCGTATCGCTTCCTGCGCCAGTGCGGGGCGGACCAGATCGTCGCCGGCGGTGGCGGCATAGCCCTCGTTGAAGATCAGGTAGATCACGTCCAGCACCGAGGCGAGCCGCGCCGCTCGCTCGGCGCCGCGCGGCACGGCGAAGGCCAGCCCGGCCTTGGCGATCGCCTTCTTGGCGCGGACGATGCGCTGCGCGATGGTCGGCTCGCTCGACAGGAAGGCGCGGGCGATCTCGTCGGTCGTGAGACCGCCGACCACACGCAAAGTCAGCGCGGCGCGCGCGTCGGGCGACAGCATCGGGTGGCAGGCGGTGAAGATCAGTCCGAGCAGCTCGTCGCCAAGATCGTCGTCGATCGCCGCCTCGATCGCGTCCGCGCCGTCATCGGCCTCGTCCAGCTCGCGCGCGATTTCCGCGTGCTTGCGTGCTCGCATCGTGTCGCGCCGGATCGTGTCGATCGCGCGGCGCTTGGCGACCGCCATCAGCCACGCGCCGGGATTGGCGGGCACGCCGGTGCGCGGCCATTCGGAGAGCGCGGCGATCAGCGCGTCCTGCGCCAGTTCCTCGGCGCGATCGACATCGCGCGTCATGCGGGCCAGGCCCGCGATGAGCCTGGCCCGCTCGATGCGGAAGGTCGCCTCGATCGTCCGATGCGTCTCGCCGGTACCCACGCCGCCTTGTCGGCCAGCGGCGCCGGTGACGCAAGCGGATCAGCCCGCGGGCGGCGCGTTGACCGCCAGCTGCGCGGCGAACGCGCGCTGGTAGGCGGGCCGCGCCTCGCCGCGCGCGACATAGGCGGCGAGGTTCGGATATTCGTCGAGCAGGCCCGACATGCGCAGGCGCTTCAGCACCTCGATCATCATCAGGTCGCCCGCGCTGAACGCGCCGTCGAGCCATTCGGAATCGCCGAGCCGGGCCGAGAGCGGTGCCAGCCGCGCGCGGATGCGATCCATCACCAGCGGCAGGCGCTCCTCGCTCCATGGCTTGTCGCCTTCGAAGATCTTCACGGTGGTGAGATCGAGGATCGGCGGCTCGATCGTGTTGAGCGCGGCGAACATCCAGGTGATCGCGCGCGCCCGGGCGTTCGCGTCGTCGGGCAGCAGCCCGGCATTGTGCGTGGCGATGTGAAAGACGATCGCGCCGGTCTCGAAGATGGCGAGATCGCCTTCCTCATAGGTCGGGATCTGGCCGAAGGGATGCAGCGCGATATGCGCGGGCTGCTTCATCGCGGCGAACGAGACGTAGCGCACCTCGTAAGGCAGGCCCGCTTCCTCGAGCGCCCAGCGCACGCGCGTGTCGCGCGCCAGCCCCTTGCCGCCGTCGGGCGACTTTTCGAACGCGGTGATCGTGATGGTCATTATCGTAACTCCCGTTCGGATTTCGTTATCGCGCCTGCGCGTGACGCAAAGCACGGCGGCGGGGGCGATCGACGCGCTCGGTGAGCCACACGCCGACCCCGGCCGAGGCGGCGATCGCCGCCTCGATGATCAGGACAGTCATAGCAGGATTCCTTTCGCGCGGGGCGGCGTGGCGCCGCCCCGGTTCGCCGGGTTCAGGCGACGCCGAGCTTGCCGCGCTCGCCGTCACGGCCGCCGGCCGTGAGTTCCTCGGGGGTCAGGAAGCCTTCCAGGTCGGCGACCTCGAAGAACGGGCGGATTTCGATCTCGCTCTTGCCCGGCATGCAATTGGGGCTGCGCTTGGCCCAGGCGATCGCCTCGTCCATGTCGCGCACTTCCCAGATCGAGAAGCCGGCGACCAGTTCGCGCGCCTCGGCGAACGGGCCGTCGATCACCGTGCGGCTGGGCCCGTCGAACGCGATGCGCTTGCCCTCCGCGCTGGGCTTCAGGCCCGCGCCGGCGACGAACACGCCGGCCTGCACCAGTTCCTCCGTGAAGCGGTCGACCGCCTCGAACATCTCGATCATTTCGGGGGTGGGCGCCACGCCCTGCTCGCTGCTCTCGGTCGCCTTCACGAACACCATGACACGCATCGTCTGTCTCCTTGTCAGAGCCCGCCCTTCTGGCGTCTCACAGGTACGACGAGCGAGCGTGCCCGGAATCGACAGGGTGCGGCAAATTTTTTTCAGGGTTGCGAAAGAGCGGGTCGAGCGGCCTTATCCGGCTGCCGCTTCCGCCTTCAGCTTCAGCTGCCGCTCGACCAGCTCGATCGCGCGCTTCACCGCCGCCTCGATCGACAGGAAGCTGGTGTCGAGCAATGCCGCGTCGTGCGCGGGGACGAGCGGCGCGATGTCGCGGCCGGTGTCGCGCAGGTCGCGGGCACGGATGTCGGCGAGGACCTTGTCGAAGCTGAGCGTCGAGCCGCGCGTCTTCAGTTCCTCGTGGCGGCGGCGGGCGCGAATCTGCGGGGTGGCCTTCACGAACAGCTTGGCGTCGGCATCGGGGGCGATCACCGTGCCGATGTCGCGCCCGTCGAGGATCGCGCCGCCGGGCTGCTGCGCGAAGCGCTTCTGGCGCTGAAGCAATGCGGCGCGGACCAGCGGATGCGCCGAGACGACCGAGGCGAGCTTGCCCATCTCGTCCTCGCGCAGCACCGGATCGGCGAGGATCAGGTCGTCGAAGTCGCACGCCGCGACCGCGTCGGCCTCCACCTCGGGATCGAGCTCCAGCCGCCGCACGTTCGCCGCGACCGCGCGGTAGAGCAGGCCGGTATCGAGATGCGGCAGCTTGTAATGCTTCGCCAGCGCGCGGGCGATGGTGCCCTTGCCCGAGGCGGCCGGTCCGTCGACGGCGATAATCATGTGCAACTAACCACGCAAATGTTCGAGGGTTTCGAAAAAGGCCGGATAGCTCGTGGCGACCGGCGCGATATCGTCGATCGAGAGCGGCTCGCGGCAGCCAAGTCCAGCCACCGCCATGCTCATTGCGATGCGGTGATCCAGTTTCGAGGCGATTTGCGCGCGCCCCGGCAGCAACTCGCCGCCCGAGCCGGTGATCGCGAGGCCATCCTCGAATTCCTCGCAAGGAACGCCGGTCGCGCCGAGCGCGGCGGCCATCGCGGCGATGCGGTCCGATTCCTTGACGCGCAGTTCGTGCGCGCCACGCGCCACAGTGCGGCCTTCGGCGAAGGCGGCGGCGACGAACAGCACCGGATATTCGTCGATCATGCTCGGCGCGAGATCGGGCGGCACCTCGATCGCGCTGAGCGGGGCGTGGCGGACCTGCAGGTCGGCCACGGGCTCGCCGCCGACCTCGCGCCGGTCGAGCTCGGTGATGTCCGCGCCCATCATCTTGAGCGCCGCGAACAGCCCGGTGCGCGTCGGGTTCAGGCCGACGTTCGTCAGCGTCACGTCCGATCCCGGCACGATCGAGGCGGCGACCGCCCAGAAGGCGGCGGCGGAGGGGTCGCCGGGCACGACGATCCGCTGCGGCTGCAGCTCGGCCTCGCCGGTGATCGCGATGACGCGGCCCTGGTTGGTCTGCTCGACGCTCAGCTCCGCGCCGAAGCCGCGCAGCATCCGTTCGCTGTGGTCGCGCGTCGCGACCGGCTCGATCACGCGGGTGACGCCCGGCGTGTTGAGCCCGGCGAGCAGCACCGCCGACTTCACCTGCGCCGAGGCGACGGGGAGGGTGTATGCGATCGGCACCGCTGGATTGATCCCGCGCACCATCAGCGGCAGGCGGTCACCCGGGCTGGCGTTGAACTCCGCGCCCATCCGCGAGAGCGGTTCGATCACCCGCGCCATTGGCCGCTTCGACAGCGAGGCGTCGCCGGTGAAGGTCACGGTGATCGGGTGCGAGGCGACCAGCCCCATCAGCAGCCGCGTCGAGGTGCCCGAATTGCCCATGTCGAGCGCCTGCTCCGGCTGGAGCAATCCGCCCACGCCAACGCCGTGGACGCGCCACACGCCTTTGTCGTCGCGATCGATCGTGCAGCCCATCGCGCGCATCGCGGCGGCGGTCGCCAGCACGTCCTCGCCTTCGAGCAGCCCCTCGATCCGGCTCTCGCCCACCGCCAGCCCCGCGAACATCAGCGAGCGGTGGCTGATCGACTTGTCGCCCGGCACGGCGATGCGCCCGGCAAGGCGCGCGGTGGGGGTGATTTCGATCGGGCGGGGCGTGGGATGGGCCATGTCGCGGGCGCTTTGACAGTGCGCTTGCGCTATGGCAAGGCGCGCCCCACTTTGCCGGGGATACCCCCGAAACATGCGGAAATTTGAAAGGTAACAGGCGGCATGACCAAGCCGGAATGGGGCACGAAGCGTTCGTGCCCGAAATGCGGGACCCGTTTCTACGACCTGGGCAAGGAAGACCCGGTCACCTGCATCAATTGCGGCACGGCGTGGGAGCCGGAGCCGATCCTGAAGTCGAAGCAGCCGCTGCCGTTCGACGCGCCGAAGCCCGAGACCAAGAAGGACAACGATCTCGCCGGCGACGAGGATGAGGATCTGGAGCTGGCGCCGGACGAGGACGAGGAGCCCTCGGCCGACGACGAGGTCGATCTGGGCGGCGACGACGATCTGGGCGTCGAGACCTCGAACGAGGACGACGAAGGCTGAGAATGCGGCGGGCGGGTGCTTCACCCGCTTGCCAAGGGCGCGGCGCCTCGCTAGGGGCGTCGCCTTCCCGGAAGGTGTGGGGCCGTAGCTCAGCTGGGAGAGCGTCGCAATGGCATTGCGAAGGTCAGGGGTTCGATCCCCCTCGGCTCCACCAACCCAAAGCCCGCGTAACTGCGGGCTTTTTTATGTTCCGCGTCGGCGCTCTTCTCCATCGCGGAGCCGTGCGCCGCCTGAAGCGTGTCGCCGGTCCGGCACGACGGAACCGGCCCAAGCAACGCATTGCGATGGCAACGCCGTCTGGTACACCCCTTCTTCATGGTAACGGAATCGACGAGACGGGCCTCGGATGCGGAGCGCCGGCTGGAAAAGCTCGAGCAGATCTTCCGCAAGGAAGGTTTCCGCCATCTGAGCGTGTCCGATATGGCGGCCAAGCTGCATTGCTCGAAGCGCTCGCTGTATGAGCTGGCGCCGAGCAAACAGGATCTGATCGCCCTGGTGTTGCAGCGCCGCTTCGCGCGGATTCGGCAATCGGGCTGGGACGCGGCGGCGAAATACCAGACGCCGACCGAGCGGACCTGGGCGTTCCTGCAGGTCGGCACCGACGCCCTGCAGGAGATGGGGCCGAAACTGCTCGCCGATATCGAGGAAGATCCGATCACTTCGCAGATGTTCAGCGAACATGGCCGCCGCCGCCAGGACGGCATCCGCGCGATGATCGAGGAAGGCGTGCGGAACGGCGATTTCGCCGGATATCACCCGCATCTCGTCGCCGAGGTGATCATCCGATCGTTCCAGCGGATGCGGGACCCGACGTTCCTGCAGGAGCTCGGCATGTCGACCGCCGAGGTGTGGGACGAGCTGACCCGGTTGATCCAGAACGGCCTGTTTCCGCGCGACGGCGCGAAGAAGGCGCTTTCGCCAGGCGACGCCTGAATTTCCCGATCGAAACTGGTACCAGAAAGCGATTTCTGGTACTCTTGGGCGATCGGGGAGGATAAGCGATTGATCGTAACGTCGTCGCACAACGAACCACGCGAGCGCCCCGGCGCGCTGGCGCCGCTCAGGGAGCCGCTGTTCCGCAACCTGTGGGCCGCCAATGCGCTCTCCAATATCGGCGGCATGGTGCAGGGGATCGGCGCTGCATGGCTGATGACCGCGATGACCGCGGGCGATCCGCGGCTGGTGTCGCTGGTGCAGACTGCGGCAGCCTTGCCGGTGGTGCTCCTCTCGATCGTCGCGGGCGTGCTCGCCGATACGCTCGACCGGCGGCTGGTGATGTTGTTCGGGCAGGCGACGGCGATTCTCGGCGCGGCGGGGCTCGTCGCGCTGACCTGGGTGGGGACGGCGACGCCGGCGATCCTGCTCGTCGCGACCTTCCTGATCGGCAGCGGCTATGCCGTGACCAATCCCGGCTGGTACGCCTCGTTCCGCGAGCAGGTCTCGCCGGGCTTGCTCGAGCCGGCGGTGATGCTCAACGCGCTCGGCTTCAACCTCGCGCGCAGCATCGGCCCGGCGGTCGGCGGGCTGATCATCGCGGTGGGCGGCGTGATCGCCGCGTTCGCGGTCAACACCTTGTCGTACATTCCTTTGTTCGTCGCCCTGTGGCGCTGGCGCCCTGCCGTGCCCAAACGGCCGATACCGCCCGAGCGTTTCCTGCCCGCGCTCGCCGCGGGTCCGCGCTACATCGCCTACATGCCGATCCCCTTCGCGGCCTTGTTCCGCTCGATGATGTTCGGGCTGATCGGCAGCGCGATCTGGGCGCTGATGCCTCTGGTCGCGCGCAACACCTTGCATGGCGGCCCGGCGATGCTCGGCCTGCTGCTCTTCGCATTCGGCCTGGGCGCCGCTTGCGGGGCGGTGCTGCGCGCACGCCTCGCGCTCGATCGCGCCGCGATGCTGGCGGTGTGCACGATCGGTTACGCGATCGCCTCGGCCGTGCTGGGTTATGCCACGATCGTGCCGCTGGCGCTTGCCGCCTGCCTGCTCGCGGGTGCGTGCTGGGTCGCGGCGTTGAGCGGGCTCAACGTCGCGCTCCAGCTGCATTCGGCGCGCTGGGTCGGCGCGCGCGTGGTGGCGCTGCTGCAGGTTGCGCTGTTCCTCGGCATGGGTCTGGGCAGCGCGATCTGGGGCGCGCTCGCGGGCGAGATCGGGCTGGGCAACGCGCTCGGCGTGTCGGGCGGGGTGATGCTCCTCTCGCTCGGGCTCGCGAAGCTCACGCCCTTGCCCGAGGAGGACGAGCCCGACCTTTCGCCGCTCCATCCCGAGCCGCCCTTGCTCGACATGGACTGGCGCGCGGGGCCGGTGCGCACTCGCGTGACCTATCGCGTCCCCGCCGAGCATCATGCGGTGTTCGCCGATGCGCTTTGCGCGATAGGGCGCCTGCGGCGGCGCGACGGGGCGCGGCATTGGTCGCTCAGCCAGGGCGATCAGCATTGGGTCGAGAGCTTCGAGACGCCGTGCCTGCTCGACGATCTGCACCGCCGCGGCCGCATCACCGCTGCCGATGCGGCGTTGCGCGAGAAGCTGGCAACGCTGAGCGAAGGGCCGCCCAAGGTCGAGCGGAGCATCGGCGGGGTGGTGCTGTGAGCGCGCTGGCCGGGCAGGTCGCGATCGTCACCGGCGGCGCGAGCGGGATCGGCGCGGCGATCGCGCGGGCGCTGGGCGAAGCGGGGGCTTCGGTCCACGTCGCCGATCGCGATTCCGCAGCGGGCGAGGCCATCGATGTCTCCGACGCTGTGTCGGTCGCGGCGATGGTCGAACGCGTGTTCGCGGCGGAGGGACGGATCGACGTGCTGGTCAACAGCGCGGGCGTCTATGGGGCGCAGGGCTGGGACGAGATCGCGCCGGCCGATTACCGCCGCATCTTCGACGTCAACGTGCTTGGTGTCGTGCTGACGACGCAGGCGGTCGCGCGGCACATGCGCGCGGCGGGGCGCGGGTCGATCGTCAACATCGCCTCGGTGGCGGGGCGGCGCGGCAATCCGACCTCGGCGCTCTACGCCGCGAGCAAGGCCGCGACGATCAGCCTTACGCAATCGGCGGCGCTCGCCTTCGCCGGATCGGGCGTGCGGGTGAACGCGCTCGCGCCGGGCCGGGTCGAGACGCCGATGTGGGACCAGGTGGTCGGCCAGCGGGCGCAAACCTCCGGACTGTCCGAGGTCGAGCAGCGCGCGGCGCTCGCGCAGGGCATCCCGCTCGGCCGGATGGCGACGCCGGAGGATTATGCCGCGCCCGCTGTGTTCCTGGCGAGCGAGGCGAGCGGCTACATGACCGGGCAGACGCTCAACGTGGATGGCGGCCTGCAGCTCAATTGAGGGCAGCGAATTCGGCTTCGAGCGCGCCGATCGCTTTGTGCAGCGCGAGCATGTCGGCCACCGTGCTGCGCGCACCCTCCGCGCCGAGCAGGAAGAAATGGCCGTACGGCGTGAAGCACCGCAGTCGCGCAGGCGCTTCGTGCGCCAGTGCCACCGCTCGCGTCCACCCTTCGCCTTCGGGCCGCCCGGCCAGCCGCGCGATGGTGCGCGCGTTGACCGCCGACCACATCGCGCCGTCGAGCAAGGCGTGGCCCGGATCGGCGCGCGAGGCGGGGATGATCGCCCCGACCAGCGGCATCGGCACCGGCTCGGCGATGCGCAGATCGTCCAGCGCATCGCCCGCGCTCCATGCGATCCGGCCACCCACCGAACGCTGCGCCTCGCCGCGCAGCATGATCGGCGTGTTGCAAAGATAGTCGCTCAGATAGATGTCGCGCGGGATGATCGTGTGGCCGATCTCGGCTTCGTGCGCGGCGAACAGGTCGAGGAAGTAGCGCAGCTTGCCCTCGGGTTCGCGGCCTGGCGTCGGCGCGGTCGCCCACAGACCCTCGGGCGTCAGCGGTTCGCCGCCCGGCGTCAGCGGCATGATCCCCGGCAGCGGCGCGGCGGCGGCGAGCGCGACCATCCCGGCGGCGCGAACGCCGCGCGTCGCTAAAGCCGCACCGATCGCCATTGCGCCGCGCCCGGCCATGCTCCAGAGCGCGATCAGGATCGGGGCGGCGGGTTGACGGACGGCGGCCTGCGCGATTTCCTCGGCGACCCATTCCGCCCACATCCGCAAGGTCAGATCGGGCAGGCGGCACTCCACCGCCGGATGATCGCTCGGCCACGACAAAGCGAGCAGTCCGCACCCTTCGCGTTTTAGCCAATGGTCGAGGAAGTCCGCCGGATCGCCATCCGGATGGCCATAAGCGACGCGCCCGAGATGTCCGCCGCCCGGCACGAGCGCGATCAGCGGCCGATCGGGGGCGCCTTCACGAAAATACCGCAGCCCTTGCACCGCGCCGTGAGCCACGCGTGCCTCGCCGGGGAACAGCGCGCTCAGCTGACGTTGCGCCGCGCCTCGCGCCAATAGGGCGCGCGCAACGCCTGCTTGTCGGGCTTGCCGAGCGAGGTCTGCGGCATCGCGTCGATGAAGTCGATCGACTTGGGCGTCGCCACCGCGCCCTTCAGCGCGCGGACGTGATCGATCAACTCGCGCTCTTCGGGCGCGGCGCCGGGACGCACGACCACCGCCGCCTTCACCGCCTCGCCCCATTTCGCGTCGGGCACGCTGAAGACGGCGGCCTGCGCGACCGCCGGATGGCCGGTCAGCGCGTCCTCCACTTCCTTGGGATAGACGTTGAAGCCGCCGGTGATGATCATGTCCTTCTTGCGGTCGACGACATAGATATACCCTTGCGCGTCCTCGCGGGCGAGGTCGCCGGTGTGCAGCCAGCCGTCGCGGAGCGTCGCTTCGTTCTCGTCGGGACGGTTCCAATATCCTTCCATCACCAGCGGCCCGCGCACGCAGACCTCGCCGACCTCGCCCACCGCGACTTGCTGGCCGTCATCGTCGAGCAGCCGCACATCGACGCCGACCATCGGGAAGCCGCACGACAGCAGCCGTGCCGGATCGTCGGTCAGGTGATCGTCGAGATTGAGCGTCGTCACCGTCATCGGCGCTTCGGATTGCGCGTAGAGCTGGAGGAAGACCGGCCCGAAAATCCCCGTCGCTTCATCGAGCAAGGCGGGGCTGATCGGCGCCGCGCCGTAGACGATCAGCTTCAGGCTGGAGAGATCCGCCTCGCGCACGCGTGGGTGGGTGACGAGCGCGTAGATCATCGTCGGCACCAGGAAGGTCGCCGAGATGCGGTCATGTTCGACCGCGTCGATGAACGCGCCGGCATCGAACCCGTCCTGGATATGGACGGTGCCGCCCTTCACGAACACCGGCGCGGTGAGATAGCCGGCGGCGTGCGCCATCGGCGTCATCAGCGCCATGTTGGGGCGCGGCGGCCAGTCCCATTCGGCCAGCGCCATCAGCACGTTCATCACCAATACGCGATGCGAATAGATGATGCCCTTGGGCTTGCCGGTGGTGCCGCCGGTATAATTGATCCCGGCGATGCCGAGCGGATCGGCCTCGCAGCGCAGCGGCTCGGGCGTCTTGCGCGCGGCGGCGGCGAGCAGGTCGCCGCGCCCTTCGACATGGCCGATCGTCTGGACCTTCGCGACGCCCGTCTCGCGCACGATCGCGTCGAGCATCCCGGCGAAGCGGTCCTCGACGATCAGCAGTTCGGCCTCGGCATCGCCGGTCACGAAGATGTGATCGCTCACCGATCCCAGCGGATTGAGCGGCGTGTAGCGCGCGCCGAGCAGCAGGATCGCCGCGCGCAGCATGATCGTCTCGGGCCGGTTGGAGATCAGCACGCACACGCCGGTGCCGCGCCCTACGCCCACGTCGCGCAGCGCCTGGACGAAGCGGCTGATGCCTTCGCCCATCTCGGCATAGGTCAGCGTCCGCCCCTCGAAGCGGATCGCCGGGCGTGGGCCGTAGCGGCGCACCGCGCGCACGAACAGCTCGCCGACGGTATGCGGCGCATGGAGGATATCGTGTGGCGCGGACGCGTCAGACATGAAGGGAAAGCACCGGAACGAAGAGGGTGGAAGTCGGCCCATGGCCGGACGGAGAGGCGAACCGCGTCATCGCGGCCGGGCGATCAATGCTTCGGCTCCCGCCCGGCGAGGTCGCGCACGATGGTGCGCGAGGCCAGCCAGCAGTGGATGCCCGCCCAGAAATATCCGAGCGCGGCGATCTCCAGCCCGAAGGCGGTGCCGCGGCCGATCGCCACGCCGCATTCGTGCGCGACCGCCGCGCTCGCCCCCGTTACCGGCACGCCGCCGGGGCAGGACGTGGCAAAGCTGCCCAATCCGGTCGCGGCGAAGGTCGATCCCGAGACGTGGTCGATGATCCAGCCGATCAGCATCGAGCCGATCAGCAGCGCGATCAGGTTGGTGACGACGACGATGAAGGCGTTGGCGGCGGCGCGCATCCGCGCATCGACCAGGCTGTAGATCGAGGCGTAGAGCGGCGAGAAAAAGCCGTATTGCGCGACGCCGCCGAGCGTGATCAGCGTGACCGACACGCGCCAGTCCGACTGCATATAGGCGAGCACGTAGAGCGGGCTGGCGATGCAGAAGGAGAGCGCGGGGATATAGGCGTACCAGCGTTTGCCCCATTTCGCCGCGAGATGATCGGCGAGGAAGCCGCCGATCAGCGTGCCGATCGCGCCGGCCAGGCCCGCCGACAGGCCGATGATCCCGCCCGCCTGCGCATAGTTCATGTGGAACACGCGGATGAAGAACGGCGCGTTGAACGCGCCAGCGCCGTGCGTGACGAACGCCTGCAGCACCATCGCCGCGAACAAATGGCGCGCGGTCGCCTGGCTGACCAGGCGCTTGCCGGCATCGAGGATGCTGGAGGGCGTCTCGGAGGCCGTGCGGCCGCTCAGCCGGTCGGAGAGGCCGCGCGGCACTTCGGGCACGAAGAACCAGACGATCGCGGCGACGAGCAGCCCCGGCGCGCCGAGGAAGAAGAAGGCGGCGCGCCAGCCGTAGAGCTGGGTGACGATGCCGCCCAGCACCGCGCCGATCAGCGTGCCGACGGGTACGCCGATATTGTAGATCGAGAGCGCGCTCGCGCGGCGTTCGGTGCGGAAATAATCGGAGATCAGCGAATAGGCCGCCGGGCCGCATCCCGCTTCGCCGATGCCGACGCCCGCGCGGCAGATCAGCAATTGCGCGAACGATCCGACTGCGCCCGAGAGGGTGGTGAAGACCGACCAGAGCGCGATCACCCCGGCAATCAGCCGCGCGCGGCTGATCCGCTCGGCCAGCCACGCCATCGGCAGCGCGAAGAGCAGGAACGAAATGCTGAACGCGAAGCCGTTGAGCATGCCGAGCTGCGCGTCGCTCAGCTTCAGCGCGACCTTGATCGCCTGGCCGATGGTGGCGATGATCGTGCGGTCTGCCCACGCGCACGTCATCGCCAAGCTGAGGATCACCAGCGCGATCACGCGCCGGCTACGCGAGGGCATGACCAGCAACTCCCCGGCCGACTCCGCCCTCTGCGTCTCCATATCCATCACTCCCGTTTCCCGGCCTTAAAAGTGGAACTCGCCGGTCAGACCATAGGTACGCGGGGGAGCATAGCCGATCCGGTCGCCGACCGGGCTGTCGAACAGCAAGGCGGCATAGGCCTTGTTCGTCAGGTTGTTGACATAGGCCGACAGGCGGAACTGGTTCTGCTTGAAGCCGAAGCCCAGCCGCGCGTTGATCGTGTCGTACGGCGTCTGATGCAGGCGATCGTTGAACGCGTAATAATAGCCTGACGAATGGTAGTAGTTCGCCGAGGCGAAGACCGATCCGAAATCGGTCGGATGCGAATAATCGAGCCCGACCGATCCGGTGAATTCGGGGCTGCGGACGATCTTGTTGCCGGTCACGTCGGCGGTGACCTGCTTGTTGCCGCCCGGCGCGACGGGCACGGTGATGAGCGCGTTCGGGAAGTCCGAATAGCGGCCGTGGGTGTAAGCGGCGCTGACCTGCACGTTCAGGCCGGAGAGAAGCGCGATGCGCAGCTGGCCTTCGGCGCCGTAGATCCGCTCCGCCGCCGCGTTGGTGGTGATCGATTGCGGCACGTTGTTGGTGCTGATCGAGATGCCCACCTGCACGTCGCGATAGTTCGAATAGAAGCTGGCGAGATCGAGCGAGATGCCCGGCGCCAGCTTCGATTTCACGCCGACTTCCCACGAGTCGATCGTCTCGGGCTTGAACGGGGTGACCTTGCCGTTGAAGATCGAGTTGCTCGTCGCGGTGTTGTAGCCGCCGCTCTTGTAGCCGCGGTTATAGCTCGCATAGAGCGTCAGGCTGTCGCTCGGCGTGAAGCGGATCGAGGCGCGCGGCGTCCAGGCGCCGCTGCCGGTCGAGCTCGACACGAAGTTGGACGGGATCACGCCGGTATTGCCGGTGAAATCCTTGTGCTCGTTGCTGTAGCGCAGGCCGGCGATGAGCGCCCACTGGTCGGTGAAATTGTAGGTCAGGTCGGCATAGGCCGAATAATAGTTGGTGACCGTGTGATTGCGCGTCGTCGCGCCGGTGTTGAACACCACCGGATTGTTGCGCGAGCTTTCATGCGAATATTGCGCGCCGACCACCCAGTTGAGCTTCGCCGACGGATCGTTCGACGACAGGTTGATCTCCTGATCGAACGATTTCTCGCTCCAGGTCCGCTCGTAGCTCGATTCCGGATAGGGATCGTAGTCCACGTCGGTCAGCGTATCGCCGTGGATCGTGCGATAGCCGCTGATCAGGTTGAGGTGCGTCTTGCCGAAATCGATATCGCCGTTGAACGTCGCGCTCGACGAGTCGCTCCAATAGCGCGGATCGAACGTCAAATTCACTTCCCAAGGCTTGTCGGAGATCACCGCATCGGGATGCGTCTTGTAGGCCTGGGTGTTGTTGTTCAGCACCGACGACAGGAAGCCGGTCGGATCACGCATGAAGATGTGGTCCGCGCTCAGCGTGAAGCGGGCATTGTCGGTCGGCTGGAAGAGCAATTTGCCGCGGATCGTCTCGCGATGGTTCTTGCCCGCATTCTTGTTGCCGGTGGTGATGTTGGTGATGAAGCCGTCGCTGTTCTTGAACTGGCCGGCCAGGCTGAAGGCGAGGTTGCTGGTGATCGGGCCGGACAGATAGGCCTGCGCGCGCGAGGTGTTGAACGTGCCGTAGGAGAAGGATCCGTCGGCGGTCCAGTCGAAGCTCGGCTTCTTGGTGGTGACGAGGATCGCGCCGCCGGTGGCGTTGCGGCCGTACAGCGTACCCTGCGGGCCCTTCAGCACCTGGATCTGGTCGATATCGACGAAATCGAAGTCGAACGCATCCTGCGCGGTCACGTACACGCCGTCGATATAGAGCGCGACGTTGGACGGGTTGCTGACGCCGGTGATCGTCGTCGTCACGCCGCGCAGCACCGGCTGGCTGAAGCCGCCGAGCGGCTGGATGGTGAGGCCGGGGGTGACCGCGGCGAGGTCCATCGTCGATTTGACGCCGGCGGCCTGCAGGCGCTGCGTGCTCAGCACGGCGATCGACAGCGGCACCTTGATCTGCTGCTCGGGGCGGCGCTGCGCGGTGACGACGACATCGCCGTCGCTCGGCGTCTGGTCGCCAGCCTGCGCGGTATCGGTCGATGCCGGCGGCGCGGCCGCATTCGGAACGTCCTGCGCGTATGCGGTACCAATGGACAGTCCGGCGATCAGCGCAGCGATGCTGACGCGCGAAGAAATGGAATGCACTTTCACGTCCTCTCCTCCCATTTTGCGGCCTTTCAGGCGGGTGAGTCGCGCTCGGGCCACAGGGTCAACGATTCGTCGCCTGGCTGGCGATCTGGTGGTACCAATTGATATATATGAGTACCGCATGTCAAATGAATTATCTCATGATGCCTGTTTCGCCGTGGCGCGCTCGCGGAAATGGGCGATGCGCGCGTCGCGCTGCGCCATGGTTTCGCTCCAGCCGCGTCCGCCGGTCAGCCCGCCGTCGACCACGAGAGCGTGGCCGTTGACGAAGCTTGCGGCATCGGAGGCGAGATAGAGCGCCGCCTGCGCGATATCCCCCGCCAGCCCGGCGCGGGGCAGCGGTTGCCAGCGCGCGAGCGAGTCCTTCAGCGGATCGACCAGGGTTTCGGCCTCTTCGGCCGCGAAACCCATCCCCTTGCCGAGCAAGGGCGTGGCGATCCCGCCGGGGCAGATGCAGTTCACGCGGACATTATGCTCGCCGAGCTCCATCGCCACGGTGCGGGTGAGCTGGACGATCGCCGCCTTGGCCGCGCTGTAGACATGGCTGCCCCAGCCGGTGCGAAGACCCGCGACCGAGCTTATGGAAATGATCGTGCCCGAACGCTGTGCGGCGAGGATCGGCGCGGCGTGCTTCATGCCGGCCAGCACGCCGGTGAACAGTACCGCCATCTCGCGTTCGGCGCGCGCCAGGTCGGTTTCGGCGATGGGACCCCGCACGCCGGGGATGCCCGCATTGTTGATCATGCAATCGAGCCGGCCGAACGCGTCCAGCGCGGCGGCGGGCAGGGCGGCAATATCGGCTTCGACCGACACATCGGCGCGGACGAACAACGCGGCGCTACCGAGCGAATCGGCGAGTGCGGTGCCGCGCGCGATGTCGATATCGGCGATGATGACCCGGGCACCGGCGGCGACGAACGTCCCGGCAATCGCGCGTCCGATCCCGCTCGCGCCCCCGGTGACGATCGTCACGTGTCCGGCCAGATCGGCCATCGTCCCTCCCCAGCTCTACTTTGATCCAGATTGGAGGCAATCATCCGATATGTAAAATTGATTCTACATGAACGAAGTTTTGGAATCGTCGGACAGCGACTCGTCCACCGGTTCGAAGAAGTCGGTTGACCTGATTTCATATATCGGCATAAAACTTCTGATACGTGAATGAATGCGAGCGACGCTCGCCAGAGAAAGAACGTGCATGGCTGGGCCATTGGAGGGGATCAGGGTCATCGACCTGACGGCGGTGCTGCTCGGCCCGACCGCGACGCAGGTATTCGGCGATTTCGGCGCCGACGTGATCAAGATCGAGCCGCCGCGCGGCGACACGACGCGACTGATCGGCGCGGCGAGCGAGCCGTTCATGGGCGCGCTGTTCCTCCACACCAACCGCAACAAGCGCAGCTTCGCGATCGACCTGAAGACGCCGGAGGGCCGCGCTGCGATCCTCAAGCTGATCGAGACCGCCGACATCCTGTTTCACAACATGCGTCCCGACGCGCTCGAGCGGCTCGGGCTCGGCTATGCCGAATGCGCCGCGGTCAACCCGCGCATCATCCATTGCGGCGCGTTCGGCTATGGCCGCAAGGGCCGCTATGCGGCGCGGCCGGCCTATGACGACCTGATCCAGGGCGCGGTCGGCCTGCCGTCGCTGTTCCAGCGTGCGGGCGGCGACATCCGCTATGTGCCCTCGGCCTTGTTCGACCGCATGGTCGCGCTCGCCGCGGTCAACGCGACGCTCGCCGCGCTCTATCATCGCGAGAAGACCGGCGAGGGCCAGTCGATCGAAGTGCCGATGTTCGAGACGATGACGCAGATGGTGCTGGCCGAGCATATGAACGGCGCGAGCTTCGATCCGCCGATCGCGCCGATGGGCTATGCCCGCCTGCTCGCGCCGGGCCGCCGCCCCTTCCCCACCGCCGACGGCCATGTCTGCGCGATGGCCTATACCGACAAGCATTGGCGCAGCTTCTTCCACTTTACGGGCCGCGACGATCTCGCCTGCGATCCGCGCTTCGCCACGCTCGACAGCCGCACCGCGCATATCGACGCATTGCTCAAGGAAGCCGAGGCGATCTACCTGACGCGCACCAGCGCGGAATGGGTGAAGATCCTCGACGAGATCGACATTCCGGTGATGCCGCTCAACACGCTCGACACGATCATGGACGATCCGCATCTCGCCGATGTCGGCTTCTTCGAGACGGTCGAGCATCCGACCTCGGGCCCGATCGTCACCATGCCTTGCGCCAGCACCTGGTCGAAGACGCCGACCGAGTTCCGCCGCCATGCCCCGCGCCTCGGCGAGCACAGCGCCGAATTGCTGCGCGAGCTGGGCTATGACGAGGACGCGATTGCGGCGATGCGCGCGGCGGGAGTCGCCGTGATCGCCGACCAACCCACGAACTGACTTCAGGGAGACCAAGACGATGTGCGCGACCGACACCAAGCCCCGCGAGCAGCTCGGCGGCCACGTCGAAAAGCGCGACGCGCCCGATTCGTCGATCGCGCTGTCCGAGCATCTCGCGGCGGTAAGCTATGACGACCTGCCCGAGCGCGTCGCCTCCTACACCAAGGAAGCGATCGCCGACACGATCGCCTGCATCATCGCCGGCACCGGCGGCGAGGAATTCGCCGCGGTCACCGATCTGCTCACGCAGTGGGGCGGCAATCCCTCCTCGACGGTGATCGGCACGAACCTGCGAACCGCGCCTGACAATGCCGTGCTGGCGATGGGCTGTGCCGTCCACCAGTACGATTTCGACGACACGCACGACACTGCCGTGTGCCACCCGTCGCCCGCCAGCTTCATGCCCGCGCTCGCCTTCGCCGAGGAGAAGGGCGGGGTGAGCGGCCGCGACATCATCACCGCGGTGGCCCTGGGCAACGACGTGACCAGCCGCGTGGCGCTGTCGATCACCGGGCGGCTCAATTCCTATTCGTGGATCCGCGCCTCGATCGCCGGCATCTTCGGCGCCACCGCCGCGTCCGCGAAGATCCTCGGACTCGATGCCGCGCAGCATCGCCATGCGCTCGGCCTCGCGCTGCCGCAGGCGGCGGGGACGCTCGCCAGCCTGCACAATCCCGGCTCCAGCGTGCGCTCGATCCGCGACGGCCTTTGCTATCGCAGCGGCGCGCTGGCTGCGGCGCTGGCGGCGCGCGGCGTGCGCGGCGACCAGGAAGTGTTCGACGGCCCGTACGGCGTGTTCCAGACCTATTTCCGCGGCGAATACGATCCCGCCGCGATGACCGCCGAGATCGGCGAGCGCTGGGAGACGGTGAACGTCTCGCTCAAGCCCTGGCCGTCGTGCCGCCATCTCCACGGCACGCTGACCGCGGTGATCGGTATCCTGGAAGAAGAGAAATTGAGCTTCGAGCAGGTCGATCACGTCATGCTGCACGTCGGCGACGTCAATTTCGACCGCTCGCGCCCGGTGCGCACCGGCATGGTGCCCGAGCAGCGCATCGATCTGCTCTGCAACATGCCCTTCGCGGTCGGCGCGGCGCTACGTCACGGCAATCTGCCGCTCAAGCTCTACCGCGACGGCGCGATGGCCGACGACGTGGTCACCAACGCGGTGCCCAAGGTGAAGTGGATGTTCGATCCCGAGCAGAACGGCAGCTGGACGCTCGAGCCCGGTTACGTCGAATTGTTCACCACCGACGGCCGCCATTTCACCAGGAAGGTGCGCCGCGCGCTCGGCCATCCCGAGAACCCGATGAGCGAGGCGCGCCAGCGCAGGAAGATGCGCGACTGCTGCGCGGCGGCGGCCAAGCCGATCGGCGAGGGCCGCGCCGATGCGATCTTCGACGCGGTGATGGCGCTCGACGGCATGAGCGACGTCCGCGAGCTTTCGAAGCTGCTGACCAACTGAGGCGCGGACGATGGGGGAGGCCGATTTCGACGCGATCGTCGTGGGCGCGGGCCTTGCCGGGATGTACATGCTGCATCGCCTGCGCGGGCTCGGCCTCGCCGCGCGCGCGTATGACAGCGCGGGCGATGTCGGCGGGACGTGGTATTGGAACCGCTATCCCGGCGCGCGCTGCGACGTCGAGAGCCTCAATTACTCCTATTCGTTCGACGAAGCGCTGCAGCAGGACTGGGGCTGGACCGAGCGCTTTGCCGGCCAGCCGGAGATATTGGCCTATGCAGGGCATGTCGCCGACCGGTTCGATTTGCGGCGCGATATCCAGTTCTCGACGCTCGTCACCGCCGCCCATTTCGACGACGCGGCGGGGGTGTGGCGGGTCGAGACCGATCGTGGCGACCGGGCGAGCGCGCGCTGGCTGATCATGGCCTCGGGCTGCCTGTCGCTGCCGCGTACGCCAGATTTCGCCGGTCTCGCCGATTTCAAGGGGCGTACCTTCCACACCGGGCTCTGGCCGCATGAGCCCGTCAGCTTCGCCGGCGAGCGCGTCGGGATCATCGGCACCGGAGCCTCGGGCATCCAGTGCGTACCGATCGTCGCGGCCGAGGCGGATCACCTCACCGTATTCCAGCGCACCGCGAGCTTCAGCATCCCGGCGCGCAACGGCCCGATGGATGCGGCGCACGAGGCTGGCATCAAGGGCCGCTACGCCGAGTATCGCCGCGAGGCGCTGGAAACGGGATCGGGCGTGGTGCGCGACAAGGTGGTCGCGGACAGCGTGCTGGAACTGGACGACGATGCGCGCGAGGCGGCGTTCGAACTTTATTGGGCGAAGGGCGGCACCGATCTGCTCAAGGCCTTCGCCGATATCGGCCGCAACCAGGCCTCGAACGATCTCGCCGCCGATTTCGTGCGCCGCAAGATCCGCGCGAAGGTGAACGACCCCGCGCTGGCCGACCTGCTCGCCGGGCAGACCGATCCGATCGGCACGCGCCGCGTCAGCCTCGACACCGGCTATTTCGAGACCTTCAATCGCGACAATGTTGCCCTCGTGAACCTGAAGGCCGAGCCGATCGAGCGGTTCACCGCCGGCGGCATCCGCACGGCGGCGGGTGAATACCGCCTCGACAGCGTGATCTTCGCCACCGGCTATGACGCGATCACCGGGCCGCTGCTCGACATCGATATTCGCGGTGCAGGCGGGCTGGCGCTGCGCGACAAATGGCGCGAGGGGCCGCGCACCTATCTTGGGCTGATGACCGCGGGCTTCCCCAATCTGTTCACGATCACCGGGCCGGGCAGCCCGTCGGTGCTGACCAATATGATCGTCTCGATCGAGCAGCATGTCGATCTGATCGCCGATCTGCTGCGCCATGCCGAAGCGGCGAACGCGACGCGGATCGAGGCGGAGACGGACGCGGAGGACAATTGGGTCGCGCATGTCAACGAGGTTGCGCAGGGCACGCTGCATGTCGCTGCCAACAGCTGGTATCGCGGCGTCAACGTGCCGGGCAAGCCGGCGATCTTCATGCCTTATGTCGGCGGCTTCCACACCTATCGCAGGAAGTGTCTGGCGATCGCGGAGGCGGGCTATCCGGGGTTTCGGTTGAGCGCTTAGCAAAACCTCCCCCTAGGACGGATCGACATTTACCGATCTTCGCCAGGGGGAGCGTGCGAGGTCGCGCATGCCCCCGCCAGGGAGGGATTGTAGAGCGGGATGATGCCTGGTGGCATCACGCCATGTTCCCCCGCGAAGGCGGGGGGCCAGAGTCCCGGGCGACAACGCGTGTGATTCCGAACCCCCGCCTTCGCGGGGGAGCAGGTCAAACCGAAATCGTCCCGCTCTGGACCTCCCCGCTGAATGGCGATCCGGCCTAGTGGGGGGAGGATTTGCTTTAGGCGTCCAATCGCGCGCGCAGGAACGTGCCCGCGGCAATCAGCGCCGCGCGCGCGATCGGCAGGCGGACCGCCATCTGCAGATAGCCGTGCACCGCCCCGGGGGCGATTTCGAACGTTGCATCGACACCGGCTTCCGCCAGCCGCGCAGCGAGCGCAGTCGAATCGTCGCGCAGCACGTCGAGCCCGGCGGCGTGGAGCAGGATCGGCGGCAGACCTGTAAGATCGGCCCAACCCGGCGTGGCGATGTCTTCCGCCGCGTCCGGCTCGTGGCCGAGATAATTCTCCCAGAACTGCCGCATTCGCGCGAGCGAGAGGCCATAGGCGCCGTCGCCGAATTCGGCGAAGCTCGGCCGCTTGAAGTCCGGGGTGAAGCAGCCGTAGAACAACGCTGCCCCATTCGGCAGCTTCTCGCCGATGTCGCGCAGCCGCAGCATCGCCGACAATGCGAGCGAGGCCCCGGCGCTGTCGCCCGCCAATGCGAACGGGCCGTCGCCCGACACCGATGCGATCGCCGCCAACACATCGTCGAGCGGCGCGGGAAAGGGATGCTCGGGCGCGAGGCGGTATTCGATCGACAGCGTCTCTGCCTGCGCGGCGATCGCCAGCCGGATCGCCATGTCGCGGTGCGTCTCGATCGATCCGAACGTCCAGCCGCCGCCGTGCAGGAATACGATCCGCCCGCCCGCCACCTGATTAGGCACGATACGCAAGCACCGCAGCGGCGAGCCGTGGCCGCGCGCGATCGCGCAGTCTTCGAGCAAGGCGACCGGCGGCGGCGCGGCGTTCCACGGCGCCCAGCGCGCGATCTGCGCGGCGCGCGCCTCCTCGATCGGCATCGCCAGCAGATCGGCGGATGCAACCGCAGCGGGCTCGGCGCGGAGCGCGGCGAGGATCGGATCGATCGTCATGCCGCGCGCGCCCGCGTCACTCCGCGCCGTCGAGCTGGCTCACCACCTCCATCAAGGTCTCGGCATGGCGATCGATCTCGGTGATGAAGCGGTGGAACGGCCCGCCCAGCCCGACCGCGAACACCTGCCCCTTCACCCGCACCGGCACAGCGACCGCGCAAAGATCGGGGATGTTCTCGCCGCGTGTCACGTACCAGCCGCGCGCCGCGCTGCGCTCCAACTCGGTCTCCAGCGCCTCGCGGTCGATCACGGTGATGTCGGTCAGCTTCTCCAGCGCCAGCGTCTCGATGAATTGGTGGCGTTCCTCGGGGTCCATCGCGCCCAGGATCGCCTTGCCCGCCGCGGTCGAGTGGAGATCGTGGAATTCGCCGATATCGGGCGTGTAGCGCACCTTCTGCGAGGATTCCTGCGCATCGAGGATCAGCATGCGCTGGTCGACCTGCTGCGCCAGGATCGCGGTTTCCAGTGTGCGCGCCTGCAGCTCGATCAGCATGTCCTGAAAGATCATCTTCAGCGGATCGTGCTGCGCGATCTTCTCGAACGCGTAGAGCATGCGCTTGGTCGGATAGGTGCCGCGCCGAGCGCCGAGCGAGAAGACATAGCCGCGCCGCTCGAGCGTCTTGATCAGCTGGAAGCAGCTCGACATCGGCGAGTCGAGCTGCCTGGCCAGCTCGGTCAGCGTCATCGGGCGGCGGGCATTGGCGAAGGCCTCGAACAGGTCGAGGGTCCGGGCGGCGCTTTTCGTATCCATGAAGCGAAATCACGTCCGTATTCGCGCAAAAGTCAAGCGATCTGCTTCACGTATGCGAAGAATTCAGCCGAAAACTGGCACGTCGCCGTCGAGCGCATGCAGCGTCACGCGCCGCCCGACCGCGAGCGCGACGGGATCGCCCGCGAAGCGCCCGGTGACGGTCACCCCGGCGTCGAGCCGCGCGACCGCGATCGGGATCGCGCCGAGATCGCGGAACGCGGCGGCGGGGCGGCGCACGATCGTCCACGAGACGATCGCGCCGTCGCCGGGGATTGCCTCGGGGACGAGCCGGTCGCTGCCGCACTGCGCGCAAAACACCCGCGCGGCGGGCTCGATCGTCGCGCACACCTCGCAGCGGCGCAGCGTAAGGGTGGGATCAGGCATCAAGCCTCCGCAGGATATTGACGGTGCAGGCGACGCCCGCGCCGCCGAGATTGTGCGTCATGCCGATCGCGGCATCGGCGACCTGATTGGGATGTTCGCCGCGCAACTGCTTCACGACCTCATAGACCTGGCCGAGCCCGGTCGCGCCGACCGGATGCCCCTTGGCGAGCAGCCCGCCGCCGGGATTGATCGGGATCTGCCCGCCGACGAGGGTGCGCCCCTCCGCCGCCCACACCGCGCCCTTGCCGCGCGGGACGAGGCCGAGGTCTTCGGAATCGATCACTTCGGCGATCGAGAAGCAATCGTGCAGCTCGCACAGGTCGATATCGGCGGGCGACAGCCCGGCCTGTTCGTACGCGATGCGCGCGGCGTCGACGGTGGCGCGGAAGCTGGTCAATTCGCTCATGCCCGAGACGCGCGGCGTGCCACGGGTCTGCGCCGAGGCGGCGATGGCGATGCCGGGGCGGGTCAGGTCGCCGATCCGGTCGGCCGCGACCAAAACCGCCGCAGCGGCGCCGTCGCTGATCGGGCAGCAGTCGAACAGCTGGAGCGGGTCACAGATTTGGGCGGAACCTGCGATCGTCGCATCGTCGAGCGCCGCGCCCATCTGCGCCAGCGGATTGAGCAGGCCATTGGCCTTGTTCTTCCTCACCACCGCCGAGACCTGCTCGCGGTTCGTGCCGTAGAGCGCGGCGTGCGCGTTCCACACCAGCCCGAAGAAGCCGGGAAAGGTCAGCCCGCTCTTGCCGTCGCTGAGATTGTCCATCGCGCAGTTCAGCGCCGAGGTGACGGCGGCGGTGCCGGCATGCGCCATCTTCTCCGCGCCCGCTGCGATGGCGACGTCGCACTGCCCGGTCGCGACCGCCAGCATCGCGTGGCGGAACGCGATCCCGCCCGAGGCGCAGGCGCCTTCCACCTTGGTGCAAGGGATTTGCGGCAGGCCGAGTTCGTCGGCGACCATCCCGGCGAGCACTTCCTGCCCGGTCAGCGGGCCGGACACGAAATTGCCGAAATAGAGCGCGCCGACCTGGCTCCTGTCGAGCCCGCTGTCGCGGATCGCGGCATCGGCGGCGCGCGCGGCGAGGGTCTCGATCGGCACCGTGTCGTGCCGCCTGAAGCTGGTCGAGCCGATCCCGGCGACGAGTACCTGCCTCATTGCATAGCCTCCGCGCGTGCCTTCAAGGTGCGATCGAGCGCCACCAGGCGCTCGGCCGCCTTGATGTGTGGCATGTCGATCATGCGATTGCCGAGCCGGAACGCGGCGCCCTTGCTCTCGGCCGCGCCGGCGGCAATGGCATAGGCATCCTCGATCTCGGCCGGCTCGGGCGTGAAGGCGGCGTTGATGATCGGCACCTGGCGGGGATGGATCGCGAGCTTGCCGGTGAAGCCCATCCAGAACGCCTCGCGCGCTTCGGCAGCGAGCGCGTCGTCGTCCAAGAAGTCGATCACCGGCGTGTCGATCGTCCCCAGCCCCGCGGCGGAGCCCGCGAGCAGCGCCATCGATCGCACTGTGCGAAACACGTCGAGCATCGTGCCGTCGGGCCGCTTCACCCGCCGCGCGCCGACCGCCGCGCTCAGGTCCTCGCTGCCCCACAGGATCGCCGCGTTGCGGCTGGCAGCCGCACACAGTTCGGGCAGGCGGAACACCGGCGCGGGAGTCTCGGTGACGATCGGGATCAGGAACACGCTGTCGGGTGCCAACCCCGCGTCGCGCTCCAGCCGCGCGATCGTCTCGGCGGTGGTGGTGATGTCGGCGGCGGTATCCACCTTGGGCAGCATGTAGCCGTCCGGCCGGCACGCGAAGGTCGCGGCGAGATCGTCTTCGGTCAGCCCGGTATCGCGCGAATTGACCCGGATGATCACCAGCATGTGCTCGCGCTTCGCCACCGCGATCGCCGCGCTGGCGATGCCGCGCGCTTCGATCTTGCGCTCGGCCGAGACGGCGTCCTCCAGATCGACGATCACCGCATCGGCGCCGGCGCTCCAGCATTTCTGCAGCTTGCGGTCCGAATCCCCCGGCACGAACAGCCAGGAGCGCGCGGTGCGGGCGTCAGGCCGCATCGGCGTGGCTCCGCCCGCGCATCAGCCCGGCGCGCTTGCAACTGACCACCGTCCTGCCGTCCTGGTTGATCGCGCGATGCTCGAAATCGACGATACCGAGGCCGGGACGCGATTTCGACGCGCGCGTGCCGAGGATTTCGGTCTCGACGCGGATCGTGTCACCGTAGAAGACCGGTGCGGGGAACAGGATTTCGGAGAAGCCCAGATTGCCCTCGGTGGTGCCCAACGTTGTTTCGGGCACGGTGATGCCCATCATCAGCGACAGCGTGAACATGCCGTTGACCAGCGGCTTGCCGTGGATCGACTTGGCGGCGGCGTGATAGTCGATGTGCAGCGGCTGCACGTTGATCGTGATCGACGAGAACAGGATATTGTCCATCTCGGTGATCGTGCGGGTGATCTCGTGCTGGATCACCTCGCCGACGGTGAAGTCCTCGAAATAGCGGCCGGGCATGGACAGTCCTTCAGGCTTTGGATTTGTTGAGAAAGGCGCCGACGCCCTCGGCGCTCGCCTCGGTGCCGAACAGGAAGCTTTGCGCCATCCATTCGGCGTCAAGCGCCTCCTCCATCGATTGTTCGAACGAGCGGTTGACCATGCGCTTGGTCAGCGTCGCCGCCTTCCGCGAGATGCCGGCGATGCGCGTCGCGATCGCGCGTGCCTCGTCGAGCAATTGCTCGGCGGGGACGATGCGGTTGACCATGCCCATGCGGTACGCGTCCTCGGCGCTAACCTTGTCGCCGAGCAGCATCATCTCCTTGGCGCGCTGCGGGCCGATCAGGCGGGGGAGCAGGAACGCGCCACCGAGATCGGGGACGAGTCCGATCTTCTGGAAGGTCTGCGCGAAGGCCGCTGCCTCGCTCGCCAGCACGATGTCACCGCTCAGTGCCAGGTTCGCGCCGCCGCCCGCGGCGATGCCGTTCACCGCGGTGATCACGATCTGCGGCAGCGCCCAGAGCGCCTTGAACCAGCGATGGCTGATCCGGCCCATCAGGTCGTGCATCTCCTCGGGCGTCGCCTTGAAATCGTTGATGTCGCCGCCGGCCGAGAAGGCGCGGCCCGCGCCGGTCACGATCAGGCAGCGCACATCGGTCTCGCGCGCGAGGTTCAGGAAGAAGTCGCCCAGTTCCTCGCGCATCGTCAGGCTCATCGCGTTGAGCCGGTCGGGGCGGTTGAAGGTGAGCGTGGCGACCCCCCCGTCGAGCGCGACGAGGAAGGTTTCCCACTGGCGGTCGAATATGTCGGTCTTCATGTCGGTCCTCAGGCGGCGAGCGCGGCGGTGAGCGCGGAAACGGGGAGGGTGTCGAGCGCCTCGACGGTGTCGACGATGCGCTGCACGCGATCGGGCGGGAGCGGCCGGGGCATCATCGCGACGCAATCGTCGAGCTTGGCGCGGCGCACCGCGGCGGGAAGCGGCTCGCCGGGATGGCCGAAGCCGTGCCGCGCCGCGCCTTCGAGCACGCGTCCGTCAGCCAGCGTCACGCGGATGCGGCCGCCCTCGATCGTACCTTCGTCGATTCCTGCATCGAGCTGCCAGCGCACGCGATCGGCCATCGCCAGCGTCTCGGGGTCGCGGATCGCCGCGTCGGTATAGCCCTGCAACGTCACGCGGCCCCTGGTCAGCGCGGTAGCCACGGCGAAGGGCAGGCTGGACAGTGCATCCATGCGCCGCGCGGGATTGCGGCGCTGCTCGCCGGGCTCGCAGAATTCGAGGTTGGGCTTGCCCACCGTCAGCAGCACGTCGCGCACCTCTTCGGCGGCGAAGTCGTGCTCGCGCTTCAGTTCGAGCGCGGCGTGGATCGTCGCATGCGTCTCGCGCGCCGAGGGCCAGGGCTTGATCGAGATATTGGCCGCTTCCCAATGCTCGCCAAGCCCGCCGGTCAGCATTTCGGGCCGATAGTCGCCGCGGAAGAAGGCGTTGAACAGCCCGAAGCGCCCCTCGAACGCGGTGACATCTCCGATGATGCCCTGCTCGGCCATCAATGCGGCGGTGACGCCGTTGCGCACCGAGAAGCCGTCGCGCAGCCCGCGCACTTCGGACGCGGGGGCGTAGAGGCATTCGAGCGTGTTGCATGCCTGATGAAGCGTCAGTCCGAAGGCCGAGCGGATCTGCCCGGGCGCGAGCTTCAGGATGCGCGCTGCTGCTGCGGCCGCGCCGAACGTGCCGAGCACCGGCGGGCGCGTCCACGGATAGTCGAACAGATTGCCGGTGAGCGCGAGGCCGAGCCGGCAGGTGATCTCGTTGGCGTGGGCGATCGCGGCCAGCAGGTCCGCGCCCGATACATCCCCCGCCGCCTCGGCCAGCGCCAGCGCGGCGGTCAGCGCATTGGCGGTGGGATGGACGACTGCCGCATCATGCGTGTCGTCGAAATCGTACTGGTGTGCGGCGGCGGCGTTGACGAACGCGGCGGAGACGGCGGGCAGCCGGCCCTCGGCGCCGATCAGTGTCGCCTGCTCGTGCCCGCCCCAGGCCGAGACCATGTGCCGTACGCCGATCGCCGCGCTCGCGCCGCTGCCGGCCAGGATCACCGCGATCGTGTCGAGGATGGCGTGCTTGGTCGCCGCGACCAATGCGGGGGGCAGGCGATCGAACGACGCAGCGGCGATGAAGGCGGCGAAGTCCGCGCTCGCATCCTGCCTTGGCTCGCGCGTCTCGCTCATCCCGCTCCCGTCTGTCGATTGCTTCTTGTCCGTGAAAGTTGCTTTGCATATACGAATATTAATTGCAAGAGGCTGACGCACGCGCGGCGGGCGCGTAAAGGAGTGGAGATGCAGGGACTGTCATTCGCCGGAAACCGGACCATCGCGCGCATCGCGATCGATGACCCGACGCCGGGGCCGGGCGAAGTGGTGCTGGAGATCAAGGCCTCGGGCATGTGCGGCAGCGACCTGCATTATTACCGCTCGGCGAGCGGATCGGGCGGGCCGGTCGCCTCGGGCGCGACGGGTCCGGTGATCGCCGGGCATGAGCCGGCGGGCGTGGTCGTCGCGGTCGGCGCCGACGTCGTGCCGCAGGAAGCCTATGTCGGCCGGCGCGCGATGGTGCATCATTATTGGGGCTGCAGCGCGTGCGAGCAGTGCCGCTCGGGCTGGGCGCAGATGTGCACCGAGAGCGCGCCGAAGATCTACGGCGTCAACAGCCACGGCGCGCACGCGCCCTATATGAAGGTGCCCGCGCGCACGATCGTGCCGCTGCCCGAGGCGCTCAGCTTCGAGACCGGCGCGGCGATCTCGTGCGGCACCGGCACCGCCTATTTCGCGCTCGTGCGGATGGGCCTGTCGGGCCGCGACACCATCGCGATCTTCGGCCAGGGCCCGGTCGGGCTCGCCGCGACCCAGCTCGCGGTTGCGCAGGGCGCGCGCGTAATCGCCACCGACATCAGCGACGAGCGCCTTGCGCATGCCAAGCGGCTCGGCGCGAGCGTGACGATCAATCCCGACCAGACCGACGTGGTCGACGCCATCAAGGACCTGACCGGCGGCGGCGCGCACATGGCGATGGACACGTCGGGCGTCACTGCGGTGCGCACGCAGGCGGTGAGGAGCGTGCGCCCTTGGGGCACGGTCGGGCTGGTCGGTGCGGGCGGCGACTTGCAGATCGCGATCGCCGACATCATGCGCCGCCAGATCACGATCATGTCGTCCTGGACCTTCCCCAATACCGGCCAGGCCGATTGCGCCGCCTTCATCGCCGAGCGCGGCGTGGACGTGGATGCGGTGTTCACCAACCGCTGGACGCTCGATCAGGCGGACGAGGCCTATCAGCTGTTCGACCAGCAGAAGACCGGCAAGGGCGTGTTCGTGATGTGAGGTGCTTTTGCCCTCTCCCGCTTTCGCGGGAGAGGGAGGGACCCGCGCAGCGGGAGGGTAAGGGTCTTCTTCTTTCTTCGCGAGGGCGGAAGAGAAGAAGACCCTCACCCAACCCTCTCCCGCGAAAGCAGGAGGGGGCTAGGACGGATCGACATTCAACGGGGTGGTCTAGAGCGGGACGATTTCGGTTTGACCTGCTCTCCCGCGAAGGCGGGGGTCCAGAATCACACGCGTTGTCGCCCGAGACTCTGGACCCCCGCCTTCGCGGGGGAACATGGCGTGATTCCACCAGGCATCATCTCGCTCTACAATCCCTCCCTGGCGGGGGCATGCGCGACCTCGCACGCT
>Ga0153956_1000808_pt1 | contig 32190 bp, 30 predicted proteins | sample TSFL040MetaG_FD_104704 | JGI IMG/M metagenome (GOLD analysis project Ga0153956, IMG submission 104704) | Attine ant fungus gardens microbial communities from Florida, USA - TSFL040 MetaG | ecosystem: Host-associated > Fungi > Mycelium > Unclassified | place: USA: Florida, Wekiwa Springs... | reverse complement strand
TTCGGCAGGCGTCTGAAGACGCTGAAGGGGCTCACGCCATACGAGTTCATCTGCAAATGCTGGACTTCAGAGCAGGGCCGATTCATCCTCAATCCAATCCACCAAATGCCGGGACTGAACATCTAGAGCAACTGCATGCTTTCGCCGATAGCGACAGGACCGGAAGCGCCGGGGAAATGCATGCAATCTCAATTAGCTATCTTGGTCTTATGAAAGAACGACCGAATATGGCGGCTTGGGCTTCGGCACGATCTACGCCAGCTTCTCCTTCCTTAGCGTCATCATGCTGACCGTCATCTACATGACCTTAGAAGCCAGCCACCGGGACGAAGACACGTCCAGCCAGACCATCTAGAAAGCCCCGCTGGCGTCAGAGGCCGTGGTTGCTGGCCGTCCAACCTGCGGCCGCGTCAGCCCTGACGGCATGCCGCGGCTTGTCGAACCGTCGACGAGGCAACAGTTCCGAACGCGGAACCCGCGACTCTTCATAGTCGAAATAACATCCGCTGCAGGCCATGCCGGCTTCCGCCAGCCAGTCGCGGATCTTGTCCCAGTTCCAAATGCCAGCCGTTTTCATCTTTTCTCCTCCCTGAGAATAGCCGCATCGGGGTGCGTACCCCGCTCCCGTCACCGATTGTCGATCGACGGCCTCCATTCATATATTTTTATGCTTGAATAGACGCCGTGAATAACGAACGGGTCGCCGGCGCTGAAGTCACGCATGTCATCGAGCGAAGCGACGTCGGCGACGATGACGCCACCGCTGCCGCCTTCCAATTCATCCACGATCGGCCCGGATTGCAGGATGCGAAGCCCGCCGGATCTCAGATGCCGTTTATGGTCCTCCAGATAGGCCTGCCGGGCGGCGGCCTTCTCAGGATCGGACAGTGCAATGCGGATTGCGAGCACGGGCTTGTCTCCAAGGCATGACGTCATTTGAACGAGGAGCGTAAGCGGCGGCCGGACAAAGAAAAACAGCCGAATTATCCATTTTGGATATTCGGCTGTTTTCTGATATCACTGGAGATCAGGCTCTTTTCGGCGCCTCGCCCCGGAAAGCGTGCTCCAACAAATCGGTCAGCCCGTCCTTTTCAAGCGCGCGCGGATTCCAGTAGGCGTTCGACATCGCCTGCTCCACGGCCGCATCGACGCCATCTTCCGGCATACCGAGTTCCTTGAGAGACATCGTCGCCCCCAGCCCTTTGGCCAGATCGAACAGCCCGGAAGCGGGATCGGCGACACCGAGCGCTCTGCTGAGCCGCGCCATCGCCGCCGGCGTTGCGGCGTAGTTATAGGCGACGGCGTGCGGCAGGACCGCGGTATGCATCTGCGCATGCGGCAGATTGAACATGCCGCCGAGCGTGTGGCAGAGCTTGTGGTGCAAAGCCATGCCGACGGAGCCAAGGCAGACCCCACAGAGCCATGCGCCATAAAGCGCATCCGCCCGAGCATCCTTGTCCTGCGGATCGGAATGGATGCGCGGCAGCGCGCGCGCGATCGCGGCGATGCCTTCTTCGGCCATCAACGAAATGACGGGGTTGGCTTCTTTCGCATAGAGGGCTTCGACCGCATGGGCGACCGCGTTGACACCGCTGGTCACGGAAAGCGCGACGGGCAGCGTCAGCGTCAGGTCGACATCATAGACGATCACCTCGGGCAGGATACGCGGATCGGATTTCGTGACCTTGCGCCCGCCTTCGGTCTCGCCGAGGATCGGCGTCGCCTCGGAGCCGGCATAGGTCGTCGGCACCACGATCTGCGGCAGATCGGTGCGAAAGGCGATCGCCTTGCCGAGGCCCGTCGTCGATCCGCCGCCGATGGAAAGCAGCGCATCGGCACGATGCTGCTCGACCGCTTTCATCGCATCGGCCGTCACGTCGACCGGCGTGTGCATCTGGGCTTTCGAATAAATCCCGACGATAGCCGATCCGAGGTGGCGGGCAATGCCCGACGCCTGCTCGGCCTGTTCCGGCGTGGAGAGCACGAGGATACGCCTCACACCGAGCCGGTCGGCCTCTTCGGGCAGGCGCGCGATCGTGCCGCTGCCGAAGATCACTCGGCCCGGATTTCCATTGTAGACGAAGTTTTCCAATGTCCGCTCCTATCTCGTCTGATCGGGCCGCGCGAGCACGAAGTCGTAGTCCGAGCGCCAGAGGGTGTCGCCGCCCTCGACGCGCATGAACGGTGCGACAAGGGTCTTCTTCACGCCGAAGACGGTATCCGACTGCAGATAGGGATCGCCGCCGACGAAGGTGTGCGTCACCAGCTTCTGGAACCCGTCCGCACGCACCATATAGTGCATGTGCGCCGGCCGATACGGATGGCGGCCGAGGCGGCCAAGCATCTTTCCAACCGGCCCGTCATCGGGGATCGGATAGGAGACCGGCTTTATTCCGACGAAGCTGTACGCCCCGTCGGCACCGGTGACGAAGACGCCCCGGTTGTTCCATTTCGGCTGTATGCCGGGCTGCTGGACGTCGTAATAGCCGTCCGCATTGTCCGACCACACATCGATCTTCGCCCCTTCCACCGGATTGCCGTCAAGATCGACCACGCGGCCGATGAAGAGACAGCTCTCCCCCTTCCCGTCCAGACAGATCCGGTCGCCCATTTCGCGAACGGGACAGCCGTCGACATGGAACGGCCCGAAGACCGTATTCTCGGTGGCGCCGGGCGGGCGCCGGTTATTGATGGCGTCCACCAGCATCGACAGGCCGAGCGTATCGGAGAGCAGAATGAACTCCTGCCGCTCCTGCGTGCATATCTGCCCGGTTCGGGTCAGGAAATCGATGCCGAATTCCCATTCCTCCTGCGTCAGGCTGACCTCGCGTGCGAAGCTGTGGAGATGTTTGACAAGGCAGGCCATCACCGCCGCCAGGCGCGGATTGACGTCCTTGCTCATCCGCTCGTTGACCGTCGCAACCGAGTTCTCCTCGGTGAAGAAGCCGGACGGCGGCATCGTCTCGCTCATTTGCTCGGGCATGTGCTGCACTCCTGATATTTACGGGATGATCCGGTCCGCCCTCAGGCGTTCGAATGCGTCTATGAACGAGGCCGTCGTATCCTGATATTCAAGGAAGCCGAGTTTGCGGCTTCGTCCCATATCGTTGAAGGTTTCGACCCGGCGCCCGAGATCGGCATCCGAATGCCAGAACGAGGCGACGCGCGACAGCGGATTGGGCTTGAGGCCGAATTTCCTGACCAGCGCATCCCAGACCGGTTCCGCTCCGGCCATCTGCTCTTCGAGCGGCGTCGGCGCCCCGGAATAGGGTGCGGCCTCGATGCCGAAGTAATCCGCCAGCCGCGGCCAGAGCCATTTCCAGCGGAAGACCTCGCCGTTGACGACATTGAACGCAAGATTGGCGGCGGCCTTCGTCGTCGAGGCCCATATGAGGTGCTTGGCGAGAAGCCGCGTATCGGTGACGTCGGTGACCGCCTGCCACTGTTCCGGCGAGCCGGGAAAGGCGAAGGGTCGCCCGCTTTCCTTGCAGATCGAGGCATAGACGCCAAGCGTGGCGGCCATGTTCATCGCGTTTCCGACCGCGTAGCCGATCAGCGTGTGCGGCCGGTGGACGGACCAGCTAAAGCCGTCGCGCGCTGCCGCGGCAAAAACCTCGTCCTCCTGCACATAGTAGAAGTTCTCGCCCGGAAGGCGCTGCTGTTCCTCGCGAAACGGCGTGTCGGGCTGCGTCTTCGCGTAGGATTCGAACGGGCCGAGATAGTGTTTCGTGCCTGTCGTCAGTGCGACATGTTCCACCCCTCGCCCTTTCAACGCATCGAGCACGTTGCGAACGATCGCGCCGTTCACCTCGCAGTTCTTCGCCTCGGTTTCCTGACGCGACCAGGCCGTGACGAACACATGGCTCGGCGCGACACCTTCCAGCGCGGCCCGCACCGAACCGTTGTCGGTCAGGTCGCATTTCAAGGTCGTGACGCCGGCGATCGGGCTTTCCGAGCGGGAAAGCCCCGAGACCGTCCATCCGCCCTCGGCGAGCAGATGTTCGGCAAGATTGCTTCCGGTGATGCCGGTGACGCCGACGATAAGTGCGTGTTTGTTCATGGCTCAACCGTTCAGCAGCGTGATCTTGATGCTTTTCGTCGGGTCCTGACCGAATGCAAAGGCATCGACCGCGTCGGTCAGGGCGTAGTCGTGGGTCTGGATCGGCGACAGGTCGATGCCGGTCCGCTCCAGGAAGCGGATGGCGGCGGGCCAGACGCCGGGGGAGCCGATGCAGCCGCGCACGGTGAGGTTCTTCATCTGAATCTGGCCGATGACGACCGGCACCTTGCGCCCAATATTGATGCCCACCATCGACATCCGGCCCTCTTCGCGGGCATAGTCGAACGCGGCGGCGAGCGATGCGTCATGGCCGGACGCCTCGATCACGAGGTCGGCGCCGTGGCCTCCGGTCAATTCGCGAATCCGTTCAGCAGCACCGTCGTCCGACGGATCGATGGCGACATCGGCGCCGAGCTTTTTGGCCACCTCACGGCGCGAGGCCAGCGGATCGACCACGATCACGCGCCCGCCCATGCCGATCGCTGCTGCCGCCGATACCAGTCCGATCGTGCCGCCGCCGGAAACCACGACGGTCTCGCTGGCATTCGTGCCGCCGGACCGCAGCACGGCATAGAAGCCGCAGGTGAAGGGTTCGATCAGCGCCGCCTTCTTGTCGTCGACGGCATCGGGGAGCTTGTGCAGCCATTCCGGGTTGACGGCAAAGAATTCGCGATCGGCGCCGCTGATCGAGAAGCCGAAATGATGCAGCCGCTCCGGCGTCCGCACCACGCATTCGCCGACGACGCGGTCGCCCTTCCTGAAGCCGGTCACGTTGCGGCCGACCTCGACGATTTCGCCGCTCCATTCATGGCCCGGCGTCACCGGATAGGAGATCGGGATGATGTAGCGGCCGGCGAGCAGCTCGTAGTCGGAATGGCAGATGCCGACTACCTTGGTGCGGACCAGAACCTCGTTCGGCGACAGGTCCGGCATGCCCACATCGACGATGACGGGCTTTTCCGGGGCTTCGAAAACCAGAGCTTTCACGTCTTCCTCCTCAGACTTGTTCCAGCGCGCCGCTTCGTGCGGAGCGCACGATCGCTTCCAGCAGCGCAATATTGTTGATCATATCCTCGCCGGTGACCGGATAGTCGGCCTCGCCGCGAACGGCGCGGGCAAACGCCCGCAGATTGTCGCGCACCGGCTCGGCGGGCGGCACCTCCCGCACCGTAATCGGCCGGTTCTTCCAGCCTTCCGTCACGATCCAGCCCTCGGGCGCCTCGACGTGGGCCTTGTCGCGCACCTCGATCCATCCATCCGTGCCGAAAACCGCGAAACGCGAGACGAATGGCGTGGCAAGCGTTGCCGAGACATAGGCCGTGCCGCCGCCGGCAAAGCGGATATGGGCACTCATCGTATCGCCCTGCGGGATGTTGGACGCCAAGTTCTCGCAGACGACACGCACGTCGGCCGCGCGTCCCATCAGCTTCACGGCAAGGTCGGTCAGATGAATGCCGGTCGCCGTCATGCCGCCCGCCGGCGCCTGCTCCGCCTTCAGCCGCCAGTTCGACGGGTCGAGGCCCAGGAACTTGTCGTGGCTGAAATTCGCCTCGACCTGGAGAAGCCGGCCGAGCCTTCCGGCCTTCGCCGCGTCCAGTATCGCCGCGATGGGAGGCTCGAAACGGCGTTCGTGCCCCATACCCAGCACGACGCCGGCCTTCCGGCAAAGGGCGACGGAGGCTTCGGCGCCGGCCTTGGTCAGATCGAGCGGCTTTTCGCAGAAGACGTGCTTTCCGGCCGCGACGACGCGCGCAATCTGCTCGCGATGCAGTGAATGCGGCGTCGCAAGCACGACGGCCTCGATCGCCGGATCGTCCAGGGCGTCCGCCATATCCTGCGAATATTGCAGGCCCATCTCTCCGGCAAAATCGGCCGCCTCGGGGTTCGGGTCGATCCCGCGGACGAAATGCATCCGCGCCCCGCCCGCATTAACGAGGCTCGCCATCTTCCGACCCCACCACCCGAGGCCCACCAAGGCGGCGGGGACCGGTCTTTCCTCGATCACCGTCATCGGTTGTCTACCCGCTTGTTGAACGGGTGGATGTTGACGCTTTTCCAGACCCCGGCCTTGGTGAACGGATCGTTCCTGTTGAAGGCGACGATCTCTTCCTTGCTGTCGGCTTCGAAAACAAAGAGAGAGCCGATCATGGTTTCGTTGTCGTCTGCCAGAAGCGGTCCGGAGATGACGGTCTTGGTCGTGCCGGTGGCGAGATAGGCCTTGTGCGCCTCGTAGTTGGCGAGCCGCTTCTCGATGCCGCCCTCATGATCGAGGCAATGAACGACGTAGTGCATTTGCAGTTCCTTTCGAATTCAAGCGATCGAATAGCCACCGTCGACCATCAGCAGATGGCCGGTGATGCCGCTCGCGGCGTCGGAGAGCAGGAAGGCAACCGAGGAGGCGATCTCTTCCGGCTTGACCAGGCGGTTGATGGGGGTGTCTTCCAGCCATGTCCGCATGACGGCCGGCTGGGTCCGTCCGACTTCCGCCAGCATGACCGTATCCGTATAGCCGGGTCCGACGGCATTGACGCGCACGCCGGATCGCGCCCATTCGGCAGCGAGAACCCGGCACATGTGGGCGACACCCGCCTTCGACACGTCGTAGCCGACATGCAGCTCCGGCCGGACGGCCTTCACGCCCGCGATCGAGGCGGTCATGACGATGGCCCCTCGCCCGGCCTCGACCATGGATCGGCCGAACGCCTGCACCGTCCAGAAGACGCCGTCGAGATTGACGGACATGACGGTGCGCCAGTCCGCTTCGCTATGCTCCAGGGCAGGCCGCTCGTAGGACATGCCGGCATTGGCGAAAATGCCGTCGAGCGTACCGAACTTGTCCTGAACGGCGGCAGCTGCGGCTTCGACGGAGGCCTTGTCGGCGACGTTGAAGACGACACTTTCCGCCTTGCCGCCCGCGGCGCGGACGCTGTCGCGCGTCTTGTCGACGGCGGCGTCACGGTCCGCGGCAATCACGGTCGCACCGAGCGACGCCAGATAGTGGCAGGCGGCGCTGCCGATACCGCCCGCGGCGCCGGTCACGAGGATTTTGCGGCCACTGATATCCATTGGATTGGTCATGATCAGGCCTTCATGTTGACGAGGATTTTCATGTGCGAGGCGGTGGGATCGAGAAGCGCCTCGAAGCCTTTCTCCACCACGTCTTCCGGCGCGATTTCCGCCGTCACGATCTTTTCGACGGGGAAGATCCCCGCACCGATCATCTGCGCGATCCGCGGCCAGATCTGCACCGGATAGCACCAGGTCGCTTCGACAGTGATATCCTTGAGCGCCCACAGCATGGCGTCGATCGCCGCCGGCCGGACGTGAAGGCCGACCTGAACGACAGTACCCTGGCGGCGGACCGCCTTGGCGCAGAGGTTCAGCGAAGCCTCGGCCCCGACGCATTCCAGAGCGACGTCGACGCCGACGCCTTCTTCCGTCTGGCTGCGAAACAGCGCATCGGTATCCGTCTCGCGCGGGTCGAACACCACCGCATCGGGAACGAGCTTCTGCGCGAGCGCACGACGGTTAGGATTAAGCTCCGAGACGAAGATCTTCGTCGCACCCGCAGCCTTCGCCGCCAGCAGGGCGAGAGCACCGATCGGGCCTACGCCGGAAACGAGAACCGAGCTTCCTGCCACCACGCCGCCACGATCGACGCCGTAAAGGGCAACTGCTGCCGGTTCGATCATCGCGGCCTGAACGTCGGAAACGCTGTCGGGAACCGGGAAGACGTTATAGCCGTTGACGACGGCCCGCTCACCCATGCCGCCCCAATCCCACGAGAGGCCGACGCAGGCCATCTTCTCGCTGAGATGGAAGAGCCCGCGGCGGCCGTAATAATCGTCGCGCGGCGAGATCAGCGGCTGGATCGAAACGCGCGAGCCCGGCTTTACGTGCGTGACGTTCTTGCCGACTTCCAGGACCCTTGCCGAGAACTCGTGCCCCAGGATCTGCGGCAGCGTCGCGCCGGAATAGACGTGCGGAGTGGCGGGCGTGACGATCGGGCCTGCGATGTATTCGTGAATATCGGTGCCGCAGATGCCGCAGACCAGCGGCTCGACGAGAACCATATCGTCGCCGAGCGGGCCGCTCGGCGCGGGAACGTCCTCAACGCGGATGTCCTTCTTGGTGTAGTACCGTACAGCTTTCATTGCCGTGCCTTTCTTCGTTATTGCGCGGTGTAGCCGCCGTCGCAGACCAGGCTGCTGCCCGTGACGAAACGGGCCTCGTCGGAGGCGAGGAAAAGAACGCAGTTGGCGACATCGACCGGTTCGCCCAGCGTCAGCGGATGTTTGGATTTCATCATGTCGAGATAATGATCGAGGCCGCCCGGATAGGTTTCTCCGGCCTTCATGAAGAGCGGCGTCTTGGTGGAGCCCGGATGAACCGCGTTGACCCGGATGCCGTACGGCGCGTAGCAGACCGCATCCGTCTTGGTCATGGCGAGCACGGCGCCCTTCGTGGCATGATAGGGCGGCAGATCGTCATTGCCGATGAGGCCGTAGATCGACGAGAAGTTGACGATCGATCCTGCCTTCGCCGCCATCATGATCCTGACCGCGTGCTTCGTGCAGAGGAATACGCCGCGCACATTGATCGCGAAGATGCGGTCCCACTCGTCGACGGTGACTTCGTGGGCAAGCTTGTTGACCCCGGTGACGGCGGCGTTGTTGACGAGGATGTCGAGCGCGCCCCACCTTTTTACCACCTCCGCCATTGCCGTTTCGACGTCGCTTTCATTGGAAACGTCGACGTTGAAGAAGGCGGCCTGCCCGCCCTTGTCGTTGATCGCCGCCGCGACGCGCGCGCCCTGCTCGGCGCTGACATCGAAGATCGCCACCTTGGCGCCTTCTTCCGCAAAGCGATAGCAGGTCGCCTCGCCGATGCCGGTGCTGCCGCCGGTGACGATTGCGACCTTGCTCTTCAGTCGTGCCATAATGTCCTCCTCACACGTATTTCCGTTCCTCAAGGCGACCGGAGCTGCCTCAGATCAGCACCATGCCCCCATCCACCATGACGGTCTGGCCGGTCACGTAGTCCGATGCGTCCGATGCCAGGAACGTGGTCACGCCGGTAATGTCCTTCGGCAGGGATACGCGGCCGAGCAGGATCGCCTGCGAAAACTCGTTGATCGCCTGTTCCGGCTTGGCCGTCAGGCCGTGTTCCATGAATTCGCGGTCGAGCTGTTCCCACAGTTCGGTCTTGACGACGCCGGGGCCGAAGCAATTGACCGTGATCTTGTGTTCGGCAAGGGCGCGGGCAGCCGCCTGCGTCAGCGCGACCACCGCGAACTTGGACGCGCAATAGTGCGCGAAAAGCGGGTATCCCTGCTTGCCGGCGATGGATGCGGTGTTGACGATCTTGCCGCCGTTGCCCTGCGCGATCATCTGCTTGGCCGCCTCCTGCGTGCCGATCAGGACGCCGAGGCCGTTGATCTTCATGATCCGGTCGAAGTCTTCTTCCGTGACATCGAGGAACGGGCAGGTCTGGCTGATGCCGGCATTGTTGAACATGACGTCCAGCCGGCCGAAGCGCGACACGGTCTCGTCGATCAGCGCCTTCACGCTCTTGCGGCTGGAAACGTCCACGGCGATGGCAATCGCATTGCCGCCGTTCGACGCAATTTTCGCGGCGGTCTGCTGCGCTGCCTCCGCATTCAGGTCGGCTATGACGACCTTGGCACCCTTTTCGGCAAGATCCGCGGCGATGCCGGCGCCGATGCCACGCGCAGAACCGGTAACGATGATCACTTTGTTGCTGACTGATCCGCTCATAGCATTTCCCTTCACTGATTAGCGCGCCGTGCGGACATAGAGGCTCGCGGCCACTATGATGACGATGCCTTTGACGATGATTTGAAGTTGGACCGGCATGCCGACCATGACGACGGCGTTGGACAGGACCACAAGGATGGTCGCGCCGGCGAGCGCGCCGGGGATCGTTCCTCTTCCACCCGAAAGCGCAACGCCACCCATGACGGCCGCGACGATGGAGTCGAGTTCGAACCCGCGTCCGACGAAATTGTCCACGACGCCGACGAAGCCGGAAAGAATAAGCCCGGCCGACGCTGCGAGCACGCCGCAGATGACATAGCAGGCCACGATGATGCGATCGGCGGACATGCCGACCAGGCGGGCGGTAACGGGGTTCCCGCCGGTAATGTAAACGCGGCGGCCGAATGCGGCGCGATGCAGGAGGATGCCGAAGACGATCGCCAGCACGGCCATGACCAGCAGATTGTAAGGCACGCCGAAAACGGTGGACGAGCCGAGAAGCCGATAGAGCGGCGGCACGTTGCCGGAAGGCGCGCCTTGCGTTGCGGCAAAGCGCAGGCCCTGCAGCACGATCATGGTCGCGAGCGTCGCCAGAAAGGGGGAGACATTGCGCTTCGTCACCAGAATGCCGTTGGCAAGCCCGGTCGCGCCACCCATCACGATGCAGGTCGCGAGAATGGCGGGCGCATCGCTGTCCTGGCCGTGAAAGCTCGTTGCGATCACCGCGGCCGTCGCCATGACGGACGCGACCGACAGGTCGAGCCCCCTGACGAGAATGACGAAAGTCTGGCCGATCACCACGATGGCGAGCGGCGCGAGCTGCATGAGCATGTTCGAGATGTTCGCCGGGCTCAGGAACGCAGGCGCTGCAATCGTCGCCGTGAGGATGGCGACGATCAGGAACAGGAATATCCCGTATTTCCGGCCGATATCGCTCAGGCGCATTCCGGCCGCCGCCCCGCCTGCCGAGGCGTTGGCAATCTCGTTTGCTTTCGCGATGGCCATCAGGCGATCCTCCTCTTTTCCACGTAGACCGAAACGGCGGCGATGATGACCAGTCCTTGCGCGACGAGCTGGATGTGCGTCGAGACGTCGAGGAAGTTCAAGAGGTTGTTGAGGAGCGACACCAGATAGACGCCGAGAAGCGTCCCCATGACCCCGCCGCGTCCGCCTGCCAGCATCGTTCCGCCCACGACGACGGGCGTGATCGACGACAGGGTGTAGTTGGCGCCCGTATAGGGCTGGCCGACGCCGAACCGGCTCACCAGATAGATGCCGGTCAGGGCTGCGAACATCCCCGACAGGGTGTAGACGAGCAGGATCACCCGCGTCTTCGGCAGCCCCATCAAGGTCGCCGCGTGCGGATCGTCGCCAACGGCGTAGATGTAACGTCCCATGCGCGTCCGGCCGAGCAGGAAGGCGGCAAGCAGGAAAAGGATCACCGTGAACGTCGCCCCGATGGACAGCCCGCCCGGCAAGCGGCCATAGGCGAAATAGTCGAAGCCTTTCGGCACCTTGCCGATCGGACCGAGCGAATAGAGCAGTGCCGCGCCCTGGATGACGGCGCCGGTGCCGAGCGTGACGATCAGAGGGTGGACGCCCGTCAGAATAACGATGCCGCCATTGGCCGCACCGATCAGCAATCCGAGGACAAGAGCGCCGGCGATGACCGGCGTCACCATGGACGGATCGCCGTTTATGAGCCCGGAAACCATCATCGCGGTCACGCTGATGACGGAGCCGACCGAGAGGTCGATGCCGCCGGTCAGAACCGTCAGGGTTTGGCCGAGGCTGACGAGGGCAAGCCCGGTCGACTGCTCATAGACGTTCAGGATGTTGCGGGTCGTAGCAAACCGGTCGGAGACCGCAACGCCGAAGATGAAAAGCAAAAGAAGAAGGCACAGGACAACCAGAAGGCCGGTCCGGGGACCGCTGAAGAAGCTGCCCATTTTTGCGGAAACGCCATTCATCATTTCACCTCACGCCGCCGCCAGTTGATGAGTGGCGAGTGCGACGACCGCCTCCTCGGTGATGGCGGATGCCTCCAATTCGCCGACGACTTCGCCTTCGCGCATGACGAACACTCGATCCGACATGCCGACGATCTCCGGCAGCTCGGAGGAGATCATCAGAATCGCAAGGCCGCGGTCGGCCAGTTCCTGGATGATGCGATAGATTTCCGCCTTGGCGCCGATATCGACGCCGCGGGTGGGTTCGTCCAGGATGAGAACCCGTGTGCTCGTCCTTGCCCAGCGCGCCAGGATGACCTTCTGCTGGTTGCCGCCGGACATCTGTGCGACGGCCGTCCAGGGTCCGCGGCAGGCAATCCGGTAGTTGTCGATCTCGCTGCGGGCGATCGCATCCTCCGCGCGGCGATCGATGAGACCCAGCCTCGTCACGGCGGAAAGCGTCGAAGCGGTAATGTTGGCCGCAATGTCCAACTGCATGGCAAGGCCCTGGCTCTTGCGATCTTCGGTGACCAGTCCGATGCCGTCCGCAATCGAGCGGGCGGGTGTGGGATGCGATATCGCCCTGCCGTCGAGGACGATTTCTCCCGCGGATTTCTGCAGGGCGCCGAATATGGCAAAAGCGAGTTCCGACCGGCCCGAACCGACCATGCCCGCCAAGCCCGTGATCTCGCCCGCCTTCAGCGACAGCGATGCATTGCGCACACGGCCGGGCACCGAAACGCCTCGCACGTCGAGAACGACGGGACGGTCGTCCTTCTGCGCGCGGCGCGGAGGAAACAGCTCGACGAGCGAGCGCCCGACCATCAGCGAAATGAGCTTGTCGCGGCCGACATCGGTAATATCGTTCGTCGCGACATGCCGGCCATCCTTCAGCACCGTGACGCGGTCGCAAAGCGCGAATATCTCTTCCAGCCGATGCGAAATATAGACGATGGCGACGCCCGCATCCCGAAGCGAGCGCAGCCGCGTAAACAGCACATCGACTTCGCGCCCGGAAATGACGGCCGTGGGCTCGTCGAGGATCAAAAGCTTCACGTCGTGGACAAGCGCCTTGGCGATCTCGACCATCTGCTGGTCCGCGACGGACAGGTCCTTGACCAACGCGTTCGGATTGAGGTCGAGGCCGAAGCGGGAGAGCAACTCGCGGGCATCCGCCGACGCCTTGCGGCGGTCGATCAGCCCGAGACGGTTGCGGCGCTCGTGTCCAATATAGATGTTTTCGGCCACCGTCAGATGCGGAAACAGCACGAATTCTTGATAGATCACATGGATGCCGGCTTGCTTGGCCTGGCCCGGCTTTGCCCATCGGACCTCATTGCCGTCGAACACGATGCGGCCGGAATCCGGCTGATGCACGCCGGCGATGATGCGCGTAAGCGTCGACTTACCCGCGCCGTTTTCACCGACCAGCGCATGGATTTCGCCCGACCGCACCTCCAGCATCATATCGGTGAGGGCATTGACGCCCGGAAAAGACTTACAGATTCCCGCCAGTGACAACATATTCCGTCCTCGCAACCGTGAAGTCGGCGGGGCAATGATCGCCCCGCCGTGTCCTGGGAGGACTTATTGCGGATAGTCGATCTTGAAGGTCGAGGGGTTGTAGTCCTGCCCCATGCCACCGGTCACCAGCATGTCGGCAGGCGCGTTCGGCATCACCATGTCCTTGACGTGCAGGTCAGGATGAATGGAGGGGGTCTCGTCGCCGTCCGTGGTGGCGATCTGCGCGTTGATTTCATAGGTGCAGGGAACCTTGGCGCCCGAAAGCACTTTCAGCGCGACGTCGATCGCCGTGCCGCCCATGGCCGGCGGATAGCCGACTTCCAGCATCGGAACCTTATATTTCAGGGCCATCTGCAGCGGGCCGTTCACATCCGAGGTGGTATGCGGCGGAATCTCACCGGGCTTGAAACCGGCTTCCAGGAACGCCTCAACGGAGCCCGGCGTCTGCAGTCCATGCGTGGAGAGAACGGCATCGATGCTCTTGCCGTATTTGGCGATCACGGCCTGCATCACCTGCTTACCCTTGACCGGGCTCCAGTCGGAATAGACCGTATCGAGAACCTTGATATCGGGATACTGGTCCAGAACCTGCTTGGCTGCCGTGACGCGCGACTCGTTGGGGCTGGAGCCGGCCTGGCCGCCGAGGATGACGATATTGCCCTTGCCATGCAGCTTTTCAGCGATCCACTGTCCGAACAGCCGGCCCATCATGGCGTCGGACGCCGTGACGAAGGTGACGAAATTGTCGGATGCGACGCGGCGGTCGACCATCACGACCGGAATGCCCTGCTCCATGGCACGAGTCACGGCCGGATCGACGGCCTGTTCGGTATTGGCGCTGACGATCAGGAGATCGACGCCGCGGGAAACCAGATCCTGAATATCGGAAACTTGCTTGGCGTCGTCATGGCCCGCGTCGGTGATCAGGAGATGGCTGATCTGGTCCTTGTGCTCGGCGGCCGCCTTTTCCATCGAGTGCAGCATGACGACGCGCCAGCTATCGCCAAGGCCGGCATTCGAAAAGCCGATCGTGTAGGGGCCCGACTTCTTATACTGCGCAGTGTCCTTGAAGCAGACCTGGAGCGACGGGTTGAACAGAAAGGTCCGCGGAACCCCCGTATAGGTATCCGCAAATGTCGAAACCGCGCTAGAGAGCAGAGCCACTGAAGCCAAAATGCCGACAGCTTTGCTTTTCATTTAATTCCTCCTCCAATTAAACTGATTAAACCGCCAGGCAACAAAGTACCGTCTGCGGAAAGGCATCGCCTCCGCAGCACTTCTATTTGTTGACGGTCTTATTCCTCCCACAGGAACCGCCGTGCGATCCGAAATGAAGGCTACGGGATAAACCTGTGCTTCGACAAACCTTTAATTATCCAGAATGGATATCTTCAATGCAGCAATCGTTCTTGGACGGACGATAATATTCAGCCGGGAGGACATCGCACATTCGACCGGCCGGCGAAGATTATTCGGCATGGTTCAGGCGATCTCCCTTGAGAGAGCGGCGTTGAAAATGTCTGGCCGGCAGCCCGCCGGCAGGGAAGGAAGGTTGTGCATGAGCGAGATGTTGAGAGTGGGATGGGCAGGCATCGGGAAGATGGGAGCGCCGATGAGCAGGCGCGTCCTCGAAAGCGGCTATCCGCTGTCGGTCTACGAGCCGCTTCCGGAAAACCGCGCCTCGGTCGTCGCCCAGGGCGCAAACGTCGCCCACACGCTTGAGGATCTTGTCGAGGCATCGGATGTGGTGATGCTCACCATCCCGAACGACACGATCCTTCGCAAGCTGACGCTGGCGCCCTCCGCCCTTGCCGAACTCATGAAACCCGGCCAGATCCTGATCGAGCTCAGCACCGTTTCTCCGGAGCTGTCGGCCGAAGTCGCCGAGGCGCTTGAAAGCAAGGGCGTTGCCTATTTGCGCGCGCCGGTTTCGGGCAGCACCGCGACGGCGTCGTCCGGCATGCTGTCCGTCATGGTATCCGGCCCCGAGGACGCCTACCGCAAGATCGAACCCGTTCTGGCGAGCTTCTCCTCGCGGCGTTTCTATCTCGGCGCCGGCGAAGAGGCGCGCTATCTGAAGCTCGTGCTCAATGCGTTGGTCGGTGCGACCGCTGCCCTGCTCGGCGAGGCGCTGACGCTCGGGCTGAAGGGAAATCTGTCCGTCGAAACGATGCTGAACGTCATCTGCGAGAGCGCGGTCGCCTCCCCCCTGATCGCCTATAAGCGCGACCTGCTGGTCAACCGCAATTTCGATCCCGCATTCTCGGTATCGCAGATGATGAAGGATTTCGATCTCATTCTCGGCGCGGCCAAGTCGGACCACGTGCCGATGTATCTGACCTCGATGATCCGGCAGCAGTACGAAGCGGCGTTTGCCGAGGGGCTGGCGGAAAAGGATTTCTTCGTTCTTTTCGAGCAGTACGAACGGCTTGCCGGCCTGACGCGTGCGGACGCCGCCGCGTCGCAGGGCCAGAAAGCGCTCTAGGCGGACCGGCAAGGTCGATCCTTGCCGGCTGCGGCACTGTTATCACGCCGACATTGCGGGATGCTGTAACGTCCTATGGACGCTGCATAATTCATCCTTAGGTCGATTCCGATTTAGAAAATTGTGCGGTAGCCTGAGGATCGGGAGCGCGACGGTTGGGAGGCCGACGTGAACGAATATGAGATGCTGCGCGTCATCGATTTCATCGAGAAAACGCGCCGCCCGTTCAGAGAGGTTATCGAAACGGCCGATGAGGATGCCATCTGGCTGATCGTGACCTTTTTGATCAAGTCGCACATTTTGAGCCAGACCGTCTCGATCTCGACGCTCGGGCAGGAATCGGGCCTTCCATACGCGACATCGATGCGGTTGATAAACCGCCTGATCGACGGCGGTTACATTCTCAAGGTCGCCAAGGGATCGACGGGCAAGAGCTTTTCGCTGCAACCGAGCGAGAAGCTGCTGCGGTCGTTCGAAGCCTATGCTCGCAAGACGAAATCCCTCCTTGCGCAGACACTCGGGCTGCGGGCCGGCGAGGAGGAGGACGAATATTATTTCGGCGGAACGCCGCTCGGCTCGCAGATCATCCCGCCGATGCGGCTCGTGCAGAAGCGCGCGGAATCGCAGATCGAACTTCGCTTCCTTCTGAACGACGACAACTACTTCTCCGCCATGCGAAACATGTGGGCAGATTTCCGCAACAATCTGGCCTCCCGCAAGAATTTCGACCTGCTGACGCTTCCCGATCTTTATCGGCGCGCGCGGGAGAACAGCCGGAAGCCGCAATCGGACTACGACGTCATCGCCATCAACATGCCATGGCTCGGTGAGTTTGCCGAAAGCGGCATCGTCCGGCCGATCGATCAATATATCCAGAAGACCGGGATCAACCCGCTCGATTTCCACCCCTCCATCTGGTCCGCAGCGACTTGGGAGGGAAAGGATTACGGGGTGCCGGGCTATTGCACGGTCGAGCTTCTTGCCGCGAGAAGGGACCTGTTTTCCGACGCGGGTCTTGCTTTCCCCAAGACCTTCGACGACGTCATCAGTGCCGGCCGTCGGTTTCACGCGCCGGCCGAGGGCATGTTCGGGGCGGTCTGGGACGGAGCGCGCGGCATGCCGATCGCCTCGAGCTTCCTGTTCTTCATGGGCGCCTGCGGACAGCCGGCAATCTCACTGCGCAAGACGCGCTCGGGCTTCACGCTCGAAGGCGTCGATCTCGACGAACTGAGCTGCACGATCCTCTCGGACGCCGGCTTCGCCGCACTCGACTATATGCGCAGGCTGATCGAAATCTCGCCGTCCAAGATCCTCGAAATGGCCTGGGATCAGACCCTCGAAGTCTTTCTGAAAGGAAGGGCAAGCCTCGGCTACTTCTGGACCATGCGTGCCGCCCGCTTCGAATATGATGTCCAGTCCGTCGTAAAGCGTCGGGTCGAATATCTGCCGCAGCCGTTCGGACCGGGAGGCACACGCGCGTCCCCCATCGGCGGTTTCCTCTTCTGCATTCCGACAAACCTGCCGGAGGAAAGAGTGGAACTGGCAGCCGACGCGATCGCCTGGATGGCGTCGCGAGAGGCCATGAAGGCGCATGTAAAGAACGGGTTTCCGGTCGCGCCGCGCTTTTCCGTCAGCGCCGACCCGGAAGCCGCCGCCAGTTCACCGATTGTCCGCTTCGTGGACCAGCTTGCGAAAAAGAACCTTCTTCACACATGGCAACGGCCGAAAATCCCGCAATACACGACGATCGAAAAGGTTCTCGGCGAGGAGATACACGACGCACTGCTTGGAAATCGCCCCTTCAAAACGGCTCTGGAGCGGGCGGCCACGCAGATCGAAGCCAGCCTGAAATCCGCCCACAAGAACTGAGCGAAGCGAAACGCCGTCTAAAGCGGCGCCCCTCTCGGGCCGCCGCTCGATCCATTTGCGAACGCTACTACTTGATGATGCCGAGCTTGCTCCTGTCCGTCGTCAACGCAACGGCGACCAGGGCCGTCAGGCCGAAAACGATGTTCTGCGCCGTCGGCTGCACGCCGATGATAACCGTCATGATCCGCAGCCACGAGGTGATCAGTCCACCCACCACTGCGGGAAACAGGCCGCCGACACCGCCCGAGATCGCCGTGCCGCCCAAGACCACGCCGACGATCGAGAGCAGCAGCAGGTTGCCGGCAAGCGTCGGCGAACTGAACGCCGTAATCGAAATCAGGAAGAGACCCGCAACCGAGGCGCATCCCGCCGTGATGGCAAAGATGGTGGTTCGTACCGCGACGACGTTGACGGCGGACATGATCGCGGCCCGTTCGCCGGTGCCAAGCGCATAGATATCCCGGCCGAGGCGGAGATAGCGGAGCAACAATCCCAGCACGGCGATGATGACGATGAGCGCGATCACGGTGTTCGGGATTTCCGCGGTGCTGCCGGACAGGTAAGTGACGAAGAAGTCGTCATCAGGAATAGGCTCCGCCGTTGCGTTCGACAGGAGGAGCGCAAGGCCCGAAAGCATGCTCAGCGTGCCGAGCGTGACGATGAAGGACGGCAATTGCAGCCATGAATGCAGCAAGCCCTGCGTCGCGCCGAAGGCCATCGCGATCAAGACCACGACGATGGATGTCCATGGGCCGAAGATCGGATTGAGCGTCACCACCAGCACACCCGTCAGCGACGCGACGCCCGCGACCGAGAGATCGATGCTGCCGGCCAGAATGGGCAAGGTACCGCCGATGACCAGCGCGATGATGGGGGCTGCGTCCGACAGGAAACTGACGAGCGAATCGGCCTCGATCACCCCCGGCGCGATGACGGCGCTGATTGCCACGAGCGCGAGCAGAACCGCGAGCGGCCCCAAGCCGCGCACCATGCCCGATCGCGACCGTCCGATAGCGGCGATCAGCGTACTGTCCAGTGCATTACCCATGGTCGTTTCATCCTTGTTCGAAATTCGGTTTAGAGCGGCGGATGGCGCGGCGCGGTAACGTCAGACCATCGCCGCAACGACTTCCTCTTCCTTCGGCATCGCGCCGGCGGCGAGATCGAAATGAGCGGTGATCTCGCCGTCGCGCATCACCACGATCCGGTCGGAAAGCTCCAGAAGCTCCGAAATCGTATCGCCGACGAAGACGATCGAAAGGCCGTTGCTCGCCTGCTGCCGGATGACCGCGAAGAGGTCGTCCCGCGCGCCGGGGTCGAGCCCCCGGCTCGGATGGTCGAGCAGGAGAACCTTGAGCCTTTTCGCCATGAGCCACTTCGCCAGCACGGTTTTCTGCTGATTTCCACCACTCAGACTCGATATCGGCGCAAACGGCGTGTGCATCTTCACCTTGAGGCGCTTCATCCACTCCAGCGCCACCGGCCGTTCCTTGCCGCGCCTTAAGACGAGGGAGCGCCAACCATAGTCTAGACCGAAGGTGAGCACTGCGTTTTCGAACAGCGAGCGGCTTGGAAGCATCCCTTCGGCGCGACGGTCGGCGGGCAGATATCCGATGCCCTGCCGAACCGCCGTTCGCGGATTGCGCGGCGCCACCGCCTTGCCGTCGAGCATGATCTTTCCGGCATCGATGCGCTCAGCGCCGAACACGGCCCGACAGACTTCCTCGGCCCCGGAGCCGAGCACGCCGGCGACACCCAAGATCTCGCCGCGCCTTAGCTCAAAATCCACGTTGCGGAAATGTTGGCCACTGCTCACCTTTTCGAGCTTGAGGACCGGCGTGAAGGCCGGCGCTGCGGGCTGCCGGTCGGATCGAAGCTCGGTGACGCGCTGCCGTCCGACCATCAGTTCGTAGAGTTCGTTGCGGTCCACGGAGCCGGCGTCCCGCTCGGCGACCTTGCGGCCGTCGGTCATGACGACGATCCGGTCGCTGATTTCCAGCACTTCTTCGAGACGGTGCGACACGAAGACGATGGTTGCGTTTCCGCGCAACCGGTTTATCTGCTTGAAGAGAAGCTTGATTTCCTCGGGCGTCAGCACCGAGGTCGGCTCGTCGAAGAGGATGATCGGCGGCCTGTCGACAAGCTCCTCGATCGCCAGCACCTTGGCAAGCTCGACCTGCTGGCGTTCCGCAAAGCGCAGGTCCTCGACGAGGGCGCGCGTCGGAAGCTCGACCGAGATTTTGTGGAGCTGCTCCTGCGCCGCCTTGTTCAACGCTGCCCAGCGGTAGATCCCCGTGCGCTTGGCGGGGTGCGGCTTGTCGAGGAAGATGTTTTCCGCGACCGTCAGGTTGGGGATCAGCGACTGTTCCTGATGTACCATGCCGATACCGTAACGACTGGCGGCGGCTGCCGAAGCCAGCACGACCTGCTGGCCGTCGAGGACGATCTGCCCCTCGTCCGGCACCGTCAGGCCGGCCAGTATCTTCAGCAGGGTGGACTTGCCAGAGCCGTTTTGCCCGATGAGGCCAAGCACCTGTCCGGCAGGAATTTCGAGATCGATGCCTTCGAGAGCAACGACATTGCCGTAGGTTTTACGGACGCCTTTCAGAACGAGCGAGCCTGTCATTTTACGACCCTCAGCTTGCGGCGGCGATGCCAGCCGCCCGCGGCAACGGCGATCACGATGACCGCGCCGCTGATGATGTAGCGGGTATAGGGACCGGCGCCGATCTGGATCAGCCCGTTGTTCAGCACCTCGAGGATCAAGGCACCGAGCGCGGATTGAACCGCGCCGCCGCGGCCGCCGGTCAGCACCGTGCCGCCGAGAACCGCGGCGCTGATCGCGGGAAACAGAAGTCCATTGCCGATATTCGCGTTGCCGGTGCTGAGCTGCGCCGACAGCAACACGCCGCACATGCCGGCGAGCAGGCCGCAGATCGAAAAGGCGGCGATCTTGACCCAGCGGATGCGCAGGCCAGAGGCGACCAGCAATCCCTCGTCGCCGCCGATCGCGTAGATCATTCGTCCAAGCGTCGTGAAATTCAGGACGAGCTGGCTGACGACGATGACGCCGAGCGCGAGATAGACGATCAGGCTCAGATCGAAGATCCGAAGGCGAGCCAGATCGAGAATGAGCGGATCGTTGATCTGCGGCACCCGTTCCGGAAACAGGACCGCCGCGATGCCCAGTCCGACGAACCACGTCCCAAGCGTGACGATCAGCGACGGCATCTGCAGCACCGCATTGAGAACGGCGTTGAAGAGGCCGAAGGCGAGACCCGCCGCCAGCGCCGCCAGCAACCCGACCACGCCGTAGTCGTTGCCGTTGACGCCGTTGGCGACGAGGAGCGCGACGATCATGCTCGTCGTCGCCATGGTGCCTTCCAGCGACAGGTCGATGGAGCCCATGATGACGACGAAGCTGATGGCAGCGGCGAGAATTGCGGGAACCGCCGCTGCCTCGATCACGGATTTGAGGTTATCGATGGTAAAGAAGCTGCCACTGACGAGCTGAAAGCCTACCGACAGCACGATGAGGGCTACAACGGGACCCGCGAACTGGGTCCATGGCAGCTTGCTTTTAATGTCGCCCAGAAACGTCGGCGAGCGAGCATCCGTCTTGGCGTTCATACTCGTGGCGGCCTCCATCGACCCCTCCCTCCGATTACTTGTTTTCGTTCGCGCCTTCCGGAATCTGACCTGCCGAGTCCTTCCAGAAGTCCTGCTTGATCTGCTCGTAGGTGTATTTCGGCGCGTTCTTCTTGAGCTCGAGGTACTTGTCGACGTTATCCTTCGTCACGACCTCCTGGTTGAGGTAGAAATCGCGCTGCGCGTGGGAGAGCTTTTCCGGATCGATATCCCCGATCGCCGCCGCATAGGCGAGCGACATGGAGACCGCGCCCTGCAGGACGGGGTCGTTCCAGACGGTCGCCAGCATGTCGCCGTTCTTGACCATCTCCAGCCCGATGTTCGAACCGTCCGAGCCGGTAACCAGAACCTTACCGTTCAGGCCCTTTTCCTTGAGAGCGGCGACGGCGCCGCGGCCCATGGCGTCATTCGACGCGAAGATGCCCTGGAGCTGGTCGCCATATCGCGCCAGCCAGGTACGGGTGATGTTCTGGGCCTTGGTTTCCTGCCAGTCGCCGACCTGGGTGTCGACAAGCTCCAGACCGGGGCATTCCTTCAGGCCCTTCTTCAGGCCGGCGATCCGCTGATAGGCAGGCGGCGTCGAGGGAACGCCCTCGATCGCGGCGATCTTGCCCTTGCCGTTCAGCGCCTTGCAGAGCGCCATGGCCTGGTAGTAGCCGGACATCACGCCGTCGAAGGAGGTGTGCGCGACCCAGTATTTGGAATCGGTATCCCAGGGGTGGATGTCCTCCGGCCGGTTCCAGATGGTGACGACATGAACCTTTGCCTTGGCCGACCGGTTGACGACGGCCTTGACGAAGGCGTTCGAGGATGGGTCGGTCGCGAGCGCACACTGCTTGCAACCGGCGGAATAGGTCGCGCCGAGCTGCGCGAGAAGCTGGTCGCCCTGGTAGTTGCTGGTCAGCACGACCGGCTCCTTGCCGAGCGAGGCGCTGATATCCTTCACGCCCTGCAGATATTCGGACCAGTATTCCGAGGCCGTCTCGTCGATGCCGACGATGAGCTTTCCTCCTTTGGCTTCATCGGCGTTTGCCTGCACTGCCGGAAGCGCGATGCTTGCGCAGATCGCGGCGGTCGCCAAGAGCCGTTGCGCGAGCGCGCCGAATTTCAGATGCGATTTCATGCCATTTTCCTCCTCAGGTTAAATCTTGCTGCTTCGCCTGCCGCCCGGTCGCAAAGACCTATCCGCGCTCGGCGACGGCCTGATAGGTTTCGATCAGGAGTGCTGCATTTTCCGGCCGCGCTTCGAGCCGGCCGGCTTCGATGTCGAAGGCCACGTCCATGACGCGCTGGTTGACCGGCGCCTCCTGCCCATGGGCACGAAGGATGTCGACAACGACACCGTTCACCTCTTGCACTTCGGCGCGGCGACCCTTTCGCCAATCCTGCAATGACGTCGTCAACGTATCTTCGCGGGAGAAGGTCTTGAGCACCTCCTCGAAGATCTGGTCGACATAGCGCTCGGGATGGTTCGTCGTGACAGGCGGCATGCCGATAATCGGGATGATCTTGGCGCCGTCGGCCAATGCCGCCTGCATTGCCTCGTAACCGGCGGCCCGCATCACTTCGAGCATGCCGGGCGCGCGCGCTGCATCGTTCAGCGGCAAGTTGATGATAGCCGATGGAATGAGTTCCGCTGCGTTGACCACCAGCTTCATCCACTTGGCGGAACGGATATCTTCCATCACTTCGACGGTGCCGGAATTTCTGAGCAGGTTGGCAACGTCTTCAACGCGCTCCTGCGTCTTCGGATCGAGAGCGCCGAGCGCAAACCAGGACTCGTCGTGATCGTTCTGCCGGTTCGTGATGCCCGGCGTAAACATGTTGGAGGCGATTTCGATGACTGCGCCGATGGTGCGCTCGCGGCCGACCACGGCGGCGATGTCCTCGTGCGTCATGCCGTTCTGCAGCCCGACGATCAAGCCGTCCGGGGCAAGGCAAGGTTCGATCAGCTGGCAGGCCCATTTGGTGTCGTAGGCCTTGACCACTAGAAAAACGACGTCGAAAGGCTCCTTGATTTCCGCGACCTGGCAGAGATGCAGCGCCGGAACCCTGGCATTGATGGAACGCGTCGGCAGGTTCACGGTGATCCCGTTCTCGCGGATCGCCATCACATGCTCGGGCCACTGCTCGATAAAGGTGACGTCAAGCCCGGCCAGCACGAAGTCGGCCCCGATGGACGCGCCCTGTGCCCCCGTTCCGACAAACGCGATCCTCGGCCCGCGCTCCCTATCCCAACTCATACGGCTCTCCTTTTTTCAGCGACATGCGCCATCACCGCGCAATCGTTCCTTGACAATTCCTCAGACCAGCGCCCGCAGTTCCGCGAAAAGCGCGGAATTTTCCGGCTGGGCCACCAGATCTCCCCGCTCGATCGAGCGGGCGATTTCGACGACGCGCCTGTTGACCGGCGCCGACCGCCCCGCCCTTTCCAGCGTTTCCACGACATGACCGTTGATGTCCAAGACCTCGGCCCGCCGCCCTTTGCGCCAGTCCTGCAGGACGGTGGTCAGCGTGTCCGGCATCATGAAAGTCTTCCCCACCTCATCGAAGATTTCGTCGACATAGCGCTCGGGGTCGTTGGTCGTCGTCGGCGCCATGCCGAGGATGGGAACGATGCGCGCGCCGTCGGCTTGCGCGGCTTGCATCGCCTCGTAGCCGGCAGCCCGCATGACCTCGGACATGCCCGGCAGCCGGACCGCTTCGGCAAAGGGCAGGTTCAGGATGGCCGAGGGGACGAGCTGCGCGGCATTGACGATGAGCTTCATCCACTTGGCCGAGCGGATGTCGTCGGAAACCTCCACCCGGCCGCTGAGCCGCAGCAAGGAGGCGACTTTTTCCACCCGCTCGCGATTGGCAGGATCGAGCGCGCCGATCGCAAACCAGGAGGTATCGTGGTCGTTCTGCCGGTTCGTGATGCCCGGCGTAAACATGTTTGAGGCCATGTCGAAGACGGCGCCAACAGTGCGCTCCGCGCCGAAGACCGATGCGATCGCATCCTGCGTCATTCCGTTCTGCACGCCGACGACGAGGCCGTCCGATGCGACGACAGGCTCGATCAACTGGCACGTCCAGCGGGTGTCGTAAGCCTTGACCACGACGAAGACGAGATCGAAGCGCTCTTTCAGTTCCGCCACATGGCAGAGATGCTTTGCGCGAACGTTTGCATTAAGCGAGCGGTTCGGCATGTTTACGACGATCCCGCGCTTGTTCATCGCGTCGACATGCTCGGGCCACTGCTCGATGAAGGTGACATCGAGGCCAGAAAGCGCGAAATCCGCCCCGATCGACGCGCCCTGCGCGCCGGTCCCTACGAATGCAATCTTCAGACCGCGTTCAAAATCCCAGGGCATCGTGCGTTTTCTCCACCCTTCGGCACCACCGCGCCGTTCCATCCTTGGGCATCGTTACGGAGCATTAAGGAAAGAGTCAAGTGCAAACGTTTGCTCAATTTTGTGCAGAGATGGAAGCGAACGCGCCGATATCGGCGAAATTTTCTCGGAAATACAAAGAATTGCGCCAATTTCTCCTGAGCAACCGTTTGTTCCAATAAACGGAAAAAATCGGCGCCATGCGCAAAGTAGGGGCCTCGGCGGCACCCCAAATGTGCCGAAAAAGCCGCGTTTCCTGTTCGTTTCAGGCACCCGCGCCGAAACAAAGGCCCCGATCAGGCTTGGAAGTGCCGCCACGCCCGTCTTGTGTGCAAAGGTTTGATCATCTATTTTCCCAATCGATCGAGATCAGATTGATGTAACCTGCCCGACATGAGCGACACCCCGCAGCGCGACCAGAACAAACGCCCTCGCGTCACCATCGTTGACGTCGCCAACAGCGCCGGCGTGCACGTTTCGACGGCCTCACGCGCGCTCAATCCAGGAACGAGCCATCGCATATCGAGCAAGGTCGTCCGGAAGATCGAAAAGGTGGCCGAGCAGCTCGGATACAAGCGAAACACCCTTGCCTCCAGCCTGCGGACGCAGAAAACGGGCACCGTCGGCCTGATCGTTCCGAATTTGAGCGACCCCTTGTTTTCCCCGATCATCGCATCGGTGGAGGAGCGCGTTGCGGAGGACGGCTACGTCACTTTCGTCGCGAACTCGGCATATAGCCCCGCCAAGCTGCAATCGATCGTCGAGCGCATGAGCAGCCAGTTCGTCGCCGGCCTCGTGGTGGCGAGCTTCGAATTGAACGATCCGTCCGTCGAGCTTTGCCTGAAATTGGATATACCGACGGTCGCCGTCCTCCGGGACCCGCGGCACGCGCGGATTTCTTCCGTGTCGATGGACGACGCGGCGGGTGTGCAGGCGATGGTCGAGCATGTCCTCGACCTCGGCCATAGGGACATCACCTATGTGACGCCGCCGCTTGCGGCATCCACGGCCGAGAACAGGCTGGCGGGGTTTCATGCGGGCACGCGCCTGGCGAAGGCGGCCGGCTGCCGTTTCGACGTGATCGAAGCGCGCGCCTACGATGTCGCCGAGGGCGAGCGCATCATGGCGCAGATGCTTGGCTCCGGCCTGACCAGCACGGCCGTTCTGGCATTCAACGATCTTCTCGCCGTCGGCTGTCTCGTCACGCTGAAAGCGGCGGGCATCGCCTGCCCGCAGCAGATTTCGCTGGCCGGGGTCAACGATCTGCCGTTCATGAACCTGCTGTCGCCACCGCTGACCAGCCTGCACACCGCCGGCCGCGATCTCGGCTTCGAGAGCGCCGACCTCCTGATGAGCCTGATCAGCAATCATGCCCAGCCGGTGAAACGCGTCCTGCTCACCCCGCATCTGGTGCCGAGAGGCAGCACCGGTCCGGCACCGCGGACCGGCACGGTTGCCGACCCTGCGGCGTCGCGCTCGCAGCCCGTGACGATCTGAGCCGAACGGCCGGACGTCAGCGCCTGGAGATCATCGTCATCAGGCGGATGTCCGGCTCCGCCGCGAAGAACTCGTCCTTGCGCGCGACCAGCTCCTGCAGGTACGGCGTCTCCATATGCTCGTCGAGGGCCGCGCGGCTGGTCCAGTTTTCATAGAACGAAAAGCTGGCCGGATCATCGTCGCTCTGATGGAGATGGTAGTCGACGCAACCCGCCTCCGCCCGCGTGCGGTCGATCAACGACAGCAGAAAAGCCTTGGTGTCTTCGATCTTGTCCGGACGCGCCATAAGATGCGCGATCACCGTCAGTTGCTGCGGCATTCGATGTCCTCCGTTCGATCCGCCGATATCCGGCCGAAAAGTAAGCCTCTTCGGTTATCCGCACCCCCTCAGGTGAACCGGCAGCCGCCGTTCACGTCGAGCGTCGCGCCGATGAAATAGCTGGCATCATCCGTCGAAAGAAAGTGGATCGCGGACGCTATCTCCGCGGTTTCGGCCGGCCGGCGCACCGGGATCTTGGCCCACTCGATCTCCCGCATCTGCTCGGCGGAAATGCCGCGCTTCTCGGCCTCGACCGCCAGCGCGTTGAAATGCATCGGCGTGTTGATGTTGCCGGGCGCCACGCAGTTCACCCGGATATCCGGCGCGAGTTCCGCGGCGACGCTTTGCGTGAGCGAAATCAGCGCGGCCTTCGATGCGCAATAGGGGCTGAAATAGGCATGCCCCTCCCGGCCCCAGAAACTGGCGACAGTCACGATGGAGGCGTTGCCGGCCTTTCGCAGCAGCGGCACGCAGGCGCTGATGAACTTGACGTTCGCCCTGAGATTGATGTTGTGCACCTTGTCCCAGAGCGCCATGTCCATGTGCTCGATGCTCGTGGCGGGATGGTTGATCGCCGCGACCAGCCCCAGGAAACGCAGCGGAATGCCGGTTTCACCTGCCGTCTTCGCGACCTGATCGATATCCTGGTCGTTTTCCAGATCCATCTGGATGCCGAGACAAGTCCGCCCGAACTCGGCCGCGAAGTCCCTTGCCAGGCCCTCGATATCCGCCGTCCGGTCGCAGAGAACCATCGATCAGCCATTCTCCGCGAAACGCCTCGCCGTCGCCCGGCCAACTTCGCCGGCCGCCCCCGTCAGAATGCAAAGCTTCGTATCCGTCATTGTCTCGCCGCTCCTCCCAAGCCGTTCGGGAGATGCTACGAATAATTTTCGAGGTGAAAACCGCGCAATTATCCATTTTGGATTTCCGCTTTTCCACCCTCAGTTCGGGCCGAATGCGGGGACGTCCATCCAGATCGGATAATTGCGCCGTTGCGGCATCCCGAAGTATCCACATAGCTTGCCGGCACCCACACCGCGTCACGTCGGGGAACTGCCGCGGCTTGCCGCGCCAAGCGGATAAATCTCAACAAAATCCTTTTATATCAAAACATTAAGTCGATATCCGATATGGACAAAACTGTTGTTTTAGGACTGCCGACATTCACTACACTAATGCCGTTCAAATGCCCTGGAGGGGGCAACAAAGGAGGAAACGCACTTGAGTAAGATCACGAATCTCGAACTGAATCGTCGGACCCTGCTTCGTTATGCCGGAGCGACGGCGGCCGTAACGCTCGCCAGTCCGCTGGTCCTGCGCAAGACGGCGCGTGCCTCCGATCAGCAGATCACCATCATGAACACCTTCCCCACGCTCGCCAACGAATACTGGCAGGGCTGGGATGCCGGCGCGAAACTGGCTGCCGAACAATTGGGCATAAAATACATGTCCCAGACGTTCGAGGACTCGGTCGACAAGCAGATCGCCCAGATCGAGCAGGCGCCGTCGCTGGGCGTCAATGCCGTCGTCACGTTCGCCCAGAACGCGGAGGTGATCAAGGCGCTTTGCGCGACCGCCGCCCAGGTTGGCGTCAAGATTGCCAACGCGCATTCCACCGCGGCCTGGCTCACGCCGAGCGATCCCACCTTCGGGGATGCCTATCTGCTTTACAGCCAGCCTGACAACATTCGCGGCATCGCCGCCATGGCACAGGCGCTTTTCAACAAGATCGGCAACAAGGGCAAGGTCATCTACGTTGCCGGCATGCCGGGTAACTTCTCGGCCGATACCCGTGCCGCCGGCGTCAAGCTCGCACTTAAGAACAATCCCAATATCGAACTGGTCGCCGAACAGCCGGGCGGCGAAAACCGTGTCGCCGCGCGTCCGGTCGTCGAGAACCTGCTGACGGCCCATCCGGACGTCGCCGCCATCGTTTCCTATAACGACGACACGGCAATCGCTGTTCTCGATGTTCTTCGCGAGCGTGGACTGAGCGGCCAGATCTACACCGCCGGCAACGACGCCACCCGCGAAATGCTCAACAGGGTGAAGGAAGATCCGAGCGCGCTCGGAACCGTCTCCATCAACGCGCCGTTCATGACCGGATACTCGGTGGTGACGCTGTTCGACGCCCTGAATGGCGTAACCTACGACCCTCTGGAGCGGATGCGCTACTTCGACTCCCTGTTCCTCGATTCGCCGGACGTCGCCGCCAACTATCTCTCGATCATGGACAAGAACGGCGCCTTCCCGTTCGATTTCAAATCGATGTCCCGCCATTTGAACGGCGATAACTGGAAAATCCAGTGGGGCATGGAAGTCATCGATCCCTCCCAGTTCTGGAGCACGATCGACTCCATGCAGGCGCTGAAGCCGGCAAACTGGGCGCTTCCGGAAGATGTCGCCGCCTCACTCAAGGCGGGCAATGTCGAGAAGCTGAACAAGATGTACAAGGACCACTCGGCTCCCGGTCCTCTTTCCGCCGTCGCCGGCAAGACGAAGTCGGGACAAACGGTTCTCGGCTTCAAATAACAGCTCCGCTTGCCTTCCAAGCAAGGCATCCCGGCTCTCCGTGGCCGGGATACTGCCCTTTATCCAACCTTCCGAACTTGAAACGAAACGGCCATGACGGAACATCTCGAGCTTCGGTCGATATCCAAGCGCTATCCGGGCGTCAGAGCCCTGCATGAGGTCAGTTTTTCCATCCGCTATGGCGGTACGCTCGGGCTCGTCGGCGAAAATGGAGCAGGCAAGAGCACGCTGCTGGACATCATCAGCGGTATCCAGCGCCCCGACGAGGGCGAACTCGTGCTCCATGGGAAGCCGGTCGCACTCGACGGACCTTCGGCCGCCACGCGCGCGGGTATTTTCCGCGTCCATCAGGAACAGGCGCTGATCCTGGTCTACCCGATCTTTCAGAACCTGTTCCTGGGCCTTGAGAAGCATTTCACCCGGAACGGGATCATCCAGCTCGGCGCCATGAAAGCGCGATCCGAACGCATCCTTGACGAACTCGGCATCGCGCTGGATTCGGCCGCAATCACCGGTAGCCTGAACTTCGGCACGCGCCAGCTCGTGGAAATCGCACGCGTCGTTGCTCAGTCGGAAATCCTTGAGATCGAACGTCCCCTCGTTCTCCTCGATGAGCCGACCGCCTCCCTTTCCGGCCCGGAACTCGACCTCTTCTACCGCATCGTCGCGCTGCTCAAGGAGCGGTTCCGCGCCTCGATCGTCTTCATCTCCCACCGGCTTGAAGAAGTTCTGCGACTCTGCGACCAGGTGCTGGTCCTCAAGGACGGCCAGGTGGTCGACCCGGATGTCCAAGAGCCCACCGAAAAGCGCCTGCACAGCCTGATGGTCGGGCGCGAACGGCTGACTGACTTCTATGCCACGAACCGGCAGCGCTCCTCATTCGGCGAGCGGGTGCTCGAGCTTGAGGACTTCGGATCGGACGCATTTTCGGCCATCAATTTAACGCTGCGCGCGGGTGAGATCGTCGGGATCGGTGGCCTCGTGCAATCGGGCAAGACCGAACTCGGACGCGCCGTGCTCGGGGCGGAACCCAATCGCGGCAAGATCAGGATTCTCGGCAGGGATGCGTCATCCTTTTCGGCTTCCCAGCGCATCGAAATGGGCATCGGCTACGTGCCCCTTCACCGCCATCGCGACGGGGTCATGCTCGGACGGTCGATCCGCGACAATATCGTCCTGCCGTCACTGCAACGCTTCACATCGGCCGGGTTCCTGTCCCTCTCCCGCGCCACCGCGTTTGCCGCGGAACGGATGGCCGAGCTGCGGATCAAGGCTCCGAGCGGTGCCACGCCGGTCGGAGCGCTTAGCGGCGGTAACCAGCAGAAGGTGGTACTGGCGAAATGGCTGTCGCGGAATCCGCGCCTGATGGTGATCGACAATCCGACGCGCGGCGTCGACGCCGGGGCCAAGGAGGAAATCTACCGTCTGCTCCGCGACATCACGCACGCGGGTTGTGCCGTGCTGCTGATCTCCGACGATCTCGTCGAACTGATCGAACTTTCAAACACGCTTTACTTCCTGGCGAATGGCAACCTTTCCAGCGCTGTTCCGGCCGAGCCGGACAACAAGCCGAAAGAGCATGACGTCATCTCGATGATGTTCTGACGCCAGCCCAAAACAAGGGAACTTCCATGTCGAAACTCGGTACCCTCGGCAAGCTCACGCCATTTCTGGCCGCATTCGCCCTGATCGTCTTCTTCTCGCTCATGCATAATGCGTTCCTCACCTGGCCGAACCTCTGGAACATCGTGCGCCAGTCGTCGGTGCTTCTGGTCGCCTCAATGGGCGTGACCTTCGTGATCCTTATCGGCTCGATCGATCTCTCGGTCGGATCGATCATGACGCTGTCCGCGGTCAGTTCTATCTCCCTCGTTCCGATACTCGGCGAGGCAGGCATTCTCGCCGGCCTTCTGGTCGGAGCGCTCTGCGGCGCCTTCAACGGCATATTGAACGCAGTTCTCAAGCTGCCGAGCTTCCTGGTGACGCTGGGCTCGCTCTTCATTTTCCAGAGTCTCGGCCTCATCGTCTCGGGCGGGCGGCCGCTTCCCTGGAACACGCCGATTTCCGGCTCGCTCGCCGGCGGCGTCGCCTTCGGCTCGTTTCCCAAGATCGGCCTCTGGGCGATCGCCGTCCTTGTCATCTGCGCCCTGGTCGCGCGTTTCACACGATTTGGCCAGTACATGTATGCGATCGGCGACAACGAGCGAACGACGCGCATGTCGGGCATCAATACGACACGAATGAAAATCCTGGTGTTCGTCGTCGCAGGGCTTATTGCCGGCCTTGCGGGCATCCTCCTGGGCATCCGTACGTTTTCCGCATCGCCGGGCATGGGCGACCCCTTCCTTCTGGACACCATCGCGGCCGTCGTGCTCGGGGGAACGCTTCTGACCGGAGGCGTCGGCGGGCCACTGCGCACCGTGCTCGGCGTCCTGACCATCGTGATTTTAGCAAACGGAATGACGTTGCTGCAGGTCGATCCCTTCTATCAGGTCGGCATCCGCGGCGGCGTCGTCATTTTCGCCGTCCTGATCACGACCCGCCGCAGCCGCCTGGACGACGTCGTCAAGTGACAAGCGGGTGGTCGCTGGCCTTGTTGCGCGACTCTTCTCTCGCTTCTACTACCCGTCACAAACCCGCGGCGGTCCGGCGCCGATCTGTTAAGAGAGGGGATGGCCGGAGGAGGGGAATGGCGATGGGGTTGCCAATGCCACGTCGCCTGACGATGTCGGGAAAGCGCCGCCGGCGTTCAGCAGGAAGCAGAAATTCTCGAACGCCACCGGGCTTGGATAGCCGGGCACCCCAAATCACGTGATTTCCGGGTAAATATGCTCCGAAATCGGCGCGACATAGGTTCCCGAGGTCAGGCCGGAGGCAAACCACCCCGCAGGCTGTCGATCACCGTCACCTTGATATCACGGTGGACGGCGCGTGCATTGTCCTTCGACGGCTAGGTATTGCGAAACCGGCCAAGTTGCGGCCCGTTGGACGGCGTAAGGCCCGCAGGTCCGGTGAATGAAAATCCGATATCGCCGCGATGTTCAGTCCCGGCATTTGGTGGATTGGATTGAGGATGAATCGGCCCTGCTCTGAAGTCCAGCATTTGCAGATGAACTCGTATGGCGTGAGCCCCTTCAGCGTCTTCAGACGCCTGCCGAA
>Ga0153956_1000807_pt1 | contig 32218 bp, 23 predicted proteins | sample TSFL040MetaG_FD_104704 | JGI IMG/M metagenome (GOLD analysis project Ga0153956, IMG submission 104704) | Attine ant fungus gardens microbial communities from Florida, USA - TSFL040 MetaG | ecosystem: Host-associated > Fungi > Mycelium > Unclassified | place: USA: Florida, Wekiwa Springs... | reverse complement strand
GGCCCGGAGACGCGCTGAGTGAGTTGACCCCACCATGGTGTGGTCAACTCACTCAGCGCGAAAGTGCGTGTTGCCCAACACGCACGGAAGCGTGACCTTCCCGACATCTCTCCCACGACCCGCGGGTCTCGTCACGCTTCCGTCCCTCCCCCGTGACGGACCCGTGGGGCTCGCGTGGACGGTCCCCGCCACTCCCCACATCCCCGGCCGTCTCGGCCACGGCCACAGCCTGCCAGGGCCGTGGCCGAGACGGCCGCGCTAGCCGAGACGCCTTGCGTCCCGTGTCAATGAGGCGCCAGCTTCCGCCGCCCGGCGCCCGGGGAACGTACCCCTCCCTATAGCGACCCCAACGTCTTCTGTGCGGCGCTGAGCACCACGCCCGGCAGCGGCGCGAAGTCGAGGGCTGCGCCGAAGGACTGGCCTTTGGTGATCGCGTAGTTGACGAATTCCTTCACCGCGGTCGCCTGGGGAGCGTCGCTCGGGACGATCGCGTAGGTGAAGGTGGAGATCGGGTAGGCCTTGGTCGCCGACTTCGGCGGGGCGACGATGCTGACGCCGCTGTTCGGCCGTACGGACTTCACCACCGAGGCAGCTTCCTCGATGTTGGTGAGGTTCGGGAGGGCGAAGTTGCCGGCGGCGTTTTCGATCGCGGCGGCGTGGATGCCGGCACCGATCAGGTACGCGGCGGCGACGTAGCCGATCGCCCCCGGCGTTTTCAGCGACGAGGTCACACCGGTGTTGCCTTTGGCGCCGATCCCGGCCTTGAAACCGACCGACGTCCCGAAGCCGTACTGGCTGCGCCACGCCGGGCTGACTTTCGACAGGTAGTTGGTGAAGGCGTAGGTGTCACCGGAGCCGTCCGAGCGGAAGATCGGCGTGATCGTCGTGGTCGGCAGCTTCGCCTTCGGGTTCAGTTTCACGATCTTCTTGTCGTTCCACTTGGTGATCTGCCCCATGAAGATTTCCGCCAGCACCGGGCCGCTCAGGTTCACCTTGCTGACCCCGGGGACGTTCACCCCCACCCCGGTCGCCGTCAGCGCCCACGGGATCGTCAGGCACCCACCGCATTCGGCGGCCTGTTCACTGGTCATCGGCGCGTCCGACGCCCCGAAGTCCACGGTCCGGTTGGCGATCTGCTTGATCCCTTCGCCGGACCCCACCGCGGCGTATTTGACGCCGGTCCCGGTGCCCTGTTCGAACCCGCTGATCCAGTTCGCCATCAGCGGGGCGACGAGGGTCGAGCCGGCTCCCGTCAGCGCCGCCGAGGCGAACGCCGGAACGGCCAAGACGAGGACCCCCACCAGGCCCAGGACAACACCAAGCAACTTGCTACGAGTCACGGAACGTCCTTTCTGATCTGAATTTCCGCCGCCGCCTCAGGAGCGGGAGGAGATGTTCTTCGGTTTGCCTTGATAGCCCTTGGCGTAGGCGCAGCGGAAGTTCTCCGCCTTGCCCACCGGCTCCCCGCCGGCGAACCCACCGAGGTTGTGGTTGTCGTAGACGGTCACGTAGTCGAGCGTTTCCGGCAGGGGGTTGGCGGGCATCGGCACCGGGTCCGGTTCGCCGATCGCGCCGACGCCTTTCGAGCCCACCGTGACGCCCTCGGAGCCCGCCGCGGCGGAGCCGGCCGTGGTGGTGAAGAGATCGCTGGTCATCTCGCGTTCGTCCTTGATCCCGTTCACCGCTTCGGGGAATTCGCTGGTGCCGGACGTGCCCGGGTCGTCGTTGATCGTGCTCTTCAGCGCCGCCTTCGGAGCGGCGCCGATCAGCTGCGCCGCGGTCGGCAGCCAGCCGCCTTCCTGGACGCATTTCTGGGCGGCGTACACGTAGTTGTTCTGACCCGCTTCGTTCGGCGGCACCTTGTAGGTGCTGCCTTCCAGGCACCACGAGCCCATGTCGATGGCGCCCGAGATCGGGCAGCTGGCGACCAGTTCCCGCTTCGCCGCGGCCAAGGCTTTCTTGCTGGCCGGCGGCGAGGGCTTGCCCTTGCTCAGCGCCAGGCCGCCCATCGAGAAGAAGAGGGAGAGGAGAGCGACAAAGAGCGCCGCCGCCCCGAGCAGCCGGGGAATTGGATCGGGCCGGCGGGCCATCAGGTTCGGGTCATCCATGCGGCGCCGATCCTGCCATCCCGACGACACCAACTTGTAAACAAAACGAAAACTCTGGTGAAACCCCGGCGGATGCGAGCGCACCCACCGGGTTCCACCTGAGCTTCAGGCGTGAGCCGTTACTTGGCCCAGCCGATCTGCTGCGCACCGGCACGAGCGATCGTGAGGATCGCTTCCGGCAGGCGCGACTGATCGGAGGGAGTAGCGCGACTCTGCCCGATTCCCGAGAGCTGGAAATTGACGAAGTCGCTCACGGTCCGCTGCTGGGCCTGCTCAGCGTCCGTGTTCCCGTAAGCGTCCGCGGAATCATCCCACGCCATCCCGTAGACGAGCGTGCAGAGCGGGTACACCCCTTCGCCCTGGACGACGCTGACGTCCTGCCAGCTTTCCAGCGTCGGATCCACACCGCTCGGGACGCCACTGAAGGAGACTTCCTGGCAGTTGGCGCCGCGCACGGCGGAGGTGATCGCCGAATGCGACGGTTCGACCAGATTTCCGGCCGTATCGTGCAGCGGGATCCAGTAACGGTCGTCGTTGTTGGTGCCGACCTGACTGAACCCCTGGGCCCGCGCGACGTCAAGACCGGTAAAGCCGATCGAGCCGTCGGTGGCGGAAACCGTGGTCGCCTCGTTGACCCCATTGGACGCCGAGGTGCCCGACGCCCTGACCAGGTTGGTCGTCGGTCGCGGCCAGACGGTGTTGAGGAGCGGGTTCGCGTACGCTTCCCAACCGGTCGCCGGGTTGACCGTCGCCAGCCAGCGCTTCAGCGCGAAGGTCGCACCGGAACGAACCGACGGGACGACTCGCTTGATCGGCTTGCTCGCGCAGCCTTCGCCTTCGATGCCCGGGAGCAGCTCGCCCCAGGTGTCGACTTTCGAGTTCCCCGCGAACACCGACTCGAGCGTGGCGTTCGAGACCTGGAATCGGGTCACTTTCTCCGATTCTTTCGGGATCGCGTTGCCCGCCGGAACGGTGCAACCGTCCGGGAAGTTGACGATCGGCGCGATCGCACCGACGTACTCCGGGATCGTCCGGATCTCGGCGTCGTCGGATTTGGTGAGCAGCTTGCCCGCGTCGATCAGGGCGATCTCGGCGTTGCCAGGTGCCTCGGCGGTGCCGACCAGGCGGACACTCGGGCTGCGCGAACCGCGCAGCGTGCCGAGACCCTGGCCACTGCTGGTCGCCGAGTAGTTGACCGACCCTTTGAAGCCCGGGCACCCTTCGCCCACGGTGAATTCCTCGATCTGCGCCTGCCAGAGCAGGCCACCGACCGAGGACCCTTCCGCGGTGATCGAACCGCCACTGCACGGCCCTTCGAACGGCGGCGTGAAGTTTGCCGAGGCCGGCGCGGCGGCCACGGCGGAGGCCAAGGAAGCACCGACGATCACTGCCGCCAGGCTGCCTTTCTTGAAGAAACGCATTGCAGATTCCCTCCTTCGCTCCAATTCAGAAGCGTTGATCATCAGGTCGCTGCAACTCTCTGGGTCGGCCGTCCGCCGGGTGTCACCAACCGGTTAGAGAACTGTCAATAAAGTGTTGGTGAGTTTACGCTGTGATACGCCATCTCCGGGCGCCGACGCCGACGGACGCCGGCACCGCCAAGGGCGGCGATCAACGCGAGCAGGGGCAGGACCGCGTAGGTCATGGGGACCCCCCCGTGACCGCCCGAGTGGCTCAACACGCGGTCGGGCCGGCGTCCCTGTGGTGCCAAGGCGGCCATGTGGTGGACCAGGTCGAAGGCCGCCTCTTCCTCTTCCTCCGGCTCCGGCGACACCGCCGGCTGGGTGACCGGCGAGGTGCCGCTCGGCGGCGTCGGCTGGACCGCCGGCGGTGGCACCGGGACGATGATCGGCGGCAGCGGCGCCAGGACGGCGGCTTTCGGGAAGTACGGCAGGGAGAACGGCTGCGCCGGCGCCTTCGGGATCGGCTTCGGCGAAGGGTGCGTCAAAGGGGTCGGGTTCGGCGCCCGCGCCGGGGGGTGACCCGGCGCGGGCGGCGGGGGCGGCGGTATGGGATGTGAACCCTTCTGCACCTGCGGATTCGGGGTCGGCGCCGGAGGCGGAGGCGCCGCCGGGGCGGGTTCGGTCGACGACCGGCTCCGCAGAGGCACGGTCCCACAAGGGGGCAGGACCGTGCCGGGCTGGACGGTCACCGGCACCGAGTAGACGAGCCCGCCGGCTTCGAGGGAAACCGTGGTGGTCCCGGCGTTGAAGCCGCAGAGAAGGCCCGAGGTCGGGTCCGGGATCGCCTCACCGTTGGCATCGGTCAGGACGCGGCGAGGATCGCTCGAGCTCGGATCGGCGCGGACGAAGTCGGCGATGTCGGGGTTCGAGGAGCTGAACCGATATTCGGGGTAGATCGCGTTGGCGCACGTCCGGCCTTGGCATTCGGCCGGGATCTGCACGTAGGGATCCCCTTTCACGACGCAGGCCGCCGGGTTGCTGCAGTACATCCCCGCGTGGGGGCGCCGCGCGAGCCCGTCGAAGAGGGCGACGTGGCTTCGCTGCAGAAGGGTTCCGTCGGTGGCGTCGAGGGCCAGTTCGGAGATCGACGGGATCAGCCGCACGTTCACCGGGGCCACTCCGGTCGTGGCGTTCATCCCTCCGACCGAGACGAGGAGGAAGCCGCTGGCGCCGATGTATTCGTGTTCTTCGAAGCCGACGTTGCCGACGTAACCGAGCGTGCCGCTGCCGAACGCCGGGATCGAGTGACCGCCCGAGCTCAGCTGGTATTCGCGATTCTGTTCGGGCAGGTCGAAGAAGTAGGCCGACGCACCCCCCGCCGGCCCGTTCACCGGGCACCCCGACGGGAAGCTGCCAGAGACGATGATCGGCACCACCGTCGCCGCCTCGGCGGCGTCGACCGGCGTGGTGCTGGCGGCGCCTTGGGACGTGAGGCTTGGATCGAGTGGACGATTGCCGACCACGATCGCGGGCACGCCCGCCGATCGGGCCGCCGAGAGTTCCTGAGCCAGCCAGCACTCCTGGGCCTCACCGAGAGTGGGCTGCGAGTAGTCGAGGACCAGCACCCGCGCCAGCCCTTCCGTCCCCGCCGATTCGAACGAGTAGTAGGCATGGCCGGCCGTCGCATCGGAGAGCGGCGTGATCCCGGGGCCTGGCGAAGAGAGGCCCAGCGGCTGTCCGGCCGCCGCGAAGCCGGAGAGGAAGGATTCGAGCGACCCCTGCCCGTCGACGTCGGTCGACGCCGGCGCGGCGAAGACCGGCATCCCGACCGCCTGCGCTTCGAGTCGCGCCGCGTACGCGCGGCTCTCGCGCCGAAAGGCCTGGGGGCTGATCCTCGTGGCCATGTCCCTGCCCGCCAGGCCGGGCCCGGTGTCGATGAACGCCCGCACACCGGGAATCGAGCGAGCGCGGGCGACGGCCGCCTTCAGCCACCTTTCGGGGCCGATCCCCGTGCCGGTGAGATCGGCGCAGGTCCAGGTGCACTGGGCGTTGCCGCCGATCGCGAACTGCGCGCCGGGGCTCGGCTTGATCTGGGTGACGGTGACGTTCGCCGCCGGCGGGGGCGCGACTCCATACCGCATCACGCCCGCGGTCTGGACGGTCGCCCCGTTGGCTTCTTCTTCGGAGATTTCCCCGGTCTCGCCGCCGACCGCCCAGCCGCCGCCGCCTTCCGGTTCCAGCAACAGCGCCAGCACCGCGTCAGGACGCACGGGAAGATCGACCGGTTCGCCGGCTTCATGGTTTTCCACCGGCAGGTACCGGTGCTCCTCGTCGCGCCATCCGGTCGCCGTCTGGCGCAGGAGGAACCCGCTCGCGGGCAGCGGGTAGGGGCTGGTGAGGAGCGGCGCCTGGCCAGGAGGCGGCTGGTTGAAGATCTGTTCGGCATCGGTCGTCCAGGACGTCCCGCCCTTGCCGTGCCCGACCAGTTCGGCGGAGACCAGCGCCCGGACCTGCCCGCCTTCACGGAAGGCGGCCAACGCGACCGGGCTCCCGGCCGGCCGCGCCGCGGGCTGCCAGGGGCTGCCGGAACCTTCCCGGGTGATCACTCCACCGCTTTCGGAGGCGACCACGGCGCCGCCATCGGGGAGCCCGGCCACGAGCTCCGGGGCGAGTCCACCGCCGGACCTCTGCGCCTTGAGCGCTTCCGCCGCGGCGGTGTCGACCCGCCAGCCCGAGCCGTCGTTGACGAGCAGGCCGCCTTCGTAGTTGTTTTCGCCTTCCAGCGGGAATTTGTAGGCGGCCAAGGCCTCGTTGCCGGCGAAGGCGATCGAGGTGAAGTTCACTTCGGGATCGACCCCGGCGGGCAGCGGTTCCTGGGTCCATTGCCGGCCGTAGCGAAGCAGTACGCCTTGCTTGCCGACCGCGTAGCCGAGCTGCGGTTCGTTCGGGTCGAAGGCGATCCCGGTGAAGTTGGCGCGCGCCAGGTTCGGCGGCTTCGCGGGATCTGGTTCCCAGAGGCCGGTCGCCGCCTGCCACACCCACATTTCGGCTTCGTCGCCGACCGCGAACGCTCGGCCGGCTTCCGGCCATGCCACCGCACGCAGTCGCGGCTTCGCCCTCGCGCCGGAGCCGCTGAGGAGCGATTCGGAAGTCCAACCCTGGCCGGGCAGGTAGCGGGCGACCTCGCCATCGTCGCCGACCGCGAGCGCCTGCGATCCGAGCGCGCCGACCGGGACGCCGGGCTGCGGCGCGATCGCGGTGAGCGGCCTGCGGAACGGGACCGACCAGCTCTGCAACTGGTCGGGTTCCGGTTCGGGGGTGAGGTGGACGGGGGCTTCGCCGCTGCCTTCCCGAGCGGGTCCCAGCCAGCCTTCTTCGGGCGCTGTCAGCCCGGCCCCGGTGGACGCACCGACCGCGGTGCCCAGCGTCGACACCCGCTTGAAGGTCGACCCTTCGAGCACCAGGATCACGCCCCCGGGCAGCCCGGTGATGGTGCGCCTGCCGAAGTCGCCCGGGCCGCCGCTCCCCGGCCAGGCGAAGCTCCGCCCTTCGCCGGCCGACAGTTCGGAGCCGAGCGGGAAGGAGCAGTATCCCGTCACACCGGATGGAGGGTCACACCACGACGCGCTCACCTGCCCCATCTGCGGATCGCCGAGACCGCTGTCGTAGTAGAAGGTCGCGTCGGTCGTCGTGGCACCGATCTTCAGGCGGGCATCGACCCAGACGCCCTTTTCGGTGACGGTCAAGGCCTGGCCGAGGGGTTTGCCCTGAGAGTCGAGGCGCGGTTCGACGACGACCGTCGTTCCCGGCGCGACTTCGGCTTCCCGCTGGGAGAAGGCGGAGCCGAGCGAGCCGCCGAGCGGCTGACGACGCCACTGGCTCGCTTCGCGACGCATCAAGACCAGCGCTTCGTCGGGTTCGGGGCCGGTGGCGAGGAGCCAGGCGTCGGTCGGATCGGCGGCGTCGATCGCCAGCACCTTGAAGCCGGTGGGCGGCGCCAGGCAGAGCCCGGGAACCGTGCCCGCGCAGATCGGTTCACGGGTCCAGCCGTTACCGTCGTAGTGGAGCACCGCCGCGGGGAGTGGTTCCGGTTTTTCCGCCGGGGGTTTCGGTTCTTCGGATTCGGGCCCTTCCGATTCGGGGCCTTCGGATTCCGGTTCTTCGGTTTTGGGGCCTTCGGCTTCGGGCGCTTTGGGTTCGGGCGCCGGGACGACGAACGCGCCGGTGTGTCCGTCGGGTTCGCCGACCGGCGTGACAAGCGGCGGCAAGGTGGGCGAAAACAGGGCTTCTTCGATCCCGAGAGCGGTGCCCGGCGACGGCGCCGCGCGGAAGGCGCCACCCGGGTCGCGGACGATCAGCAGGCGTTCTTCGGCTTCGCGGCTCCCGACGGTGGCGAATATGGCGACACCCCCCGCCGCGGTGGTCCGGCCGGCCAACGCTCCGGGTGTGTACGCGAGTTCGGTGAGCGGGGCACCCGCGGCGCTGACCGGGCCTGCCACGGTTTCCCAACCGACGCCGTTGGCGTAGCGCTTCGGCCGCCCTTCGCCGAGCCCCCACACCTCGCCCGGAGCCTCCAAAGGCGAGGGTCCGAGGATCCGCGCCACCGGCGCCTGCGCGAAGGCGACCGTCTGGGCCGGCCCGCCGAGCGGGGGTTCGGCTTCGAGCGCGGCCGGGATCACCGGCTTCACTTCGGCGGCCGGGGTCGTCGCGGTCGCCAGCGGTTCCTTCGATTTCTTCGTTTCGACGGCGACCGCGTCGGCGATGCCGTAGTGGACCGGCCGCGTATGGAGGTTGATCGCCGTGGGCCAATGTTTCGGGTCGAGCTTCAGCCGCAGCCGGTGCCGGCCCTTACGGAGGAGATGGAGTGGCGTCGCCGCGACGACCTTCTTCTTCTGTTCGGCGATCAGCCGGACCTCCGCGAGAGCGGTCAGTTCGAAGGCGATCTGCAGGGTCAGCTTCCCGACCATGCGCTGCTTGATGTTCTTGACCAGCGGCGGCCGCTTGCGGACGTGGGGCGGCTTTTCGTGCGGCAGCGGTTCCGTGCCCGCCTTCTCTTCTTCGAGACCGGAGTCGTCGGTCGCCCGATCCGGCCCTTCGGCGGGGACCGAGCCGTCAGGAGGTCGGAATTCGATCACCGGCGGATGCCAGGCGGGGTCGAGATCAGGCGATGGCGCTTCGCCGAGGTGAAAGAGCCAGCCGGATGCGGCCGCCGTCCAACACTGTTCCGGCCCCGAGCAGGCGATCGGGCCGGCCGCGCCCTTCTGACCGAGCCCTTCACCGGGAGCGGGCAGGACGACGGGCTGGTCGACCGTACCGTCGGCATGGATCTTGACCAGATGGGCCGCCTCCGGTTCATTCGGTTCCGGCGTTTTGGGTCGGGCCGACACCCAGACCGAACCCGAGAGCGGTTCGGCGGCGGCTCCTTCGATCCTGGTGCTTTCTTCGAAGACGTACGGACCTTTCAGGCGTACGGGTTCGAGCCCGGCGCCGGCGAGCCGGAGCACCGTGACCGGAGCCCTTTTGGCGACCGGGCATTCGGAGCCCGATTCGGGCCGGGAATTGCCGACGTCTCCGGCGACCCCCCAGAGAGCGCCGCCTTCGTCGGCCAGGCGAAGCGGCCCGAGCTGCGCGGGACAGGCACCGTTGAGGTTGAGCGAGGACGTCGGATAGAGCGGCAGGAAGGGCGTCGGTAGGCCGGGCAGGATCTCGTGGAGACGCGAAGGTTCTTCAGCGCCGGTTTCACCGATCGGCTGGTCGCCTTCCTGGAGGCGGACGCTCTCGTACAGCTGGCCGTTGTCGAGCGCGAGGCCGGTGACCGCACGCCCCGGATCTCCGAGCGCCGGTTCGGGCACGGTCAGTGAAGGCACCGCGCTCAGGGAGGTTCCGTCCCAGTGCAGATGAAAGGCGCCGACGTTCGGTGAACCGGGCAGACGTTCGCCGCCGAACCAGCAGTTGTCGGGCCCGTCGCAGATCGCCGCGTTCATCTGTTCGTAGGAGGTGGCGGTGTCGAGCGGTTCGGCGTAGGACGCGACGACGCGACCGTTTTCGAAGTGGCAGAGCGAGCGCCGGTAGAGAGCGGTTTCGGTCCCCGACTGGATCGCCTGCCCGGCGCGCTGGTCGGAGATCGTCCAGAAGTCGTTCGGCCCGGCGAAGGCGATCCGGCCCTGGTGCCCGCCGCAGACCGTCGCGTAGCGGTACCAGCCGGTGCCGTCGTAGGCGAAGATCCCCGGCGCGACGGCGTCGTTGCCGGCGGTGATCAGCAGGCCGTGGTTCGGCGCCCAGAACTCGATATCGCCGATTTCGCCGAGCGGAATCGGGACGCCGATCCCGGCGCCGGCCGGCTGTTCGGAGTGCCATTCCGACGCGGCGGCAGGCGCCGCCGCACCGATGGCGAGGACGAGCGCGAGACCCGCGAGCAGAAGGAGCTTTCTCATCGTGACCCCTTGCCGTGAGGGGCGCGGAACACGAAACGGACCTGGACGGTGGCGTGAACCGCCTGATGCCCGCGGCTGGTGAAGCCGAGGGTAACCGCGGCGGGCACACCACCAGGCCGGCGCGCGAGGCGACGAGCGCGGGGCGATGGGTTGAGCATGAGCTTGACCACGCCTTCGGCGCGAGCGCGGCGGTGCGCCCGCGAGAGCGTCCGGACTGCATGCCCCGACCCCTCGACCGGCAGTTCGCGCGCACGGGCCCGCAATTGCCCCGCCCCCGGAACGGCGACCAGAAGGCGGACCCGTCCGTGCGGCTGCGAGCTGGCGCTGACCGAGATGCGCCAGCGACGGCGGGGCGGGCTCACTCCCGCCGGCGGGGGCGAGATCGCGCTCGAGCCTCGTTCGACGTGAACCGGATGGTCGGTGATCGTGAAGACATCTCCGGCGCCATTGGCATCGCCGCTGACGAGGTTGGAGGCGACCGAGGAAAAGGCGATCGTGCGATCGTCGGCGGTGAAGGAGGGAGATCCCGCCCCCTGGATTTCCCTGGCGCTGAGGTTACTGCGACCGGAAAGGGACGGCGCCCCTCCCGGCCCACCGGTCAGCCGTTCGAGCGTCTCGGTTTCACGGTCGAGCAGGTAGAGCTCAGTCAGCCCGACGGCGCTGGGCGGGGAACCGAGCAGGTTGGGCGGGGCGAGCGGGAACTGCTGCCGACCGGTGACGAGAGCGATCCGCTCGCCGTCCGGGGAGATCGCCAAGTCCACGATGTCGCCGCGGGCCGCGACGCTTTGGACCGTGAGGTTCCCCGTGCAAGGATCGCGCGGGTCGGGTACCTCTCTGGTGAGCTGCCCGAGCGCTTCGCGACGGGAAAGTCCCGCGCTCATGTCGGCGAGGTAGACGTTCGTAAAGCCTCCGGGTGACCCGAGCAAGGCGACGGTGCGGCCATCGGCGCTGAGCTGGGGAACGACGTCGACACTGGAGAACGCGAGCAGGTCCCAGCCTGCTTCGCCTGAACCGCTGCATCGCGAGGCGCCAGACTCGGGGCCTTCGACGAGCTGCGGGTAGGGACCCTGGCAGGCGACTTCGGACAAACTCCCCGCCGCCGGACATCCCGGCGCGAGCGGATCCCCACCACCGACGACGCGCCGGGTCGGGGCCGTAGGACCGTCGGCGATCCGCCGCCAGAGCGGCTCGTTGTAGACCTGCGCGGGACTCAGACCCCCTTCGCGTTCCTTCATCTTGGCCGCCTCGTCAGCCAAGGCCGGCGCTTGGGCCGGGATGTGGATGCCAAGCCAGGCCACGGTGGTCCCGTCGGCGCTGAGCGAGGCGCCGCCCGCCTGGGGGCCAAGCGTCGCCATCGCTCCGCCGGCCACCGGCAGGGTCGTCATCCCCCCGCTTTCCGGGTCCCGTTCGGCGCTGACCAGCGTGGTGCAGCCGGTGGCCAGATCGCGGACGGCGACCTGCCCTTCCGGCGTCTCGACCCCCGGCGTGCTGCCCGAGGGGCCGCTGGTCAGGTTCGATTCGGCCTGAACGACGAAGGCGACCTCGCGGCCGTCGGCGCTGAGTGCGGTGCGCCCGGCGGCCATCGACCCTTTTTCGGTGGCGTAGGTGAGACCGAGCGGTGCGCCTGGACCGGCTTCGGTCACTCCCGCTTCGCAACCCGCACCTGGCGAGTCCAGAGCCGAGGCGAGTTCGTAGGTCGGCGGCGAGGTGCTCATGTCGGCGACGTAGACGTCGCTCGACCGTTCCTCCGCGGGCAGTTTCCCCCCCGGCACGAGCGGATCGTTGGCAGGGTCGAGACGCTGCAAGGTCGTGAACGCGACGTAGCGTCCGTCGGCGGAGATCGAGGGCGCAGACGCGCTTGCTTCGGTCAGTCCTTCGGGAAGTTCCGGTCCGACGGCCACCGGCTGCAGCGCCCCGGTGACGAGGTTCTTGCGAAAGACACCCACCTGTCCTCCGATCGCCCCCTGGAAGGCGACGTATTCGCCGGCGGCGCTGATCGCCGGATTCTTCGCTTCCTTTGCCTGCTCGGTGGCGCTCTTGGAGATCAGTTCGATCGGTCCGAATTCGGCCGCGGCGGGTGCCGCGGTCGCCAGCATGCCGACGAGGACGCCAAGGATCAGCGCGCGCCTCATCGGACCTTCACCTTCACTCGCCGCAAGGCGTCGTTACCGACCCGATCCCGCGCCCGGACGGTGACCGGGTAGGTCCCGGGGCTCTTGTAGGTGTGGTCGCAGCGCTTGCGCCGGCGGAGGACGACGCCGCCGCCGAAATTGCAGGCGGTGGCCGCGACCCGCACCCCGGAGTCGGGGTCTTCGATACGCACGCTCACCTTGCCCGAACCACGCCGTACGGCGATCGCGATCTTCGGGGGTTCGGAATCGATCCGCAGTTTCGTCGGGCGGCTGAGGGTCGACTCGCCAAGGCGATCGGTCGCCAGGACCTGGACTTCGTGCACGCCGCTGCCGACCGCCTTCCCGGCCAGCTTCAAGGCGCGTTCGCCAAGGCCGACGCCGACCGCCCGCCGGTCGACCAGGACCGTGTACTCCAGCCCACCGACCGCGCTCGCGGGAAGTTCCCAGCGCAGCTTCGCCTTCGCCGGGGTGACCCAGCCGGAGGGCGCTTCGACGCCGAATTCGGCCGGCGCATCGCTGATCCGATCGGCGACGATGGCGTAGCGGCCCGGTTCCCCTTGACGGAAGGCGATCAGCGCGTCGCCGGTCGGGGCGCTGCCGATCGCCAGCTGGGATACCGGACCGACGATCGGCCCCGCCACGGTGCCGAGCTGGCCGCCGCCGGAGGAGAAGAACTGGCGGACCGCCACCGACGGCTGCCCTTCGACCCCCGGCGCCGGCCAGGCGAGCACGCCGGAGCCGTCCGGGCCGAGCGCGCTCAGCGGTTCACCCGAGGCCGACGGCTGCGAGCCGGGCAGGGCGAGCGCGGCGGCCTGCCCGTTGCTCGCCATTTCCATCGTGCTCACCCCGCCACCGGCGGTGAACGCGAGCAACGCTTTCCCCGGCCCCCCGCTGGGCGAGTCGGCCACGGCGATGCTGGGCGCCCCGGCGCCGCCCGCCAGCCCACCGTTCCCGCCGTTGTCCGCGAGGACCGCACCGCTCGGCGCCCCTCCCGTCTTGGCGTATTTCGAGGGCAGGGTGTTGACCAGCACGCGGGGGCTGCCGCCCAACGGCGAGCCGCCCGCGGAGGCGATATCCATCGCCACCCTCGTTTCGCCCAGTTCCGTCATTGCGAGCGAGAACGATTCGGCGTCGCCGGTGACCGCCGCCCCGTTCCAGGTCGAGGGGCTGATCGGGAGCACCGGACCCGGCGTCGTCCCGAAGATCCGGCGCGCCCAGATGCGAGCGACGCCGGTCTGGTCGGGCTCCTGCCAGGCGACGACGGCTTCGCCGACGGGGTCGACCGCGACCTTCGGACCGTTCATCGCCGTCGGGGGGCGCATCGAGATCGCCGGGTTCCGGTTGATCGCCCCGACCTTCGACCAGTGGTCGCCGGCGAAGCGGGCGACCCGGATGTCGGCGAGGACGTCGCCGGGCCGCAACTGGACCGCCGCCCCTTCTTTCCGTTCGCTGAAGGTTTCGGTGACGACTCGGTAGGCGACGATCGCCTGGCCCGCTTTGAACCCGGCAAGCGAGGGATCGACCCCGGTGCCGTCACCGACGTTGGCGTCGACCAGCAAAGGTGGTCCGAACGAGATGGCGCCGGGTCCGAGCGTGGCCGAGTAGAGCCCGCGCCGGATGTGACCGCGGACGGTCGCCACCTGGCTGACCCAGACGACCATCAGCCGGCCGTTCGGACCCGCGGCGATCGCCGGCTGGCCGCCGTCGTACGGCAATTCGTTGTCGACCCGGATCGGTTCGCTCCAACCGTTCCCGTCATAGCGGGAGGCGAAGACGTGCGGAGCTCCTTCGGAAGCCTTGATGAACACGACCCCTCCGGTGCCATCCGGGCCGAGCGCGGCCCCACCCATTTCGAGGACGGACGTATCCGGTCCCGCAAGCGTCACGGGCGGCAGGACCAATGCCGATGCGCGCGGTGCGGCGAGCGCCAACCCGGCCAGCACCAGCGGCAGGATCGCCCCCCGGACGGCCCCGGGCACCCTCACCGGGCCCCGGCGCAATTTCGTTGCGCACCCCTGTCCATCGGGACGGCATTCTTCGCACTCGACCTCAGGTCGTTGTGAACATAATGAAAACGCAGGTTAAGCACGAATTGCGCATGCCCGGAACGAGCGAAGGCCCGGGCATAGCCCGGGCCTTCGCCCTCAGCCAGTACTGATCGCGGGGTCGCGGCTGACTAGTGCTTCCCCTTGTGCTTGTGCTTCTTCGCGACCTTCACGCACTTGGACTTGCCGTGGACCTTGGCCTTTTTGAAGCCTTTCTTACAGACCAGCTTCTTAGGCTTAGGCTTCGGTTTAGGGTTAGGAGTAGGCGCGGGGCTCGGAGACGGCGACGGCGACGTGCTTCCGCCGCCACCACCACCGCCACCGCCGCCGTCACCGGGGGAAGAACTCGCGGCGTCATAGGTGAAGCCGTCCCCGGCGCTCACCGCCGAGGCTCCCGCCGGCGTCGTCACCGTCACGTCGACACGAGTGCTCGCCGCTCCGGCCGGACTCGTCGCCATCACTTCGGTGGCGCTGATCGCCTGCACCGCGGTCGCGTTGGCAGCCCCGAAGCGAACGGCCGTCGCACCGGTCAGGTTGGTACCGGTGATACGGACGCTGGTGCCTCCGGCCGCCGGCCCATGGTTCGGGCTGACCGCGGTCACGGTCGGCGTGGCCGACGACGGCGCTGCTTTCACCACGATCGTCTTCGAGGGCGCCGACCAGCTCGCGCCGAAGGTGTCCGGCGTCAACTGCGTGTTCATGCTGACCGTGTAGGTGCCCGCTTCCTTGAACGTGTGACCGAGCGTTTTCGCCGTGGCCGGCGCGACGACTTTGGTGAACGGTTCGGGACCGGTCGCCGCCCAGGTGATGCTTTCCGGTGCGGTCGTCTTGAATTCCGAGCTTGAGGAATCGAGGACCACTTCAGCCCCTACCGGCACTTCCACCGTCTGGTCAGACGATCCATTGACCGTGAAGGACAGCGACGGGGCGGGGCATTCGTTCCCGCCGGGTCCGAACCCGAGGATCTTCCCGGCACTCGCATCGAAGGCGAAGATCTCACCGGCCGGTCCGGCCCCCAGCTGCAATTCCGCTTCGGTGGCCTTGCAGCCCGAAGTGCCCCCTCCGAATACGGAACGGGTCGAACCGTCGACCAGCGAGAGCCCGCGAACCTCCTTGACCGCAGGGGTGACGCGTGCGTCTTCTTCGGCGAGGTAAAGGGTTTCTCCGTCGCTCGCGAGGGCGAGACCACTTCCACCCCGGCCTCCCAAGGGCCCGTGCGAGCCACCGCGGAGGGGTGATTGGAAGGCAGCCGTTGGAACAGCGGCAGTCGAGAGTTTCGCCGACATCTTGAAGACGCTCGCATGCACGGTGCCGTTCCCGGGCGACGCGAGGTAGAGCTCGCTCCCGTCGGGGCTCACGGCCATCCCGATGGCGGGGCGGGGGAAGTGACGTTCGGGTTCGTCGAACCGTTCGGTCTGGGTCAGGGCAAGGGGCGAGCCGGAGACCGTGAACCGCGTAATGATGCTGTCACCGGATTCGGCAGAGTAGGCGTAGACGAGGAGGTCGCCCGAGCTGGGGTCGACCGCGAGGGCCGAAGGTTCTTCCATCGCGGTCGCGGAGCTCGAGAGCCCGGGGATGACCAGATCGGTCGGGCCACCGGGACCGCCGAGGCCGTGGAGTTCGGTGCCGTTGGCTTCGGTCGAGAACACGAGCACCTTTTCGGCCATGACGCTGAACGGTTGGGTCGATGATCCCCCGAGCTGTTGCGCCAAGAGGTAGACGCGGTGGTTCGTGTCGTCAATCGCGATCCCGGTCAAGAGGGGCTGGGTTTCTTCCCCGACTTCGGAATTGAAGGTCTTCGGCCGCGGGATTTTCGCCGAGGCGATGAACGTGCCCGAACTGGTGAACTTCTGGAGCCGGTATTCGTTGAGGGCCGTGTTCGAATCCAGCACGTAGACGTCGCCGGTGCTCGGGTCGACGCCGAAGGCGCTGCCGGATTCGCCGAAGAGCTGGGTGGGCGTCTCGGTGGCGAAGTCGCCGGTGCCGAGTTCACCCCAGCCGGCGAGCTGGCCGAATCCGTCCGCCCCCGCATTGCTCGTGAGGAAGCCGGCCAGCGCCACCAAGGCGCCCACCGTCACCGCCAAGGCGGCCAATCGCGATCTTGCTCCAGTGCCTCTGAACATCCGTCCTCCCATCGGTGGTTCTCTTTTTCGGCGGCCATCTTGATCGGAGCCCCGTAGCAAAGTTGTGAACATAGAGAGAACTCTTCAGGCCACCAAGGGAGGACAGAAGCGGCGCCGGCATCGTCGATTCCGGCGCCGCTCGGTAATTCCACGTCCCCGGATTACAGAAGGCCGGCGCCCAGACTTCGTTCTGAGCGACCCGCTGCAGGGTCGAGCCCACAATGGTTACTCCCGCGCGAAGTCCGGTCCTCCTCGACCTGTACTTGAGACCCAACATTGCTTCTCCCCCTTCCCGTCGGACACCACGACAAAAAACGACGCCGGGGCCTTTCGACCCCGGCGTCGCACGGCGGAAAGCCGTTGAACTGGACCGTTAAAGACCCAGGTTGTTCACCGCTTCACCGGCCGCTTCGAGCGGACCAGGGGTGGTAAACAGACGGCCGTAGCCCTTTTCTTTGTTGACCAGCGTGGTCTGCTGTTCTTCTTCGACCTCGTAGCGGAGCAATTCGATCGCCGCATTGGCCTTCGCTTCGGTGAATCCCGGGGTGAGGTAGTGCCGGAGCCCGATCGCGTAGGTGAGGGCGCAGAGCGGGTACGCTTTCTGCGCGTTCGCGGAGGAGACGCCCTTGCCTTCGAGCAATTCCCGAATCATCGGGCTGGTGCCGAAGACGTGCGACCAATCCGTGTTCCCTGCGCCTGCCTTGTTCCATTCGGTGAGCTGAACGCCCGCGAAGGTTTTCGGCAGGTTGTACGCAAGGTTGCTCAGGTCACAATTCGAGATGGCCTTACCGGCTTTGACATTCGCGGCCGTCGTCGTCGACGGGAAGCCGAACGTCGCCGTCCCTGTATTGTTCTGCAGGCTCAGGGTGGTGATGCCCGTTTTACCCTGAACATCGGAGAGCGACGCGTACCCGAAGGTACCAGCGGTTTCGTTCACGTAGGTCGCGAGGCCTCCGCCGCCGTTTTTCGTGGTCGGAGCACCGGCGGGAATGCTTTCGGTGCCGGTGCATTTGGCGCTTTCCGGCCACACGGTGTTCGGGCTTTCTTCACCCAACGTCGACCAGGTTTTGCCCCCGCTGCATTTGACCGTACCGGTGGCGATTTCGCCGAGGTAGTGCTTCGTCACATAGGTGGTGCCAGAGCCGTCTTCGCGGACGACACGGGTGAGAGGCGACGACGCGCAACCAAAGGCCGACCAGTTGTTGACTTCGCCGGAGAGAACTTCCTGCAGCAGCGTCTGGCTGATGGTCGACACGGAGCAACCGGTCGGCGGGTGCGCGATGATCGCGATTGCCGCCTGGGCGACAGGAACCGTGAAGACTTCCTGGGCGCCGCCTCCGGCTTTGGCTTTGATGTTGCCGATCTGGGTGACGTTCGGTGCGTCGTCACTGACCGGGACCGTCGTGCCGGTCTGGAACGCTCCGCCGCCGGCTCCCCAACGGTTGAGACCTTCCTGGCTGCCGATGCCTTCGTACGTCCAGGTCCCCGCGGTGCAGTGGGCCGGTGCCCAGATTTCGTTCTGAGCGACCCGCTGCAGCGTCGAGCCGGCGATGTTGATGCCCTGACAGTTGGCCGCCGAAGCCGCCCCTGCGTTGACACCACCGGCGCCGATCGCGGCGATAGCGGCGCCGGCGAGGAGGGCGGCGCGAAGTCCGGTCCTCCTCGGTCTGCGCTTCAGGTTGAACATTGCATCTCCCTTGCTTGGTTTACCCCGTGGCCTTGTCCGCGGGGCTCAGGGCGATGTTTGCCTTGATTGGTCGGAGAGATGTGAACAAAACGGGAACACTTGGTAATCACCGTGTCAATTCCCGTAAAAGGCTTGTTCAAGGGTTGCAGATCGTCCTGGTCCGGTAAACGGAAAGCTGATCGAAAGACTCAAGATCTTCACGAGATGCCCGTCCGAAATGCTCGGGAAGGGCCTACGCTGGCGTTCATGAAGCGGGAGTCGCGCCTCGGCAGGGCGCTTTGGTTGGCCCTTCTCATCCTTCTCGGCGGCTACGTCGTCGCCGATTTCGTCCGCTCGCCTTTCTCGGCCCCCCAGGGGGCCGCGGCCGTGCGCGGGGCGGCGGTCACCATCTGGGCGCCGGCGGGCGAAGCGGGGGACGAAAGCGGCGCGGTGCTGACCGCCACCGCCGCCGGCCTCGACCTCGCCGACCACCCGACCGTCGTCAAAAGCATCCCCGGCGGTTCCGCGCGGGCGCTGATCTCCTTTCTCTCCCGTCGCCACGGCGGCCGCGGTCAGGTCCTCGCGATCACCTCGACGACGCTCGCCGACCTCGCCCACGACCGCCACGAAACGCTCGTCCCCGGCGCCGCCGAAGAAGCGGCGCTCGCCCGCGCCCTGCTGCGTCGGGCCAAGCCGATCGGGATGCTCGCCAGCAACCCGGTCGAACTCGCGGTCGAACGGGGGTCGCCGATCAGGAACGGATCCGAGTTCGTCGCCTCGCTCCTCGCCGCCCCCGACGAACAGGTCTTCGGCATCGACGACGACACCTTCTCCCGCGATCAGCTCGCCGCCCTGGTCGCCGACGCCGGGGTGGACGGCGAAGTGCACTTCAACGTCTTCCAGTCCGGCTCCGGCGCGGCCAGGGCGACCGCGGCGGGCAACAACGTGGCGGTCCTCGCCGGCCGCCCCGCCCTCCGCGGCGAGCGCCTGCACCGACTCGGCTGGCCGCTCTCCACGCCGCAGCCACGCGCCTGGGTCGCCCTTCTCGCCCGTTCGGAGGTCGACAGCGCGGAACTTGGCAACCTCCGCGCCTGGGTCGCCGACCTGCGGCGCGACCGGCACTGGCGGGCCAACTTCCGCGCCGAAGGGCGGGTCGCGGCGGCCCCCGGCACCCGGTCCCTGGCCCGACTTATCCGTCACACCGCCCCCGCCGACCACCTCGAGCAGGTCGCCCAGCGCGTCGAGCGCAACTGAGAAGCCGCTAAAAACGCGGAACACCGGTGTGAGCGTTTATCGCGCCAGTTTGGCCGCGTGTTCTCAATCTGTTTACACGGCTGCCATAGGAAAGTTGGATCGTCCCGCCCTCAACCGGCCAGCTCAGGAGGCGCGCCCCTACCTATGTCCAATCCTCGCCTGACCAAACAGGACAAGCCCTCGCTGGGAACGCGCGGGCTCGAAGGCGTTCGCGACTTTTTCGCCCCGATCGGCAAATTCCTCGCCCGCGATCTGCTTTCGACCTTCCTGTTGGTCGCCTCGATCGTCCTGCTCATCGTCTTCTTCAGCCTGATCGGCTCGCTCGGCTCGGAAGGGTCCGGCCGCCAGGTGCCGCTGTCGACGGTCGAAAAACTGTCCGAAGGCAAGCGGATCCGTCAGGCCGAACTCCTCGACTACGACCATCAGGTCGTCGTCACCACCGACACGGGGATCCAGCTCTACGCCGACTATCCGAGCGACGGCAGCGCCACGCAGGACCTCCTCCACACGCTCACCAAGAAGGGCGCGATCGTCGAATTCAACCCGCAGTCGGGCAAGTCCGAGCGGGTGATCGTGGTCCAGTTCCTGATCCCGATCCTGCTGCTGGTCTGCCTGTTCAGCTTCTTCATGCGCCAGACCGGGGATGGCTCCTCGGGCATCGGCGCCTTCTCGGCCTTCGGCGGCAAAGGCAAACGGCGCAAGAAGGGACAGAAAGCACCGGTCACCTTCGACTCGGTCGCCGGCGCCGGGGAAGCGCTGGCCGAGCTCAAAGAGATCCGTGACTTCCTCGAGGACCCGACCAAATACCGGGCGATGGGCGCGGCGGCACCGAAGGGGGTGCTGCTGGTCGGCCCTCCGGGGACCGGTAAGACGCTGCTCGCCCGCGCCACCGCGGGTGAGGCCGACGCCGCCTTCTTCAGCGCCTCCGGTGCCGAGTTCGTCGAGTCCCTCGTCGGTGTCGGCGCGGCCCGCATCCGCGATCTCTTCGCCAAAGCCCGCAAGCAGGCCCCGGCGATCATCTTCATCGACGAGCTCGATGCCGCCGGGCGCAAGCGCGGCGCCGGCGTGGGCCAGGGCAACGACGAGCGCGAGCAGACGCTGAACCAGCTGCTGGTGGAGATGGACGGCTTCGGCGGCGACGCGGGTGTGTGTGTGATGGGCGCGACCAACCGTCCCGACATCCTCGACCCGGCGCTGCTCCGCCCCGGCCGCTTCGACCGCCAGGTGGTGGTCGACGTGCCCGACGTCCACGGGCGCTTCGAGATCCTCGAGCTGCACGCCAAAGGCCGCAGCTTCGCCGACGGCGTCGACCTCTACGAGATCGCCAAACTCTGCCCCGGCTTCTCCGGCGCCGAGCTCGCCAACCTCGTCAACGAGGCGGCGCTCCTCTCGGTCCGCGAAGGCTACGCCGAGATCGACCAGCCGACCCTGGAGGAGGCGATCGACCGCGTCGTCGCCGGCCCGGCGAAAAAGACCCACGTGCTGAGCGAGGAGGAGCGCTGGCGGATCGCCGTGCACGAGTCCGGCCACGCCGTCGCCACCCGCTCGATCGGCCAGGTCGTCTCGGCCCAGAAACTCTCGATCGTCGCCCGCGGCCGCCAGCTCGGCACCTCGGCCGACATGCTCACCGACAAGGACGCGACGATCCACTCGCAGCCCGACCTGGAGCGCCACCTGGTCGCGATCCTGGCCGGCACGGCGGCCGAGTGGAACGAGTTCGGGCACGGCTCGACCGGCGCCTCCGACGATCTCCACGCGGCGACCAAACTGGCCCGTCAGATGGTCACCTCGTTCGGCATGAGCCCGGCGCTCGGCCCGGTGACGATCGGCGAGGCGGGTGGCGAGGTGTTCCTCGGCGCCTCGCTCCAGGACATGGGCTCGATCGGTCCGGAGACGCTCGACCTGATCGACGACGAGACCGAGCGGATCGTCGAAGAGGCCAAAGATCGGGCGCTCTTCGTCCTGCGTGCCAACTGGGAGTCGGTGCAGGAGACGGCGAACGCGCTGCTCGAGCACGAGACGCTCTCCGGGGTCGCCCTCGACGCGGTCCTCTCCACCGTGACCCACACCGACCTCGACGACATCGAGATCGCGGAGCGCGAGCCCGATCGCGACCACGACACGTGATCCGATCGCGGTGCGGCGGTTGGGCAGGCCGCTTGCGCCGATGAGCCTGGAGCCGGCCGACCTGACGCGCCTCTATGAACGCACGGCGCGTCCGCTGCTGGTCTTCTTCCAGCGCCGCGTCGACGATCCCGAGGTTGCCGTAGACCTGATGGCCGACTGCTTCACCATCGCCCTCGAGCGCCGCGACCAGTTCCGCGGGGAAGGCGACGACGCCCTCTCCGGCTGGCTCTGGTCGATCGCCCAGAGCGTGCTGCGCGAATACGAGCGGCGCGAGGGGTCGGCGCGGCGCTGGGCGCGGCGGCTGGGGCGCGAGCGCCGCACCCTTACAGACAAGGAGATCGAACGGATCGAGGACCTCGCGTCCTCCCAGAGCATCCGTGACGCGGTCGCCCGCAGCCTCGACCGGCTGCCCGCGGACCAGCGCGAAGCGGTGCGGCTGCGGGTCGTCGAGGGACTGCCCTACGCGGACGTCGCCGCGCGGCTCGGCCTCACCGCCTCGGGCACCAGGACGATGGTGACGCGGGCGATGCGGATCCTGCGGGGGATGCTCGAAGGCGAGGGCGAGGAGCTGCCGTGAGCGGGCTCGATCCCGACCTGCCGATCCTCGACGAGCTCGGGGCGGAGTTCGCGGCGCTGGTCGCGGCGGACGGCCTGCCGATCGTAGCGGGACCCGACCGCGCGGCGCCGGATCGCCACGCCCCGCGCCGGCGCGCGCCGCTGCCCGCCCCGCGACGCTCACGCGAACGCGGCGCGCAGGCGCGGCGGGTCGGCCGCCGGGCGGCGATCGTGCTCGTGCTCCTCTGCCTGGTCGGCGGCGTCGCCTTCGCGGGGCTCCGCGGCGGGGGCTCCGGCGGCCACGACCACACCTCCCCCGCCCTGCTCGGCAAGGACGCCCATGGCGCCTGGGCCCTCTCCGCCTACCGCGACGAAGGCAGGCTCTGCACGGTCTTCGTGCCGGAGGGCGGCGAACTCAGTGGCAATTGCGGTGCGGTACCGGGCGACGGGCACCTGCGGGCCGGCAGCGCGGTCGCCGGCGGCCACCGTTACGTCTTCGGCGTGACCGGGCCGGAAGTCGCGCGGGCCTCGGTCTCCCTCTCCGAAGAGGGGCTGGCTCGCGCCGACTGGCGCACCGGGGAGGCCGGGGTCCGGCGCCCGGTCGACCCGGATGCCGCGAAGGACGCCGGCCTCCCCACCGGCGACGGCTGGTTCGTGCTCGACCTCGGCCCGGTCGGCCGCGGCCGGGGGGCCGCCGCCCCGGCGGTCGTCGTCCCGCTCACGCGGCACGGCCATCGCAGCGGACCGCCCTACGTCGACTGCAGCCTCGGCGTGCTCAACCCCGCCTGCGAACGCCGCATCGAATCCACCGCCCGCGGGTAGGCGCTCGGCACGGCCTTCTCCTGCTGCGCCCGGACTCCCCGACCACCGCTCCGCCCCCGCCGCTGCGCCATGCCCACCGCGCCGCTTCCCGCCACCACCCCGCCCACGGCGTCCTCCATAAACCCGGGAGTTCTTTGGTCGAGAGTTTTTCGAACGCGAGATTGTGTTAATCCCGTGAACATTTGAAGCATTCTCGGGCGCAATCCCTCATACTCCGCGCAGAGCATGAGCCCCGCGGTCGAGCAGATTCGAAAGACGGTCGAAGAGCGGATCCGCGAGTTGCGGCCGGTCATCGACGAGCTCGAGCAGCTGCAGGGCATCCTCTCCCTTCTCGAAGGCGAGGAGGTCACCCGCAAAGGCGAGGACACCCCGTCCGACGGCCTCGCCGCCCTCCTGGCACAGGCCGGCATCGACGCCGACGCCTCCTCCCGCCAGCCGATCCGTCGCTCCCGCCGCGGCACCAAACCGGGCCGCGACGGCCGCGCCCCCCAGGGCGCCAACAAGCAGCGGATCATCGAAGCCGTGATGCAGGACCCGGGCGTCACCGCCACCGAAATCGCCGAGCGCACCGGCGTCAAGCGCACCGTCGTCTCCGCGACGATCAACCGCCTGAAGCGCAACGGCGAGCTCGAGCCCTTGGGCCAAGGCGTCCGCGTCCCCAGCGGCCGACGCCTGGCCGCCCTCGCGCAGTAGCGGCAGCCGTCCTGCAGAGGTCCCGGCCTAATGGCGGTCGAAGAAGCCCGCCGTGGCAAGAAAGAGAAAGGCCAGCCCTATCCCGTAGAGCGTCCAAAGGATCGCTTCAATCCGTTCCGACCGTCTTTTCGATCGACGCTCCTCCAGTTTCTCCGCGCGCTCGCGATCACGCTCGATGGACCTCTCAAGCGAGTCGATGCGCTGTTCCACCGACTTCAGCTCCCAGTCTTCGACCATGGTCAGAGTCCGAGAACTTTGTAGACGACAGCGCCCATGATCGACACCACGCCACCGATGATCGAGACGCCTCCGCCGATCACAAGCTTGTCCCACTTGGCGAACCGGGCGTCGATCTTGTCTTCAAGCCGTTCGAACCTGTGATCGACCTTGCCTTCGAAGCGCTCGAACCGCCCTTCGAACCGGCCGACCCGATCGGTCAATTGGTCGATTCGTTTGTCGGTTGAACTTGCCTCCATCGCCATTTCCTCCTCGATCACACTCACCGAGTGAGGGTAGGGCGAGTACGCGTTTCCATGGGAAACGGAAGTGGAACGTTTTCGTTAAGGCTGGGCGGAGGCGACTAGCGCTGATTCAGGAGCCAGCCGCGGTCGACCAGGAGCTCGGCTACCTGGACGGCGTTGGTGGCGGCGCCCTTGCGCAGGTTGTCGCCGGCGACCCAGATGTTGAGCGTGCGCTCCTGGCTCGGGTCGCGGCGGATGCGCCCGACGAGGACGTCGTCCTGGCCGGCGGCGTCGATCGCGAGGGGGTACTCGGCGTCGGCCGGGTTGTCGATCACCTGGACGCCGACCGATTCGGAGAGGAGGGCGCGGCAGTCCTCGGGCGAGAGGTCCTCGCGGGTCTGCAGGTTGATCGACTCCGAGTGGCCGACGAAGACGGGGACACGGGCGCAGGTGGCGGAGATGCCGACCTCCTCGCCGAAGCCGAGGATCTTGCGCGTCTCGGCCATCACCTTGCGCTCCTCGGTCGTGTAGTCGTCGCCGTCCTTGAAGGACTCCACCTGCGGCAGCACGTTGAAGGCGATCTGGCGGGGATAGATCTCCGGCGCCGGCACGTCTTGCTCGGCGAGGATCGCCGTCGCCTGGGCGCGCAGCTCTTCGATCGCCTTCTGCCCGGTCCCCGAGACCGCCTGGTAGCTGGAGACGATCAGCCGCTCCAGCCCGACCGCCCGGTGGATCGGCGCCAGCGCCATCAGCGCCGTCATCGTCGTGCAGTTGGGGTTGGCGACGATGCCGTCGTGGTTCTCCGCCGCCTCGTCGTTGACGCCGGCGACGACCAGCGGCACGTCCTCGTGCATGCGCCAGTAGGAGGTGTTGTCGACCACGGTCGCGCCAGCCTCGACGAAGCGCGGCGACCACTCGGCGCTGACCGCGCCGCCCGGCGAGGACAGCACCACGTCGACGCCCCGGATCGTCTCGTCGTTCAGCGGCTGCACGGTCAGCGTGCCGCCGCCCCACTCGAGCTCCTTGCCCGCCGAGCGCTCGCTCGCGTACCCGACGACCTCACTCGCCGGGAAGCCGCGCTCGTGCAGCAGCCGCAGGATCGTCGATCCGACCGCACCGGTCGCGCCCATCACCCCGACTCTGTAGCCGTCGCCCGCCATCTCGTCGGGCCCGCTAGCTCGCTACGCCCGAGGTCGTTTCGCCGGTTCCGTTTTCGGGGCGGACCGCGTCGTCGCCCAGCTCGAAGGCCGAGTGCAGGGCCCTCACCGCATCGGTCACGCGGTCGGCGCCGATGACGCAGGAGATCTTGATCGGCGACGTGGAGATCATCTCGATGTTGATCCCCTCCTCGCCCAGCGTCTGGAAGACCTTCGCCGCGACGCCCGGGTGCGAGCGCATCCCGGCGCCGACGATCGACACCTTGCCGATCTGCTCTTCGGCCTTCACCTGCACGGCGACGTCACCGAGCTTGTCGATCACTTCCCGCGCCACGAGCAGCTCCCCGCGGTCGACGGTGAAGGAGAGGTCGGCGAGCTGGTCGTCGCCCACCGGCTCGTTCTGGATGATCACGTCGACGTTCACGTTCGCGTCGGCCAACGCGCTGAAGATCCGACCCGCGACGCCCGGCTCGTCGCGCAGCCCGGTCAGGGTCACGCGCGCCTCGGCGTCGGAATGGGTCACGGCGGTTACGAAAGGGTTCTCCATGGTCTCTTCCTCTGACACGACGAGGGTACCGGGACCGTCCTCGAAGCTGCTGCGGCAGTAGATCCGGACCCCGTGGTTACGGGCATACTCGACCGAGCGCAGCTGCAGCACCCCTGCCCCGGACGCCGCCATCTCCAGCATCTCCCCGAAGGAGACCCGATCGAGCTTGCGGGCGTCGGGGACGATCCGCGGGTCGGCCGAGTAGACCCCGCGGACGTCGGTGTAGATCTCGCAGACCTCCGCCCGGAGCGCGGCGGCCAGCGCCACCGCGGTGGTGTCGGAGCCGCCCCGCCCCAGGGTGGTGACGTCCCGACTGTCGGTCGAGACGCCCTGGAAGCCGGCGACGAGGACGATCCGGTCCTGCTCGAGCGCCTGGCGGATGCGGTCGGCGCGCACGTCGATGATCCGCGCCTTGGTGTGGGACGAATCGGTGACGATCCCCGCCTGCGAGCCGGTCAGCGAGATCGCCTCGTGCCCCATGTCGTGGATCGCCATCGCGCAGAGCGCGCAGGAGATCCGCTCGCCGGTGGAGAGCAGCATGTCCATCTCACGGGCGACCGGGCGCTCGGAGATCTCCTGCGCCTGGGCGACCAGCTCGTCGGTCGTCTTGCCGCGCGCGGACAGCACCGCGACCACGCGTTTGCCGCGCTCGCGGGCGGCGACGATCCGACCCGCGGCGCGTTTGATCTGCTCGGCCCCGGCGACCGACGTGCCGCCGAACTTCATCACGACTATGTCCGCTGCCCTGTCAGGCATACCCCCGAGCATAGAGAGCGGTCAAGGGTTGCCGTACCGCGCCGATAAGAGAGGGGTAGTGGAGCCGATGACGAGCGAGATGCCGCCGTGGTGCAGCGGCTGGATCCCGATGGGGTGCTCCGCGTCGTCTCCGCCGCCGGCCCGCTGGCCGAGGAGGCGGACGACTTCCTGGCGACCGAGCAGCGGATCGAGGACGGGGTCAACGGCCGCGTCGCCCGCACCGGTCGCCCGGCGATGGTCAACGACACCCGCCTCGACCCCGACTATCTGGGACGCGAGGACGGCGCGGACCCTGGTTCGGAGCTCTCGCTGCCGATCGTCGTCGCCGAGTCCAACTGGGGCGTGCTCAACCTCGAGCAGCGCGAGCGCGGCCGCTTCGGTGAGGAAGACCTGCTGCTCGCCCACGTCGTCGCCGGCCAGATCGGCGCCGCGATCCACCGCTGCCTGCTGGTCGGCGAACTCGAGGACGCCTTCCTCACCACGATCGGGGTGATCTCCGACGCGGTCGAGATGCAGGACTCCTACACCGCCAGCCACGCCGAGGAGGTCTCGGACCTTGCCGTCCGAGTCGGCGAACGGATGGGGATCGACGGGGTCGAGCTCGACCGCCTCCGCTACGGCGCCCTGCTCCACGACGTCGGCAAGATCTCGATCCCGGCGGAGATCATCCGCAAGCCCGGCCCGCTCACCGACTCCGAGCGCGCCCGGATGAACGAGCACACCCTGATCGGCGCCCACATGCTGGAGCGCATCCGCTTCCTCGCCCCGGTCGCGCCGCTGGTCCGCTCCGCCCACGAGCGTCATGACGGCGCCGGCTACCCGGACGGCCTGGCGGGCGAGGAGATCCCGCGCGGGGCGATGGTGATCGCCACCTGCGACGCCTTCCACGCGATGACCTCCGACCGCAGCTACCGCAAGGCGATGAGCGTCGAGGCGGCCGAAGCAGAGTTGCGCGCCAACTCCGGCACGCAGTTCAGGCCGGAGGTCGTCGACGCCCTGCCGGCCGAGCTCGACGAGCGCCCGGGCGCCTCCCGCTAGTTCCCGCCGAGGTTGCCGAGCATCGCCTGTTCGGCCATCCGGATCAGTCCGAGCCCGCTGTGGGGGCGCATGTCGCTGGAGCGGACGCGGACGTGGGAGCCGTGCGGGCCGATCACCTCGACGATGGTGCAGACATCGCCGATCTCGCAGTCGTCGCCGTAATCGGCCTCGATCGCTTCCATCTGCTCCGCCACGACTTTGCCGATCTTGCTCTGGTCGAGCATCAACGCCTCCTGTAGTAGGTCAGTTCCGGCTTGACGATAGCCGTCGGCTACCCGTCCCCCCTCCTTTTACGACTCCGTTACAGGGAAAGAGCGGGCGTGGCATTAGATCGGGGCCGACTTGGACTACGTACTGCTTGCCCTGCTCGGCCTCGTCGTCGGCACCTTCGGGACCCTGGTCGGGGCGGGTGGCGGATTCATCCTCACCCCGGTCCTGCTGGTCGTCTACCCGGAACTGACGCCCGCGCAGATCACCTCGATCAGCCTCCTCGTCGTCTTCTTCAACGCGCTCTCGGGGTCGATCGCCTACGCGCGGATGAAGCGGATCGACTACCGCTCCGGGCTGCGGTTCGCGGCGGCGGGGATCCCCGGCTCGATCGGCGGCGCGCTCGCCGTCCACCTGGTGCCGCGCCACGTCTTCGACGCGATCATGGCGGTGGTCCTGGCGCTCCTCTCCTTCGTCGTGATCCGCCTGCGCCCGCACGCCGAGCGCTCGGTGCCGCGGGGCGCGACGACGGCGCGGGAGCTGATCGACGCCCACGGCGAGGTCTACCGCTACCGCGTGCCGCTCGCCCGCGGCACCGTCTACAGCGCCGGGGTCGGCTTCCTCTCCAGCTTCCTCGGGATCGGCGGCGGCGTCATCCACGTGCCGCTGATGGCGGGCGCGCTCGGCTTCCCCACCCACATCGCCACCGCGACCTCGCACTTCGTCCTCGTCTGGATGTCGGGGACGGCGAGCGCCACCCACCTCGTCGGCGGCACGCTCACCGTCGGCCACGGGCTGCGGCGGGCGATCGCGCTCTCGGTCGGGGTGCTGCCCGGCGCCCAGCTCGGCGCCCGCCTCTCCCGGCGCTTCACCGGGCCGACGATCAGAAAGTTCCTGGGCGTAGCCCTGCTTGGGCTGGCGCTTCGCCTTCTGATCTCGGCGCTGACGTGACTTCTTCCGGCGCTTCGACGAAGAGTTCCGGGCTCAGGGTCGGCACTTCTTCTTCGGCCGCGTAGCCGGTCGGTTCGACCCCGAGCATCGTCGCCAGCGTCTTCAGCAGCGTGAAGTGGTTGGCGTATTCGGTTTCTTCGACCTTCCCCGCTTCGACGAAGGGCGAGATCATCAGCAGGCCGACTTTGCCGCCGCCCCCCGTTTCGAGCACCGATTCTTCGGTGTACTTGGTGGCGGTCGGTTCGGTGGTTTCTTCGGTCCCGGCTTCGGTGGTCGACGTCCCGGTCGTCGGGATCGTCGGCGCGGGCGCCGCCCCTTCCACCGCCGGCAGGTTCGGGAATTCCGGCGCCAGGCAGCACGCCTTCTGGTCGAGACGTTCGCCCGCCTGCGGCGCCTGGGCCGAGGTGATCATGATCAGGCCGCCTTCTTCGTAGGCGGGGGAGGCCATGATCGCCGGCACCAGCGTCGGCAGCGCGGAGGCTTCGGGGAAGATCAGCGACAGCGTCGGCGTCTTCTTCCTCGCCGACAGGTCCTTGGTGAGGATTTCGAAGCCGACGTCGTGCTTTTCGCATTCGGCGCCTTCGGCGATCGCGCTGAAGTAGACGACCGGATTGCGCCAGGTCACGTAGAGGTCTTCCGGGGACGACGGGGTCGGGCTCCAGTCGGGACCGCCGAGCGCCGGCTTGCGACACCTGAACGGCTGCCCGAGCGCCCCGCCCTTTTCCATGTCCTGGACGTAGGCGCGCCAGGTCACTTCTTTTTCGCTCAGCTGGGTCGGCAGCGATTTAACTTCTTTGCCGTAGACGCAGCCGTTGCCTTCCACCTGTTCGGCGAAGACGGAGACGGTCCCCGGCGCGATCGCCGTGTAGTCGGGACAGTTGGCGGCCGTTTCGGTGGTCGGGCCCTGGCCGCTCAGCAGCGCGATCTCGTTGGCGAGGACGCCGCTCGTCACCCCGTAGTAGTTGGGGAGCAGCTCGCCTTTCCTCGGCAGGGTCCGCGAGAGGTAGGGCGCGCCCGCGGCGGCGTCGAAGGTTTCGTCGTAGCCGCCTTCGCCGAGCACGATCAGGAACGCGTGTTTGACTTCCGGGAGAGGCGCTTCTTCACCCAGCGCTCCTTCTTCTTCGCGTTCCCGTTCTTCCCGTTCGAGCTGTTCGATCGATTCCTGGAGCGGGCTTTTTTCTTCCGTCCCTTCTTCGGGGAGCGGCTCGGTCGGCAGTTCTTCCGGCAGCGGTTCGGCCGGGGGTTCTTCCGGCAGCACCGTTTCTTCCGGCACTTCGGCCACCGTCGTTGCTTCCGGTTCGGCTTCGGTGAATTCTTCTTCTTCGGGTTCCGCTTCGGCGGGCGGCGCGCCTTCCACCGCGTGGTGGGGGTACTCAAGCAGGATCGTCGAGAGCGGCGCCGAGGAGGCGATTTCGCTCATCGCCGAGCCGAGGCCGACGCCGAGCGCCAGCATCCCGATCACCGCGATCGCGATCGCCGGCGGCGAGGGCATCCAGCTCCAGCCGCCGCCGGCTGCCTCGCCGTCGTCCTTGCCGTCCCCGCCGGCACCCTTCGCGCTTCCGCCATCGGCACCCGCGCCGACCCCGTTCGCGCCCCCGGGCGAGGCCTTCGCGCCGCCCCCCGCGGCCTTCGCGGAGCCCGCGGCAACGGTCCCCGTCACCGCGCCCGGCAGGAGCCCTCGGCGGGCGCCGCATTTCACGCAGTAACGCTGCTCCGGGGCGAGCGGGGCCCCGCACTCGCGGCAGGTGTGATCGTCGTTTCGGTCCGCCACGTGCGGCCGCGATTATCCGGCGGGTCGGCGTGGCGGATGTAAAGATTTTGCATCGACGCGGATCCGCTCCAGATGCGGCTTCCCGGCGTTTATTCACAACTCTTAAACACCGCCGGGGTGGCGCCTCCCCAAGATGGCCCGGTGAGTGTGACCCCCTCGATGGCCGGCTTCGGCAGCAATGAGTCGTGCCCGAATTGCGGGGCGCGGATGGCCGCCGACCAGCGCTACTGCCTCAACTGCGGGCACCGCCGCGGCGAGCCGCGGCTCCCTTTCATGGACGCCGTCGTCTTCATGGAGTCGATGAGCGCGCCGGGCGGCGCGGGCGGGGCCACGCCTCCTCCCCCGCCCGCCCAGTCCGACAGTGGCGGCCGCTGGAACGCCAACGCGGCCCTGATCGCGGGGGTGGCGACGCTCGTCCTGGCGATCGGCGTCGGCTTCCTGATCGGCCGCTCCGGTCACGACAACGCGACCCAGGCCGCGGCGCCGCAGGTGATCAAAGTCGAAGGCGGGGGCGGTGGTGGTGGCGAAGAAACCGCCGCGGCGACCGAAACGCCCGAAGAAACCACGGGCAAGAAGAAGTCCGGCGGGAAGAAGAAGAACTCGAAGACCGCCGAAGAAGCCAAGTCCAGCCCCAAGGCGACCAAGAAGTCGAAGGAAAACTCGGAAGTCGGCGCGCACGGCGCCTCCAAGGCGACCGAAGAAGTGCTCCACACCGAAGGCGACGTGCAGCTCGCCGAACCGGAAGTGGAAGTCGGCGGCGAATGCGAAGCGGGCACCGCCGGCTGCGGTGACAGCGGCAAGTTCGAAGGGAACTTCTTCGGCGAATGAAACTTCCGGGCTCGAAATCCAAGGCACCGGCCGGCGCGCGCAAATCGCCACCGCCTCCGGGCGCACCCCCGCCCAACACCCATCCGGCCCCGACCGGCACCACCGTGCGCGCCGGCGGCCCACCGCCCGGCAAATCCCTCGGCTCCGCCCAGGGCGAGGAGTTCATCGTCGACCTCAAGCGCCGCCGCGAGCAGCTCGTCGCCCGCGTCGCCGAGCTCCAGTGGGATCTCGGCGGCCTCACCTACGAGATGGCGATCCGCAACAGCATCCGCGTCGAAGTCCTGGTCAAACGCGCCGCCGAGCTCCAGGACGCCGACGCCGAACTCAACGAGGTCGAACGCATCCTCCGCATGGAGGAGTCCGCCACCGCCGGCTCCTGCCCCTCCTGCGGCGCCCCGCACTCCAGCGGCGCCACCTTCTGCTGGCAGTGCGGCAAACCGCTGCTGGAGCAGGTGAGCGGCGACACGATTCTGCGTCGCTGAGGCGGGCGGTCGGGTTGTAAGGGACGGTAAGGGACCCGGCCGAACGCTCAGGATCTTCCGTGGTTCCTAATCCCTCTATGAGGAGGATTAGGAACCACGCAAGGATCTGCGCGGTTGGTCATCCCAGTATGGCGAGGATTTCCAACCGCGAAGGAGCCTGCGTGGGAGTTTCCTGACCGCTCGAATCTCACGCTCTCTCCCACGAATCCCTCACGTCCTGGGCGTCTCATGGAGGTCACAGCCTGCCAGGACCTCCATGAGACGCCCAGGACACCGCCACTCGGACGGCCGCCCCTACCCGAACCGCCCCATCACGTAGTCTCGCGTCCGCGGGTCCCTCGGCGCGCCGAAGATCTTCTCGGTCTCGTCGAACTCGATCAGCGTGCCGATCGGTTTCTCGCCGCGGGTCTCGAGGCTGAAGAAGGCGGTGCGGTCGGCGACGCGGGCCGCCTGCTGCATGTTGTGGGTGACGATGACGATCGTGAAGCGGCCTTTGAGGCTGTGGATGAGGTCCTCGATCGCGCCGGTGGCGATCGGGTCGAGGGCGGAGGCGGGCTCGTCGAGGAGGAGGACGTCGGGTTCGATCGCGATCGCGCGGGCGATGCAGAGGCGCTGCTGCTGGCCGCCGGAGAGGCCGAGCGCGGAGTCCTTGAGGCGG
>Ga0153956_1000806_pt1 | contig 32242 bp, 31 predicted proteins | sample TSFL040MetaG_FD_104704 | JGI IMG/M metagenome (GOLD analysis project Ga0153956, IMG submission 104704) | Attine ant fungus gardens microbial communities from Florida, USA - TSFL040 MetaG | ecosystem: Host-associated > Fungi > Mycelium > Unclassified | place: USA: Florida, Wekiwa Springs... | reverse complement strand
GCCGCATCACCTCGCGGACCGGCAGACCCGCCGCCGCAATCAGATCACGCAACGTCTCGCGATCCGGCGGCGTCTTGAGATATTCGATGATAGCGGGCTCCTCGCCGCTCTGGCGGATCATCGCCAGCGTGTTGCGGGACGTTCCGCAATCGGGGTTGTGATAAATCGCAATCGTCATGGCGCTATCTCCGATCCGCAACGCTCCGTGGCGGAAGCCGTTGCCAGCAACCAGTTCATCAACATCAGGCCTGCGAGCGCGCCGATCAGTTCGGCCGCGATAAAGGCAGGCGCGTCCACCGGACAGGTGGCGCGACAACTCACGATACCGGCGTTCATGCAGTCCCACCGCGGCCGATGTTGTCCCATCCAGCACGCCCTGACAAATACATTCCCGCGCAGCGGCGCTGTCCGGGCACGTTCAGGACAGGCGGACGATCACTTCACCGCCGTCATGATCGCACGGGCAAGCACGCGGCCGGTGCAGTCATAGGCCTCGCCCGACATATGCAGGCCGTCGAACGCCGAGAGGCTCGCGATCGACACACCCGCCTCCACGGTTCTATGAAGCATGTCGAAGCGCGGCAGATATGCGACCTGTTGCTCGCGCGCGACCGCGGCGATCGCCGCCTGCATCTTGGCGTAGCGCGTGGCGAGGATGACCGGCGTGTATTGCTGGTCCATCAGAATCACGTCGGCCCCCTGCGCGCGCAGCATCGCGATGCCGGAGGCGATCTTGTGCTCAATGCTTTCGCCGCTCTCGCCCCAGGTCAAATCGTTGCCGCCGATCTGCCAGATCACGAGATCCGGGTGATGCGCGAACACGTCGCGCTCGAAGCGCGCAATGTTGCCGGGGATGGTGTCGCCGTTGCGCCCGGAATTCACGATCTCGATCTGCATCGCGGGATCGAGCCGCAGCAATTCGCTGCGCATCACGCCGGGATAGGTTTTGTTCTTGTGCATCATCCAGAGGCCCACCGTGGAAGACGAACCGATGGCGACGACCTTCAAGGGCTGCCTGCGCTTGAGAATGTCTGCCGTGCGCGGCAGCGGCGCACCGAGCGACAGCCCTTCATTGACGGCCAGACATTTTTCGGCCGGAGACAGATCATCGGCCATACACATGACGGGAACGGCGAGCAGCGCGAGCACGGCGCAACACCGGACAATATCGGAGAATCGAACAGTGGAATCCATGCGGGGAGTGTAGCAGCGGATACGAGATCGGTCAGGCGACTTCCGCCGCCATCTCGTCTGTGATCGCCACGCAGCGGTTCCGGCCCTGCGCCTTGGCCTGATAGAGCGCCTTGTCCGCCGCCGAGATCAGATCCTTCGGCGAACCGGCCATATCCGGAATCAGACAGGCGACGCCGATCGACACCGTGGCCGCCCATTCGCCGTCCGACAGACGCTCGACACGCGCACGCACCTCTTCGGCGACCTTGAGCGCCCCCTCGATATCGGTGTTCGGCAGCAACAGCGCAAATTCCTCACCACCGTAACGCGCGGCGCAATCGGACGGGCGCTTCGCGGATTCGCCAAGGCTCGCCGCGATCCGGACCAGCAACTGATCTCCCGCCTGATGGCCGAACCTATCATTGAAGGCCTTGAAACGATCGGCGTCGACCATTAGCAGCGACAACGGCAGTTTCTGCCAGCCACGCCGCCATTCGTCGAGAATCCGCTCGTCGAACTTACGGCGATTGTCGATGCCGGTCAGCGCATCGGTGGTCGCCAGTTGCGACAGCCGCGTCTCGGCGGCCGCGCGCCGCGAAATTTCGCGGGTGAGAAAGATCGTCGCGCCGATGGTGAAGATCGACAGGATCAGGATTAGCCCGCCGATGATCAGCATCTGCGTCCACCATGTGCCGTAAATGCTACTCAGCGATTTTCCGACCACAACGACCAGCGGACGCTCGCTGTTCTGCCAGACATACAGCCGCTCGATGAAATCGACTTCGCTGCGCACCTTTTCCGCGCCGCTTGGCGATTCAAGAATACGGCGGACGCCCGGCTTAGCGCCGAGATTCTTGCCGATCACGTCGGCATCGAACGGCTGGCGCATCATCACCATGCCATCATGCCGGAAGATGGTGACACTGTCTTCCGGCGAGAATGTCAGTTTGCTGAACAGGTCATGGAAATAGCTGTAGCGCAGCGAACCCACAACGACGCCGAGAAATTGTCCATCCGAACCGGTGATGCGGCGGCTCATCACCACGGAGAATGTGTTCCGATAAATCGACGGGTTACCGATATAGAGACCGGCATTCGGATTATCGCGATGAACCTCGAGGTACTCCGCGCCGGAACGGTTTTCGTGGATCGGATGCAGAGTGGTCGAGTCGAGCTTCAAATCGCCATCGGCATCAAAGACCCGGATGGGTCCATAATATTTTACGGTCGCTGCATGATCGAACAGAATCAGATTCAGCATCGGCAGGCTGATGCGATCGGTATCGAGCCCTTCGATGTTGTTGACGACGTTGCGCAGCGACAGATCATAGATCTCGAGGGTGCGATCGAGATCGGCATCGATGGTCGCGGCCAGGTTCTGTGAGGATTGCCTGGCAAGCTCTTCCTTGCTGGCGCGGATGTCGAGCAACACGCTGGCGCAGATCGCCATGAATGCCAGCGTAGCGAACACGGACACGATCGTCAGGATGCGCGGTGAAACCCGCGATAGCTTTGAGCCCAGTCGAGAGAGCATTCCGTCCGCTGCCTTCTCCGGCGTTGAAAACCGGTGGTACGCGTAAACCCTTGCCGGAATCCTTATGCGAGCGGTCGCTGCCGGAGGGGGTTAATACCGGGTTTCAAACCGCCGGGTTTCGTTCAGAATAGAACCGGGAACCCGCTCCAGAAGCACTGAATGAGACGTTATCGCTGGACGCGAACGCCGAGCATCACCAGGGTCTCCGCCGAATTGACGCCTGGAGCATCGCTCTTCAGCCAATCGCGGCGCAGGGTTCCCTTGATCGCAAAAGTGCGGGTGAGTTGGTAGACCAGATCGGCTTCCGCGAAGTAGCGATTGTCTTGACGAAAGCCCTGATAGTCCGTGGTGCCGTATCCGAACCTGGCCGTGCCGATCAGCCAGCGGCGGAAAGCGTGGTCGATCCGAACGCTGTAATCGCGCGTCAGCGAACCGGAGACGCCCTCGATCGTCGTCTCGTTGATCGACGAAATGGCATCAAACCGCACCGTGGTGAGGCCCGTCGCGCTCCACACCAGCGAGGCGCTGGTAAGCAGGCCATCGAGCCGGCTCAGGCGCGGGTCCTGATAGTTCCGCCATGCGTAACCTGCGGCGATCTCGCCGGTCAGCAGCCGCGAGAACTCGAAGCTCGTGCCTCCCTTGACGTAACCGCCGTTGGAATTGCGTTGATATCCGTTGCGATCGTACTGCAGATCGTGAACGCGGGTGTCGGCCTCGGTCTCGACGAACGGCTTCACGCCCGGCATCCAGTCGTAGCTAAGCCGCGCCTGCGCGCCGTACTGATTGAAGTTGCGATCTTCGTTGCTCGACGAGCTGCCATCGGTCAGTTCGGAGTCCTGATACACGGTGCGGTCGATATTGCCGTTGACCTGAAGCTGCAGGCGATTGAAGTCCTGCTCGATGCCGGCCGTGCCGCCGAAATTGGCGTAGACCGGGTATTTCGACAGCCCCACCTGCACATCGGGCGAGCCGGGATTGTCGGTGGCAACCCGCAGCCGCAGCGCGGAGACGATGCGGGTGTCGCGCGTGACATCGATGCGGCCCGCGAGTTTGCCGTTCACATCGGGCCGATCGAGATTCATCGGCGAGCCGGTCTGATCGGGAAACTGCGTGCCGTAGCCGGTGAACGACCCGCGCAGATCGAGATCGAGCGCATGGCGCGTCCAGTCCGAGGTCGCCTGCAACTCCGGCGCGACCCGGTAGATCGCCGAGCCCTGCGGCTGCGAGAAGCGGCCGGGATTGCTGTCGTAGCCGCCCGAAACCTCGACCGCCTCCTTCACGAGAAAGCCGCCGACATAATTGCCGACCTGCCCGAACGGGTCCTCATCGACCTTCAGGCGGCGGCGCGGCGGCGCGCCTTCCGCGGTGCCCGCGAACGATGGCGAGACCGGCGGCGTCACGCGCGGGGCCTGCAATGGCGGGTTCGGTGGATTGCCGGGGCCGACGGATTTCGGCTTCGGTGCGCCCGGATAAGGCTTCGTCATGCGCCTGCGGTTTCGCGAGTCATAGCCGGTGTCCGCCGCACCCGATGCAGCCGGATTGCCATACGTGCCCCGCACGCTTCCCGTCGCATCGCCAGCATCAACCGCGCGCAGCGGCGAATCCTCTGCCGGAGCGAAACCGCCGATCGCGGGCGTCAGCATCGAGGGCGTCAGGGCCTGGGCAAAACAGGGGGTAGACAGACAGGTTGTGCCCAACAGGACGCACACCGACGCCCCGCACAGATGCCATGCGCGGTGGCCTCGCCACTTTCTGGCCCCGGACTCCCTGGCCCTATGCCCAAAGGGCATCTTCAAACCTTCCCGGCAGAGCCGAAAACACAACAATTGCAATTGCTTGCAGCACAAAAGGCACGGCTGCCCGGTCAAGAGCGCCGTTAACAGAGTTAAAACAAGTATGGTTAATGAGCCGTTGAGGACGCCTGTTCCGGATCGCCGGATGTGATTGAGCGTGCTAAAGAAAAATTCGGCAGGCTGGATCGTCGTCTGCCCTTTCGGACATCGTATATGGCTTCTTCCAAACCGCAGACCAATCCCGTGTCAGTGGCTTCTCTCTCACCCGCTATCGACTCCGCGCTGCGCACGCTGGCGGCGGAAGCCGATGGCGTGGCCGCACTGGCCGCCGCGCTGCAGAACGGCCTCGGCGCACCGTTCGCGGCGGCGACCGATCTGATCCGCAATGCCAAGGGCCGCGTCATCGTCACCGGCCTCGGCAAGTCGGGGCATATCGGCCGCAAGATCGCGGCGACGATGGCGTCCACCGGCACGCCGGCTTTCTTCGTCCATGCGGCGGAAGCGAGCCACGGCGACCTCGGCATGATCACGCCCGATGATGTGATCATCGCGCTGTCATGGTCCGGCGAGACCGCCGAACTGCGCGGCCTCATCAATTATTCACGCCGCTTCCGGATCAAGCTGATCGCGCTGACCTCGGAAAGCGAATCCACCCTCGGCGCCGCCGCCGATGTTGTGCTGGCGCTGCCGAAGGCGCGCGAGGCCTGCCCGAACAATCTGGCGCCGACCACATCCGCGCTGATGCAACTCGCGATCGGTGACGCGCTCGCCATCGCGCTGCTGGAGAGCCGCGGCTTCTCGGCGACGGATTTCAGCGTGCTGCATCCGTCCGGCAAGCTCGGCGCAATGCTGAAATTCGTGCGCGACCTGATGCACAAGGACGAGTCCGTGCCGGTGAAGCCGCTCGGCACGCCGATGTCGGAAGCGTTGTTTGAAATGACATCGAAGGGCTTCGGCTGCGTCGCCATCGTGGACGGACGCGGCGAGATCGCTGGCATCGTCACCGACGGCGACCTGCGGCGCCACATGCGCCCCGATCTCATGACCGCAATGGTCGACGGCGTCATGACCGCCAGCCCCAAGACCATTAGTGGCGACATGCTTGCGAGCGAAGCGCTTGAAATCCTCAATGCCTCAAAGATCACTGCGCTGATCGTCACCAAGGGCAAGACACCGGTGGGCATCCTCCACCTGCACGATCTGCTGCGCGCGGGCGTGGCCTGAGACAATTTGGACTTGCTCGGAATTGTCATGCGCGGGCTTGACCCGCACATCCACCTAAAAAGAAGCGTCGCTTCAAGAAGATGGATTGCCGGGTCAAGCCCGGCAATGACAGATCTTGTTTCTGTAAAAATGAAATAGCTCCAGGCTGACAGCGTCTTCGTCAGGCTCCGGGACCGATCAACACGAGACAGCTTGCGGTATCGTGACGCTTGCGCAGGTGCACCACAGCCCGGCCTCGCGCGCGAAGCGTTCGAGGCATGACATCGCCTCATCACCCGCCATCATCACGACGGCATAGGTCCGCTGCCCGTCCGATTCATGAATGAGTTTGCTTTCCATGCCGCTCACCGATTGCCGTGAGCTTAACGGCAACAGCGCGCCCCTGTTCCCTCAGCGCCGACGCCCCGATGCAACGATATCCGTAAAACGACTTATGCCGGACCCACGCGCAACCGCGCACCGTCGGCACTCTCGATCTTCACCCGCGTCCCGGCTTCAAGCGCCGGTCCTTCGACGCGCCAGACCGTATCGCCAATCTTGACAGTGCCGACACCATCGACGATGGACGTCTCCAGCGTCGCAACCTGACCGACCAATTGCTGCGTCCGGCGATTGAGCAAATGGTTGTCCTCGCGCTCCGACGCACGCGCAGCGAAATGACGCCACATCGGCACCATCGAGATTGCGAGCAACGCGAAGCCGACAACTTGCATCTGCCAGGAGATCGTCCCGCCGAACGACAGGGCACCGATGATCAGTGCGGCAAGACCGAGCCACAGCATGAAAACGCCCGGCAAAAGGGCCTCGATACCCATCAGCAGGAGGCCGAGAATGAGCCAGTTCCATTTTCCGAGTGCAACAAAGGTATCAAGCATCACAAATTCCTTAGCCGAACGGCTTGGCGGGAGGCGTCGTACCCGCGTTCGGCACGCTTGATCGTTTCGCCGCCGCAGACGCAGCACTCTCGCCGAACGTCGCCTTGGCAATCTCGCCGATGCCCGCAAGCGAACCCAACAGGCTGGTGGCCTCCATCGGCAGCATGATGACCTTCTGGTTCGAGGATTCCGCGAACTGGCCGAACGCCTTGATGTATTTGTCGGCGATGAAATAATTCAGCGACGCGACATCTCCCTTGGCGATGGCTTCGCTGACCATCTGGGTGGCTTTCGCTTCGGCCTCGGCTGAACGCTCGCGCGCCTCTGCATCGCGGAACGCAGCTTCCTTGCGGCCTTCCGCCTGCAGGATTTGCGATTGCTTGGCGCCTTCGGCACGAAGAATTTCAGACTGGCGCTGGCCCTCAGCCTGCAGAATTTCGGCGCGCTTGACGCGCTCGGCCTTCATCTGCCGTCCCATCGCCTCGACGAGATCGGCTGGCGGGACGATGTCCTTGATCTCGATGCGGTTGACCTTCAGGCCCCACGGCGACACCGCCGCATCCACCACGCGCAATAGACGCTCGTTGATCTCGTCGCGATGCGACAGCACCTGATCGAGATCCATCGCGCCCATAACCGAGCGGATGTTGGTCATGGTCAGGGTGACGATAGCCTGATTGAGATTGGCGACCTCGTAGCTCGCCTTGGCGGCATCGAACACCTGAAAGAACGCAACGCCATCCACGGTGACGGTGGCGTTGTCCTTGGTGATGACCTCCTGCTCCGGAATGTCGATCACCTGCTCCATCATGTTCACCCTGCGGCCGATGCGGTCGAAATAGGGAACAATGATATTGAGACCGGGCTCCAGCGTGCGGGTATATTTGCCGAACCGCTCGACGGTCCAGTCGTAGCCCTGATTGACGGTCTTCACGCCCGCAAACAGCGTGATCACCACGAGCAGTAACAGCGCGATGGCGAAAATATCGAATCCGGACATCGTTCCTCCAAAGCCAAGCATCTGACGCACCCTATAAGCGGCGCCGGCTATCATCGCACGCACCCTACCACATAGTCATTGCGGCAGGGTGTCCGGTTCGGACCGTCATAAAGAATAGAAGAAGACTAAATCCAGCCTTGCAATTCGCGCAGCACCAGCTGGCGGATCATGTCCATGCCGCCGTCACTGTCATTCAGACACGGAATGAAGGAAAACTGCTCGCCTCCGGCATGGCGGAAAATCTCGGCATTTTCCTGCGCGATTTCCTCCAGCGTCTCGATGCAGTCCGCGGAAAAACCGGGCGTGACGATGGCAACACGCTTCATGCCATCTTTCGCCAGCCGCTCCATCGTCTTGTCGGTGTAAGGCTGCAGCCACTCCTCGTAGCCGAAGCGCGACTGGAAGGTCAGCATCAACCCTTTGTCATCAAGACCCATCCGGCGGCGCAGCGCTTCGGTGGTAGCAATGCATTGCGCCTGATACGGGTCTCCCTTGGCGATATAGCTTTGCGGCATGCCGTGGAACGACGCGATGATCGTTTCCGGTTTGAACGGCAACCTAGCCAGATGTTGTTCGATCGAGACAGCGAGTGCGTCAATATAAGCGGGATCGTCATAGTAAGGCGGCACGTAACGCATCGTCGGCTGCGCCCGCATCGACCTCAGCGCATCGGCTACTTTATCAACGACCGTTGCCGACGTTGTCGCCGAGTATTGCGGATACATCGGCATCACCAGAAGCCGGTCGCAGCCTTGCTCCGTCAGCGCGTTGAGCCGCGATTTGATGGATGGATTGCCGTAACGCATGCCCCAATCAACGATCACATTCCGGTCGGCGAACAGCGCACCGAGCTTGTCGGACTGGCCACGCGTGATGGTCTTGAGCGGGGATTCATTCTGCTCAAGATTCCATATCTTCAGGTAGTCTTTCGCCTTCCGGCCTGAACGAACCGGCAGCACGATGCCGTTGAGGATGGTTTGCCAGACAAGCCCCTGCCGCTCAATCACGCGCGGATCGGACAGGAATTCGCGCAGATAGACCCTGATGCCCTTGGCATCGGCGGTATCAGGCGTGCCGAGATTAACGAGCAGGACGCCAACGCGACCGGCAGGCGCGGGATTGGGGGACACGGTTTCGGGGATCGGCATCAGACTTTCCGGAAAGGGCACGTCATCAAAAGCACGTCACACGGCTGGCGGCAACATTGCGGAGCCGCATCATGCCGCCTCGGGCTCGTCGAGCAAACCACGCCCGCGCAGCAGCGCGTCCGGCTCCGGCTTGCGGCCACGGAAGGCGATGTAAGCTTCCTCCGGATCGCGCGAACCGCCCGACGAATAGATGTCGTCGTGCAGCCGCTTTGCGACCTTGGGATCGAAGATATCGCCCGCTTCCTCGAAGGCGCCGAAGGCATCGGCGTCCATCACCTCAGACCACATGTAACTGTAATAACCCGCCGCATAATGATCGCCGGAGAAGATGTGCCCGAATTGCTGCGGCCGGTGACGCATCGCAATTTCTGCGGGCATGCCGATTTTCTCCAGTTCGCGCTTCTCGAACGCATGCACGTCGGTGATCGCGGACGCGGGCTGGGTATGGAATTCAAGATCAAGCAGCGCGGACGAGACGAACTCCACGGTGGCAAAGCCCTGATTGAATTTGCGCGCGGCGAGGAAGCGCTTCAGAAGATCATCCGGCAGCAGCTCGTTCGTTTGGTAATGGCGCGCGAACTTCCGCAAGACCTCCGGCCGCTCCTGCCAGTGCTCGTAAAGCTGGGAAGGCAGTTCGACGAAATCCGTGAACACGCTGGTGCCCGACAGCGACGGATAGGTCACGTTCGACAGCATGCCGTGCAGCGCGTGGCCGAATTCGTGGAACAGCGTGCGTGCATCATCCGGCGACAACAGGCACGGCTGGTTCTCCGCGCCGCGCGAGAAATTCATGATGTTCAGGATCACCGGGTAGACATCGCCGTCGAGCCGTTCCTGATCGCGCAGCGAGGTCATCCACGCGCCGGAGCGCTTCGAGGGGCGAGCGAAGTAATCGCCGTAGAACAATGCCTTGTGATGGCCGCTCGCATCCTTCACCTCCCACACCCGCACATCGGGATGCCACACCGGCACATCCTTGCGCTCATTGAAGGTGAGGCCGAACAGGCGATGGGCCACGTCGAAGGCTGCGTCGATCATGTTGTCGAGCGCGAGATACGGCTTGATCGCGGCATCGTCGAAATTGGCCCGGCGCTGGCGCAGCTTCTCGGCGTAATAGCGCCAGTCCCAAGCCTTGAGCCTGAAATTGCCGCCCTCCTCCGTGATCAATTCCTGCAACGCGTCGCGGTCCTTCATCGCCTGCGCGCGCGCAGGCTTCCACACCCGCTCCAGAAGGTCGCGGACGCTCTCGGGGGTCTTCGCCATCGAATCCTCGAGGCTGTAGACCGCAAAGCTCGGCGCGCCGAGCAGTTTCGCCGCCTCCTCGCGCAGTTTCAGGATTTCCAGAATGGTGGCGTTGTTGTCGTGATCGTTGCCGTTGTCGCCGCGCGCGGTGAAGGCCTTGTAGGCCTTCTCGCGCAAGTCACGCCGGGTCGAGGATTGCAGGAACGGCTCGACCGAGGACCGCGACAACGTCACCACCGCCTTGCCAGACATGCCGCGCTCGGCGGCCGCAGACCGCGCCGCCGCCACGAAGCTCTCCGACAGGCCGTCGAGATCGTTGTCGTCAAGCTCAAGAAACCAGTCCTGCTCGTCGCCGAGCAGGTTGTGGCTGAAGGTGGTGGCAAGATGCGCCAGTTGCTCGTTGATGACCGCCATCCGGGCCTTGGCGGTCTCGTCGAGGCCCGCGCCCGCACGGTGGAAGTCGAGACAGGTCCGCTCAAGAACGCGCGCCTGCTCCGGCGTTAGCTTGAGCGCTGCGGCAGCCTCGCGCAGCTTCGCCAGCCGCGCGTAGATCTGGGCGTCCATCATGATCGGATTCCAGTGCCGCGCTTCCTCCAGCGCGATCTCGCTCTCGATCTCGAGCAGTTCAGGCGTCGAATTGGCGCTCACCAGATCGTTGAACACGGCACCCACGCGGGTCAGCAGCCGCCCTGAGCGCTCCAGCGCCGCTACGGTGTTCTCAAAGGTCGGCTCGTCCGTGTTCGCCTTGATGGCCTCGATCTCGGCATCATGCGCGGCGAAGGCCGCCCTATAGGCCGGGGGGAAGTGCGCGGGCAGGATACGCTCAAAAGGCGGGGTCTCGAACGGCGTCTGCCAAGCCTCAAGCAGCGGGTTGCCGACGCCAGCCGGAGTTTGCGTGGCGGCGGACGAGGAGACGGACAGTTTTGTCATGAGGACCCTGTTTTCAGCGATTTCTGCCTGGAACATATAGCATCGCGCGGGGTCTTTTTTAGGCCCGGAACGCTTGATTGCGAGGCCGATTTCGCAGACATTGCGGCCGCAAACGGAAAGAGACCTGCATGAGCGCCGAAAAAACCGAAGCCGGAGCCAAGACCATCGCCTGGCCGAGCGTCATCACCGTCCTGAGCGCCGCGATCCTGATCGGCGCCGAGGTGTTCGGGGCGGCTTTCGCGGGCGGCTGGGCGCTGGCGATCCTGTTCGGGCTCGAAGACACCGGCGCGCACATCCTTCAGGTCATCCTGTTCGCCATCGGCGCGGCGATCATGGTCGGCTTTGTCCGCGGCGCGCGTCAGGTCGAGCCGTTCACGCGACGGGCCTGAGGCGTCGAGCGCCCGCGAACTGCGGCGAGAGTGTGATTTCCGTTAAGCAGTTTTAACAACCGTTCATGTTCGGCGGCGCTTTTGCGTCTTCACGGCCACATCGCGAGGCGATCGTGGAGAAATCTATCGCACGGCGTAAAAAGTCCTTGCGCGCCAGAGTCAAAACTCATATTTCACCCCTGCCCAATTTCGCACGTGCCTGTGGTCGTGTGTCAGTCGGTGGGTATCCGGACAAGAGGCCGGACAGCCGCCAAGGGATGAAGAAGCCGAGGGTCGCTTAGCCGCAAGGCTTGAGGGGCCAGCATCTCTCTCAAGGGATGCCGTTGAAGGTGACTTCTTCTCTTGCAACCGTGACTGGCAGCCGGAGGCGAACCGGCGCACCCCGCTCTCAACGGGGGACGCGACTTAAAGCAACGACGGAGCGGGCTTTTTTGGTCTCTGTTGGCTTTCCACCAGCCAGCGCGAATACCGAAGAGGCTTGTCCTTCATTGCCAGGCGTGCGGTCGGGAATTCCCCAACCAATCGACGGCAGCACAGTCCGATCTGAGGATCGGCCATCGTCGCGTCTCCATCGTGCGACATGGCTGCGTTCTCGGATCTGACGCAATTTTTTGGACGTCCCGTCGCAGGGCCGTTTGGGAGAGTGCTATGACCGACCGTATCCAGGAATTCCTGCGCGACCGCCGCAACAAGGGTCTCGACACTGAGCCATGCCTCGTCGTCGACCTCGACGTCGTGCGCGACAACTACCAGACCTTCGCGAAGGCGCTGCCCGATTCCCGCGTGTTCTACGCCGTGAAGGCGAATCCTGCGCCGGAAGTGCTGTCGCTCCTGGCTTCGCTCGGCTCGTGCTTCGACACGGCGACCGTCGCCGAGATCGAGATGGCGCTCGCTGCCGGTGCCACCCCGGACCGCATCTCCTTCGGCAACACCATCAAGAAGGAGCGCGACATCGCGCGCGCCTACGCGCTCGGCATCCGCTTGTTCGCGGTGGACTGCGCTGCCGAGGTCGAGAAGATCTCGCGCGCCGCTCCCGGCGCGAAGGTGTTTTGCCGCATCCTGTACGATTGTGCCGGCGCCGAGTGGCCGCTGTCGCGCAAGTTCGGCTGCGATCCGGAGATGGCCGTCGACGTTCTCGACCTCGCCAAGAAGCTCGGCCTCGAGCCCGTGGGCATTTCGTTCCACGTCGGTTCGCAGCAGCGCAAGGTGAAGGCGTGGGACCGCGCGCTGGCGATGGCGTCGCAGGTGTTCCGTGACTGCGCCGAGCGTGGAATCAACCTCACCCTCGTCAACATGGGCGGCGGATTCCCGACGAAGTACCTCAAGGATGTTCCTCCGGTCCTCCAGTACGGCCGGTCGATCTTCCGCGCGCTTCGCAAGCACTTCGGCAACCAGATCCCGGAAACCATCATCGAGCCGGGTCGCGGCATGGTCGGCAATGCGGGCATCATCGAGACCGAAGTCGTTCTGATCTCGAAGAAGAGCGACGACGACGAGAACCGCTGGGTCTATCTCGACATCGGCAAGTTCGGCGGCCTCGCCGAGACGATGGACGAGTCGATCCGCTACCAGATCCGCACGCCGCATGACGGCGCGGAGATGGCACCGTGCGTTCTCGCCGGTCCGACCTGCGACTCCGCGGATGTGCTGTACGAGAAGGCACCGTACCCGCTGCCCGTGACGCTCGAGATCGGCGACAAGCTGCTGATCGAAGGCACCGGCGCATATACGTCGACCTACTCGGCGGTGGCTTTCAACGGCATTCCCCCGCTGAAGACCTACCACATCTAAGATCGCGGCCCTCGGAGGCCCGAATAACCGGACGCCGGTTCGCCGGCGTCCATCCCGTCACAATCGATTTGCTGACAACACGCGGCGGACTCGGGTCCGCCGGCGTGGGGACTGACGTGTCATGACCGCTGTTCGGAAAACCACCGCTGCCCTCTTTGCCGACGCCGCTCCGTTCGCGATCCGTACGGAACGAGCCTCGGACGTCGCCGCGCGCGAGACTCTGCTGGATGCCTGCTTTGGCGAAGACCGCCACACGCGCACCTGCCAGCGGCTGCGCGACGGTCGCGCGCCCGCGGAAGGCCTCGCCTTCTCCGCCGTGCATCGGGGCAAGCTGGTCGGCACCGTGCGGTTGTGGCACGTCAGCGCGGGCGGCGTCCCGGCGCTGGTTCTCGGACCGCTGGCCGTGGACGCCTCCCGCCGCTCGCTCGGCGTCGGCGCAGCACTGATGGAGCATGCGCTAAAGGCCGCAAAAGCGCGCGGCCACAGCGCCGTGATCCTGCGCGGCGATCCGGCTTACTATGCACGCTTCGGCTTTTCGGTAGACAAGACCGGCGAACTGGCGCTGCCCGGCCCGTTCGAGCGCGAGCGGCTGCTGGCGGTCGAACTGCGCCCCGGCGCGCTAGACGCTGCGTCCGGCATGATCGTCGCCACCGGCGCCAAGGCGCGCCGCCCCCGCACGGTCAAAACACGCGCGGTTACGGCCGTTGCCGCTTGATTAAAGCGGGCGGACGGGGCATTGCCTGCCTCATTCAACCATGAGGTTCACAATGTCCCGCCGCCTGATTTCATCCGGTTCGCCTTTCGAGAAGGTCGCCGGTTATAGCCGCGCCGTCGTCGATGGCGACTTCTGCTTCGTCGCCGGAACCACGGGCTACGACCCCGTCACCAAGGTCCTGCCCGAGGACGTGAGCGAGCAGACCCGCAACTGCTTCAAGGTCATCGCCAGCGCGCTGAAGGATGGCGGCTTCGAGATGGCCGATCTCGTCCGTGCGACTTACTACGTCACCGACCCGAACGATTTCGATGCGGTGTTCAAGGTATGCGGCGAGACACTCGGCGACATTCGCCCCGCAGCGACGATCATCGCAGTCTCCGCTCTCTACAAGCCGGAGATGAAGGTCGAGATCGAAGTCACCGCCAAGCGCCGTTCGGCTTGAGCCGATACGCGCCAAGATGCCGCAGGCAGCCTGTTGACTTGTCGGCAGGCCGTCCTAGCTTAAACATATGATGTTTTTAAACGTGCGCCCCAGCCGTCTGCTGCTTCGCGCAGGTCACTTCCAAGCAGGAAAGTGACCCGGACGGACGCATGTCCGCGCCGTCCGGGTTCCCGTCAACATCTCTCCCAATCCAACCTGAACCGACTGAAGTGCTCGCGACCCGTCGCGAGCATGTTTTCCGTTGTCTCCTGCGGGCTTGCAGCCGCGCAGCCAACCCATGGTGAACGACATGCACAGCGATTTGCAGACACAGCTTCCCGCCATCGCCCTCAGCGCGCGCGATGCCGATCGGCTGCGCCATCTCGCCGAGGTTGCAGCAGAGCGATATCCCGAGACAGCGGAATTCCTCGCACGCGAGATCGAGCGCGCCGAAATTCGCCCGGCCAATGAGGCGATGGATAACATCGTCGCCATGCAGTCGGAGGTAACGTTCAACGACGACATCGGCGGCCAATCGCGCACGGTAACGCTGGTGTATCCGGATGAGGCCGACGTCGGAGCGAACAGGATTTCGGTTCTGACGCCGATCGGCGCCGCGCTGATCGGCATGCCGGTCGGGAAGTCGATCGAATTCCAGACGCCCGCTGGCGGATGGCGCTCGCTGACCGTCACGAAAGTCGTGCATCGCGCATAGCGCTCGTCGGCATCGGCGTGATGTTATAAAATAGCGTGGGCGATATCTTTCATCACCCGCGCCGCGGAGCGTGATAAACAAGGAGAATGAGCCACAGCCATTCTCACGACCATCATCACTCAGACCATGCGTATGACCACGATCACGCGCACGACGATCATGGACATCATGGCCACCATCGTGCGCCTGCCGATTTCGGCCGCGCGTTTCTGATCGGCATCACGCTCAACACGGCTTTTGTCGGCGTCGAAGCGCTTTACGGCTATCTGGCGAACTCAACCGCGCTGCTCGCCGACGCCGGACACAACCTCTCCGACGTGCTCGGCCTCGCCACCGCCTGGATCGCAGCCGTGCTGTCGAAGCGTGCACCCACCGTGCGTTATACTTACGGCCTGCGCAACACATCGATCCTGGCGGCGCTCACCAATGCGGTGCTCCTGCTGATCGCATCTGGCGTGATCCTTCTCGAAGCAGTCCAGCGCCTGTTTCATCCCGAGCCGGTCAAGAGCATCACCATCATCGTGGTGGCGGCAATAGGCATTCTCATCAACGGCGCAACCGCGTGGCTGTTCGCATCGGGACAAAAAGGCGATATCAACATTCGCGGCGCCTATCTGCACATGATCGCGGACGCGGCAGTCTCCGCAGGCGTGGTCATTGCGGGCCTGATCATCATGCAGACCAACTGGGTATGGGTCGATCCTCTCACCAGTCTGATCGTCGTCGGCGTAATCGTCTGGAGCACATGGGGCTTGCTGCGCGAAAGCACCGCGATGTCGCTCGCCGCCGTACCGTTGTCTATCGATCCTGCCGACGTGCGCACGCTGCTGGCGAGCCGCCCCGGCGTATCCTCGGTTCACGATCTGCATATCTGGCCGATCAGTACGACGGAAACGGCACTCACCGCCCATCTCGTCACGCCCAGCGGACATCCGGGCGACAGCTTCCTGCTTGAGACCTGCCGACTGCTGCAGGAGCGTTTCCGCATCAACCATTCCACGATCCAGATCGAAATCTCCGAGCACAGCAACTGCGCGCTCGCTCCAGACCATGTGATATGAAACTTCCGTGACGCGCGCGTCGCGATGACGTGACAAGAGGCCACAAAGGCCCTTTCGGACTTGATTTCATCAGCGTTTTGTCGTCTTCAAAAGGCATCCATCGGCCGCTTTTGCCGGCTCGTTTATCCCCTCGACAATCTGGAGATACATGATGTCGTCCAACGCTTCGCCCGTGCACGCACGCATTACCGGCCCCATCGTCATGGTCGGCTTCGGCTCCATCGGCAAAGGCACGTTGCCGTTGATCGAACGGCATCTCGATTACGACAAGTCGCGCATCACGGTGATCGATCCCAAGGACGAAGGCCGCAAGGCGCATTGCGAGAAGCACAATGTTCGCTTCATCCAGCAGGGCCTGACCAAGGAGAATTACCGCGAACTGCTGACACCGTTGCTCATTGAAGGCGGCGGTCAGGGGTTCTGCGTCAATCTTTCGGTCGACACCGGCTCCGCAGACATCATGGAGCTCTGCAACGAGCTCGGTGCGCTTTATATCGACACGGTCAACGAGCCATGGCTCGGCTTCTATTTCGATGCGTCGAAGGGGCCGGAAGCACGCTCCAACTACGCGCTGCGCGAAAACACGCTGGCGTTCAAGAAAGCCCGCCCCGCGGGCTCGACGACGGCCGTCTCCTGCTGCGGCGCCAATCCCGGCATGGTTTCGTTCTTCGTCAAGCAGGCCTTGCTGAATGTCGCGGCCGACCTCAAGCTCAATGCCCCGCGACCGAAGAGCAAGGCCGAATGGGCAGACCTGATGCGGCAGGCCGGCATCAAGGGCATTCACATCGCCGAACGCGATACTCAGCGCGCGAAGAAGCCGAAAGAGCCGGAGGTGTTCGTCAACACGTGGTCGGTGGAAGGCTTCATCTCCGAAGGCGTGCAGCCATCCGAACTCGGCTGGGGCACGCACGAAAAATGGATGCCCGAAAACGCGCACACCCACGAAGCCGGATGCGGCGCGGCGATCTATCTGATGCAGCCGGGCGCCGATACGCGCGTGCGCACCTGGTGCCCGACCCGCGGCGCGCAATATGGCTTCCTGGTCACGCACAACGAGGCGATCTCGATCTCGGATTATTTCACCGTGCGCGATGCATCGGGTAAGGCCGTCTACCGGCCGACGTGCCACTATGCGTATCACCCCGCCGATGACGCGGTGCTCTCGCTGCACGAAATGTTCGGCCGCGCCGCGAAGGCACAGGAAAAGCATCACATCCTCGATGAAAACGAGATCGTCGACGGCATCGACGAACTCGGCGTGCTGCTCTACGGCCACGACAACAATGCCTATTGGTTCGGCTCGCAGCTCTCCATCGAGGAGACGCGGACACTCGCGCCCTATCAGAACGCCACCGGCCTGCAGGTGACCTCCGCCGTGCTCGGCGGCATGGTGTGGGCGCTGGAAAATCCGAACGAAGGCATCGTCGAAGCCGACGAGATGGATTTCGACCGCCTGCTGGAAATTCAGAAGCCTTATCTTGGCCCCGTGAAGGGTTACTACACCGACTGGACGCCCCTGACCGATCGTCCGGGGCTTTTCCCGGAAGACATCGACACCTCGGACCCATGGCAGTTCAAGAACGTCCTGGTGCGCTGATCGCAATTGAAATCGAAAACGAAAGAGCCGGTGCAAACCGGCTCTTTTTATTTCCTCTGTTATTTCTTCACCGGTTCGCCCATCTTCTCGGCGGGCGCGGGAGGAAGTGCGGGCGTTTTGCCGGCCTTTTGCTGCTGCTCGTCAGGGCTCCGGCGGCGGCGTGGTCGGACGCGTTCCCCCAAGCTTCGATTCCGCCGGTCCATCCGTCTTGCCCGCAGGCACCTGCGGAGCGTCGGAGTTTGGCGCCGTCGCCTGCGCCATCTGCTGGCGCTTCGACAGTTGCGACCACGACAGTCCGGTCACCGTCAGCCCCATCGCCACCATGACGGCGGCCAACGCAAGATTCAGCCGGAAGGCTATCTTCTTTTGCGAATCCATGACCGCTTCCTTTCACGCGACAGGATAACGGTGACGTTGCGGCTCAAGTTCCGCTATGGGGAAAGACTAGAGAGGCATCAAGCCTGCATCGCCATCTTCCGTGGCCAGAGCAAGCAGCGTGCCTTTGGCATTCCACGCCAGCGCCGAGACCGGACCGCCGCCGTTACGGCGCACCAGAATCTCCGCGCCGTCCTGAATACGTACCATCAGGATAGTACCGTCGCTGTAGCCCGCCGCGAGAATATCGTTCTTCGGATGGCAGGCCACCGCAGTCACCTTCGCCTGCAACGGCGCCAGCATCGCGGGCTGCTTGCCCATCGGTCCATCCTTGCTGCCGAACGGCCAGAGGATCACCGTGTCCGCGCCCGAAGTTGCAAGGAGTTTTCCGCCCACGCTCCACGACATCGAACGCACGCGGCCGGGATAGCCGCTCATGCGCATATGCTTGGCATCGGCCAGCCGCCAGCCGTGCAATGCGGGCTCATGCATCGCGGTGACGAGAAAGCGGTTATCAGCGCTGAACATGACGCCGAGATGCGAGCCCTTCCACTCCAGCACTTCCGGCTTCGCCGCCATGTTCGGAAACCACAGCGTGACGCCGTTGTAATGCGCGATCGCGAGACGCAGGCCCTTCGGCGCGAACGCGAGACCACCGACGGTTGATGGCGCATCGAATGATTTTTCCATATCCCGGGTTTTGACGAACGCCGTCTTGCCCGCCGACCAGGCGACTGTGCCATCCGCATGAACGGCAACGCTGTCGATCCAGCGACGGCGCGCGTCGGTAGCGAGCGTCTCGATTTTGCCCTTGGCATCGACCGTCACGACCTTGCCGTCGTCGCCGCCGGTGATGAGACGATTGCCGTCAGACGTCGCGCACAGGATGCCGCCACCATGGACGTCAAGCGGCTTTCCCTCGCCCTCGCCATCAACGAGGATAACGGTTTCCTCGCCGTTCACGAACGCGGCCACGTCGCCGAGGAAATGCACCGCTGTCGCGGGCGCATTCAACGCAACCTTGAGAACGCGATCAGTGACGGAAGCGACGGGCGCCCCCGAAGGCTCAAAATTCGACATCATGCCGCCGTCGTCACGCGATGGTCTTGGCGAAGCCTTCGCGGATTCGCTCTTCCGGCAATTCCCGGCCGATAAAGACGACACGGCTTTCGCGCTTCTCATCCGCCTTCCATTTCCGCTGATGATCGCCCTCGAGCATCATGTGCACGCCTTGGAAGACATAACGGTCATCGTCACCCTTGAAGGAAAGAATACCCTTGGAGCGCAATATCTTCGCGCCATCCTGCGCGACCAGTTCCTGCAGCCACGGCATGAACTTCATCGGATCGAGCGGCTGGTCGGAACGCAGCGAGAGCGACTGCATCTCCTCGTCATGATAGTGCTTCATGCCATGACCATGATGATGGCCGTGGTCATGACCATGATCGTGGTGATGATGTCCGTGATGATCGTGGCCATGCTCGCCGCAGCCGCAATCCGGCCCGTGCTCATGGTCATGGTCATGGTCATGATGATCGTGCTCATCCTCCGCGAGGAACGCGGGCTCAAGCTTCAGAATGCGGTCAAGATCGAACGCGCCGCGGCCTAACACGTCCGTCAGTTTCACCGCGCAACGCTCGGTCCGGTGCAGCGTGGCGTAAGGATTAATCGCGCGGATGCGGCCTTCAACTCCGGCGAGTTCATTCTTGCTCACGAGATCGGTCTTGTTGAGCACGATGACGTCGGCGAAGGCGATCTGGTTCTTGGCTTCCGGCGCGTCCTTCAGCCGCTCGCTGAGCCATTTGGCGTCCGCCACCGTCACCACCGCGTCGAGCGCGGTTTTCGCGCTGACTTCTTCATCGACAAAGAAGGTCTGCGCCACAGGTGCCGGATCGGCGAGGCCCGTCGTTTCCAGAATGATAGCGTCGAACTTGCCCTTGCGCTTCATCAACCCGTCGATGATACGCACAAGGTCGCCGCGCACCGTGCAACAGACGCAACCGTTGTTCATCTCGAACACTTCCTCGTCGGCACCGACGATGAGATCGTTGTCGATGCCAATCTCGCCGAATTCGTTGACGATCACGGCGTATTTCTGGCCGTGGTTCTCCGACAGAATGCGGTTGAGCAGCGTGGTCTTGCCCGCGCCGAGATAGCCGGTGAGGACGGTCACGGGAATTTTGGAAGCAGCTTCAGACATGGAAACTCCGGAAACACCAGCGCGGCGAAAGCTTTTGTGATGAGAGCCCTTATATTGTGCCGGGGGCACTCAATGTAAGTGGAATCGGCACAATTTTCGGGTGATTCAGGCCTCCAGATGCCGCCCCGGCGCGAACCGGCGTACAAGCCCGCCAGCGGGCCCAATGAGCATCGAGACGAAGTAGACCGCGCCCGCTGCCAGCACGACGGACGGCCCTGCGGGCGCATCGGTGGCCGCCGACAGCACGAGACCGAAATAGCCCGAGATGCTCGCGCTAACGATTGCGATCAGCACAATCCGCGAAATATCGCGCGACCAGAACCGCGCGGTCCCGGCCGGGAGGATCATCATGCCGACCGCGAGCAACGTGCCGAGCGCGTTGTAGGCGTTCACAAGGTTGACCACGACAAAAGCCAGAAAAACGAGGTGCGCGAGCACGCCTGCGCGTCCGGCGACGCGGATGAACAGCGGATCGACGCATTCCATCACCAGCGGCCGGTAGATCACGGCGAGCGCGCACAGCGTCAGCGTGGTGTTGAACGCGATGAGATAGAGCGCACCCGCGTCGATCTTCTGGACATCACCGAACAGGATTTCGATCAATTCATGGCTCGATCCGTGCGACGAGACGAGAATGACGCCGAGCGCGAGCGAGACCAGATAGAACACCGCGAGCGAGGCATCCTCCTTCATCTCCGTCACGCGCGTCATCAGCCCCGACAGCAGCGCTACCACCAGACCGGCGATCAACCCGCCGATGGTCATCAGGATACGGTTCATACCCGTGAGCAGAAACGCGACCGCCACGCCGGGCAGGATGGCATGCGACATCGCATCGCCCATCAGGCTCATCCGCCGCAACATCAGGAACACGCCGATCGGTGCGCTGCCGAACGACAGCACGATGATCGCGACTAGCGCGCGGCGCATCGCCTCATCGGTGAAGGGTGCAAGGAAAATATCGGGCGTCATCAGGCAGCCTGCGGTGTATCTGCATCCGCGCAAGGCGCGGCCGCATCGTCGAAAGCCTCACACATCTGCCGCGCACGGGCGAGATGTTCGGCTGTCAACACATCATGCGTCGCGCCCCATGCCACCGGCGTGCGCGCCAGCAACAACGTCTCGGGAAAATTCGCCCGCACCTCGCCGAAATCGTGCAACGCCGCCAGCAAAGTGCGCTGTTCATTGTGCCACTCCCGCACCAGCGCCATGAGATCGGCGGCCGTACCTGCGTCGATGGCGTTGAACGGCTCATCGAGCAGGATCAGCCGCGCGTTTTGCAGGATGACACGCGCAAACAGCATCCGCTGCATCTGCCCGCCCGACAGCGTGCCGATAGGACGGCGCTCGAATCCACTTAGGCCCACAGTCGTAATCGCGGCCTCGATCGACTTGCGGTCAGCCGCCTTGAACCCCCCGAACGCACCCTTGCGCCGCCACAACCCCAGACCGACAAAATCGAACACCGAAATCGGGAAATCCCGGTCGATGTCGGCGCTCTGCGGCAGATAGGCGATATCACGAACATCGAGCGCGGCCAGATCGACGCCGCCGGACAGCGGCTTAATGAGGCCTGCGATGCCACGAAACAGCGTGGATTTGCCCGCGCCGTTCGGCCCGACCACCGCCAGCAGCGCGCCCTCCTCCACCGTGCCATTCAGATGGTGGACGGCAGGATGGCGCTCGTAACCGAGCGTCAGGTCGCGAAAGACGATCTGGGCGCTCACAGCGGCCTCATGGCGGCCAGAACGAAAATCCAGAGCCCCGCGCCAATCAGGAGCGAACCGCCCAGCCGTGCGGCGAGCCCCAGGTGCAGCAGCGACCACGGCACAGCCTGCGCCGGATGCGGCGTGGAAGGAGCGTGGTGGTGCCCTACGCCCGACTGGGACGCTTTGAGATGCTTTCCACCGTGGACGTGGCCGCACACATGATGGGAGCCAGAAATCGAGCCCCGAACAGGACCTTGGGTCATGAAAATTGCCTTATATCCGGCAGCCCCGCGGGCCACCCAAAGATGTTATATTGTAACATATTTTCAGATGACAAGTTCGGCAGGCGACCTCGATCAGGAGAAATGGCGCACAAGAGCCAGTCCGGCCACGAGGCCCGCGAGCCCCAGCATGACCGACCCCACGACGTAAGATAAAGCCGCCAGCCCGGCGCCGCGTTCGTACAGCATCACCGCATCGAGCGAGAATGACGAAAACGTGGTGTAGCCGCCGAGAATGCCGACCATGATGAAAAGACGCCAAGGCTGCGCCGCCTGTCCCTTGAAGGCGAGATAGCCCGCGATCAGGCCCATCACCAGCGAGCCGGTGGCATTGATGATGAAAGTGCCGACGGGAAAACCCGTACCGAACAACCGGACGCAGAGTTGATTAATCGCATGGCGCAGCGACGCGCCGAGCCCGCCGCCAATGAAAACCAGCAGGTAGTTCATCCGAACCTCATATTGGTCTCAAGCAACCGTCTTCAACATAAAAACAAAGGGGCGGCGCAATGCCGCCCCTTGCTTATTGAATTTGGAATAAGCCGCAAGCGTTACGACGCCTTCGAAAACAGCTCTTCCACGTATTCCCAGTTCACGAGGTTCTCGACGAACGCCTTGAGATAGTCGGGGCGACGATTGCGATAATCGATGTAGTAGGAGTGCTCCCACACGTCGACGCCGAGGAGCGGAATGCCGCCGTGAACCAGCGGGTTTTCCCCGTTCGGCGTCTTGGTGACTTCGAGCTTGCCGTTCTTCATCGACAGCCAGGCCCAGCCCGAGCCGAACTGGCCAGCACCGGCGGCCGCAAAATCGGCCTTGAACTTCTCGAAACCGCCGAGGTCCTCGTCGATCTTCTTGGCGAGCGCGCCAGGCAGCTTGGAACCACCGCCATTAGGCTTCATCCATTTCCAGAAATGAACGTGGTTGTAGTGCTGTGCGGCGTTGTTGAACAACCCGGGGTTCTTGCCGAACGAACCCTTGACGACCTCCTCGAGCGACTTGCCCTCGAATTCGGTGCCCTTGAGCAGGTTGTTGCCGTTGGTGACGTAGGCCTGATGGTGCTTGTCGTGATGATACTCCAGCGTCTCCTTGGACATGTAAGGCTGGAGCGCATCGTGAGCATACGGCAGGTCCGGAAGGGTAAAGGTCATAGGGTACATCCGCGATCGTGAGAGAGAACTACGAAACTTAACGGCGCGGACTATAGAAGGTTTCATCCCCGGAACATAGAACCTTCCGGCGCAGGATGCTCCGCCCATGGGACATGACGCGGTGCCCAAATCATGCGATAGCCTTGTTTCGACAGCTTCTTTTCGCTGCGCTGGGGACGATGAAACGCCCATGAATCGTGTTTTGCTCGCGCTCGCCGTTTGCATGTCCCAATTTCCGCCAGTGGCAAATGCGGCGGATATTGTCCTCAAGAGCGGCGGTGCCCCGAAGGATGTACTGATCACGCTCATTCCGCGGTTCGAAAAAACAACCGGCCACCGCGTGACCGTGGAGCACGTGCTGATTTCCGCGTTGCGGCAAAGAATTCTGGCCGGGGAAAGCGCCGACGTTCTCCTGATGCCGACCTCCGCGCTCGATAATCTCGCAGAGATGCGGAAAATCCGGCCGGAAGACCGAGCCGCGTACGGAATTCTTAAACTTGTCGCAATCGTCAAGAACGGCGCGCCCCGCCCCGATATCTCAAACGTCGACACCTTCCGCCGGGCACTGGTAAATGCCCCCTCCGTGGTCTATTCGACGCCAGCATCGACACCTTCCGGCGCGCACATGGCAAACATGGTCTCGCAACTCGGCATTTCCGACATCGTCGAACGGAAAGTGACCTATCGCCCCGCACTGGAAGGCGGTGTCGGCATGGTGGCCGGAGGCCGCGCCGCCATCGGGGTCTATCCGGCGAGCGAAGTCGTGCATGTCGATGGCATCACCTCACTAGGCCCCCTCCCCGAACCCTTACAGCTCACTCTGGTTTACGGCGGCGCGGTGGCAACTACGAGCACGTCACCCGGACCGGCGCGGGAGTTGATCCGCTTTCTCGGCGCGCCGCAGAACCAGGCCGTCTGGCGGCATGAGGGCTTTGAAATTCCGCACTAATCAACATACAGGGACATCCCGATGGCCACTTACGACGACCAGAACATCTTCGCGAAAATCCTGCGCGGCGAACTGCCCTGCCTGAAAGTGTTCGAGAACGATCGCACCTTCGCGTTCCTGGACATCATGCCCCGTTCGCCGGGCCACACGCTCGTGATTCCAAGGGCGGGCGCACGCAATCTATTGGACATCCGCGAAGAGGATTTCATGGAGGTCGCCCGCACCACCCGCATTATCGCGCGCGCAGCGATGAAAGCCTTTGCCGCCGACGGCATCATCATCCAGCAATTCAGCGAGCCTGCGAGCGGTCAGGTCGTGTTCCACCTGCACATGCACATCATGCCGGTGAAGGAAGGCATTGCGCTGCTGCCGCCGCAAACCCACAAGGAAGACCCCAGGGTGCTGGAAGAGAACGCGGCAAAGCTGATCGCTGCATTGAAGGCATAGGCTGCCTCTCCCGACGCAGGACAAACAAAAAGCGGGACGGCCACCAAGCCATCCCGCTTTTTTATCGTATCGAAGAATTCCGCCTACACGCCGAGATAGCGCTGCAGCACCTCCGGCTGCTTCTTGATCTCCAGCGCAGGCCCTTCGTGAACGATGTGGCCGTTATTGATGATGTAGACGCGCTGCGCCAGCGCCAGCGTCGCGGCAAGGTTCTGCTCCACCAGCACGATGGTCTGCCCGGCCGCGGCAAGTTCGCGGCAGGCATTGACGAGATCGCGCACGATCACCGGCGCCAGGCCCTCGAACGGCTCATCGAGTAGAATGATCTCGGGATCGCGCACCAGCGCGCGCGCGATCGCCAGCATCTGCTGCTCGCCGCCCGACAGGTCGGTGCCGCGATTGCCACGCCGCTCCTTGAGCCGCGGAAACATCTCGTAGATGCGATCGAGCGGCCAGCGGTTCGAAGCGGTGATGCCGGCGAGGATGATGTTCTCCTCGACGTTGAGGCTCCCGAAAATGCGGCGATCCTCATGCACAAGCTGCATGCCGGCCTGGGCGATGATGTGGCTTTTCTTGCCCGCCAGATCCTGACCGTTGAACATGATGCTGCCGGAACGCGGCGTCACCACGCCCATCAGGCTTTTCAGCGTCGTGCTCTTTCCCGCGCCGTTGCGGCCGAGCAGCGCCACGACTTCGTTGCGGTTCACGTTCAGCGAGACATCGAACAGGATGTGCGAGTCGCCGTAATACGAATTCAGTCCCTTGACCTCGAGCAGGCTCATTCGAGAACTCCCCCGAGATAGGCTTCCTGAACTTTCGGATTGTTCTTGATATCGTCCGGCGTGCCTTCGACCAGCACACGACCCTCCTGCAACACCGTGATCTTCTCGGCCAACTCGAACAACGCATCCATGTCGTGATCGATCACGATCATGGTGCGGCCTTTGGCGATCGACTTCAGAAGCTTCACCGTTTCCACGCGCTCGCGCGGGCTCATGCCGGCGAGCGGCTCGTCGAGCAGCAACAGGCTCGGCGAATTGGCGAGCGCGAGGCCGATCTCAAGACGCCGCTTCTCGCCATAAGCAAGTTCGGAGACCGGGACGTCCGCGCGATCAGTCAGGTTCACCATCGCGAGCGTGTGCTCGACCTGTTCAGTCAGTCCCTTCACGCTGTCGATCCGGCGGAACAAATCGAGCCGGAATTTGCCGCGCGACTCGGCCAAGACCGCGATCACCACGTTCTCGCGGACCGTGAGCCGCGTGAACAACTGGTTGACCTGATAGCTCTTGGTCAGGCCGAGCTGGCAGACATCGGTTACGGTCTTGCCGGTGATGTCGCGGCCTTCAAACACGATATTACCGGAGGTCGGCGGCACTTCGCAGGTCAGCATCTTGAAGAAGGTCGACTTGCCCGCGCCGTTCGGCCCGATGATGCCGCGCAGTTCGCCGTGGTTCACCATGAAGTTGATATCGCTGTTGGCGACGAGACCGCCATAGCGCTTGGTCAGACCCGTCGCCTGAAGGATCGGACCCTGATAGCCATCCAGCGCACGCTGCCGTGGCGGCATCGGTGCCGCGACCGGCTCGCGCGCGATTTCGGCTTCCGCGATCAACTGTTCCTGCTCGGCCGTTAGACCGGAAACAGGCGCATCGTCCTTCGGCTCGGATGCTGGACGACGAACGAAGACAAGCTCGTAGAGATCCTTGATGCCGCCGATAATGCCCCGGCGCAGGAAGCAGACCAGCAGCACGAAGATGATGCCAAGCACCAGCTTCCATGCCGCGCCAAGCCCGAGCGCCGCCTGCAGGAAGTCCTGCAGGAACAACCACACCGCCGCGCCCAGCAACGGGCCGAACAGCGTTCCGGTGCCGCCGATCGCCGTCTGCATGACGAGCTGCGCCGAAGTCTCGAACATGAAGGCATCCGGCGGCATGAAGGCCTGCATGATGCCGAGCAAACCTCCGGCGAAGCCCGCATAGGCTGCCGCGACGACGAAAGCCGTAAGTTTGTAGCCGTGGACGTTGTGGCCGAGTGCGGCCGCGCGCAACGGATTGTCGCGGATCGCACGCAACACCGCACCGACCGGAGACCGCACGATGCGCAATCCCAGGACGATACCAATGAAGTACCAGAAAGCCAGGAAGCCATAGAGCGACCAGCCGCTGGTGAAATGGAACGATGCGAAGCCGAGATCGAAGGACGGGCTCGGCACGCCGGGCAAGCCGTTTTCGCCGCCAGTCCAGTCCGACAGCGGATTGAACTCAACGAAGAAGAACACTTCCGCAATCGCCACCGTGATCATGGCGAAGTAGATACCGGTGCTGCGCAGCGCGATCAGGCCGACGAGGTAGCCGACCACGGCGGCGGCGATCATGCCGATGAACAGCGCCGTCACCACATGCGGGAAACCGGCGATGGTCAGCAGATAAGCCGCCACAAAGCCACCGGTGCCGTAAAGCGCCGACTGGCCAAACGACAGCAGGCCGGTGAACCCGAACAAGATATCGAAGCCGATACCGAACAGACCCCACACCAGGATGCGGTTGACGGTGTTCGGAGCGAACCCGAGATGCGGCAATACGAAGGGAGCAGCGATCAGGCCGATGGCCGTCAGCGTCTCGATCAGAAAAGGGCGTTGCTTGATCATGAATGAACCGTTCCTATGCCCGGCTTTGCGAGCCAAACAGCCCGTGCGGTCGCAGCACCAACACGAGCGTCATTGCCGCGAACAGCATGACGTAGGCGTAGCCTGGATTGATCATTGAAGTGATGCTGATGATCTCGCCCGCGATCAGGCCGCCGACAATGGCGCCCGGGAACGAACCGACACCGCCGATGACGATGACGACGAAGGTCTGCACCAGGATCGCTTCGCCCATGTCGGGCGTCAGCGACACCACGGGCGCGTTGATGATTCCCGAGAACCCCGCGGCCATCGCGCCGATGCCGAACACGATCATGAAAACACGGAACACGTTGATCCCAAGCGTCGAGACCATCATCGAGTCCTCGATGCCCGCGCGAACGATCATGCCGAGGCGCGTGCGATAGAGCACGATATACAGCGCCAGAAGCGCGACTGCGACGATACCGACAAGAGCCAGACGATAGGTCGGATAATACATGAAGCCGAGCGAGGTGATGCCGCTAAAGATACTTGGCGCGGGCACGGTCAGCGAGAGGCTGCCGAAGAAAAATCGCACCAGTTCGACGATGCACATGCCGATGCCGAACGTCACCAGCAACTGGTCTTCGTCGGGGCGTCCGTAAAAATACCGAATGATGACTCTTTCCATAACCACGCCGACGATCATGACGAACAGCGAGCCGGCCAGAACCGCGAGAATGAAAGAGCCCGTGTAGGTAAAGGCGACGTACCCGGCATAACCGCCAAGCATGAACATCGCGCCATGGGCGAGGTTCAGAACGCCGAGAGTGCCGTAGATGATCGTCAGGCCCGACGAAATCAGCGCGAGAAGTGCGCCGAGCACGAGCCCGTTGAACAACTGCGAAACGAAATTTGCCCAATTGATCACTTGTTTCCAGCCCGCAAAATTTCTTTTTGCAAACGTTGCCAGCCTTGGCCCCACGACCCGGCATCAACGCCTGTTGAGTATGATCCCGGCCGTCAAAGCCGGCACCTGACATGAAGTCGCATCAGGCGCCGGCATTTAACGAAGCGTTACGGTCAGGTGTAGTCGCCGAGCTTGCAGCCGAACTCATCCGGCTTCTGCATCAGCCCCTTGCCGGGGATGATTTCGACGATGTCGTAGTAGTCTTCCTTGTTCTTCATGTCGGCAGGCTTCTTGCCCTTGACGATGACGACCGGACGCACGCACTGATGATCTTCAGGGCGGTAATAGACATCGCCGGTCAGGGACGGAATGGTCTCGCCCTTCTCGTAGGTCTTGATGATGTCCGGCGGATAGAAGCTCTTCGCCTCTTCGGCCATGCGGGCCCAATGCACGAAGCTGATGTAAGCGTTCTCCGCACCCCACTCGGGGTTGTAGCCATACTTCTTGCGGAACGACTCGTTGAACATCTTGGCCAGCGGATACTGGTCTTCCATCGTCCACCAATATTCGGTGGCGCAATAGACATCAGCTAGCAGGCCGCCGCCGACTTCACGCGCCAGGAACGGCACCTGATACGGCACGGCGAGCTTCATCTTGTCGAAAATGCCAAACTGCTTCGCCTGCTGAGTCGACAGCACGCAGTCATGACCCCAGTTGACGTTGATCAGGACGTCGGCGCCGGAGTTGGCGACATTCAGCAGGTAGGACGAGTAATCGGGCGCGCCGAGCGGCGCGACCTGGTTGGTCACCGTGGTCCAGCCGGCCGTCGCGAGGAAGTCCTGCATCGACTTGGTGACGGTGTGGCCGTAGGTGTAGTCCGGCGTGAGGTAGGCGGCCTTCTTGTTCTTGCCGTAAACCTTCACAAGCTGCGGACCGAGCGCCGCGGCGGCGGTCTGGCCGAAGAAGTTCTGGCGGAAACCGTAGCGGACGCAGTCCTTGCCGGTGGTGTCGTTGGAGCCGGAAATGCCGGCGACGTACATCACCTTTTCGCGCTGCGCGAGCTTGTTGAGCGCGACCGCAACAGCCGAAGACGTCGAGCCGGTCATCAGCACGATCTTGTTTTCGGTGATGAAGCGCTGCTGCGCCTGCACGGCGATGTTCGGCTTGGCGGCGCTGTCGGCGACGACGAGCTTCACTTCCTTGCCGAGGATACCCTTGCTGGTCTTCGGCGAGAGTTTCTTGACCAGATCATGGCCGGTGTTGAGGTGCTCGACCGCAAGCTCCCAGCCCTTCAGTTCGTCCTCGCCCTGCACCGCGTAAGTGCCGGTGCGCGGCACGGCTGCGCCGAACGTAATCGTGCTGCCGGACGAACCGGCCGGATAGGTGCCGATCGCCGGATGGTCGGCCGCGAAAACCGGCATGGACAAGCCACCCGAGAGAGCGGCTCCGCCGACCAGGCCCGCAGTGCCCTGCAGCAATGCACGGCGCGACAGCCCAGAATAGAAAACTCCGTTGGTCTTCGTCATCAGTAACCTCCCAAAACATTGTTGTGGCTTATGGTGAGTTGTCGAAAGCAGATGAAATTCCGCAACTCTGATTTGTATTTATGCCGGTTCCTTTGAATTCCTTTCATGCCAATTCTGTCAATGTCACTTTGGTCGAACGGGAGTGCGTTCGCCGCCGTTAAGGATACGCCTGCATCTGCATGCATTGCGGGAAAGCAGCATAAAAGGCTGCTTTTCAGAGATGTTCCTTCAACTTGAATGCAATCGGTCTCCCTTTTGCTTATCCGTAAGGATGATGCGCTCCGGTGCCGCACACCCCCGCCCTTGGTCGTATTGCGAGCCTTTGGAAAGACATTCTCCCCACTGGTGAGCGTCCTGTCCGCGGCGCTCGCCGGTCATGTCCCGCGGGTCATCGCCTCTCGGGCAGACGATGTATTGCCGCCTGCGCGGGACATCGCTCGCCTTGACCACGACCGAAGCTTCAACCGTGACGATGCCGACAGATAGTTCCATTTTTAACGATCACCGGATGCACGCCGACCAGATCCGATATTGTTTCGCGCCAGCCAGCCGTTAACATGCCGGCACCTTGTCACCTTGGGAGACAGATCATGAGCATCGCAGACGGAACGCATCACAGTCTCGGCAGCGCTCTGCATTCTCTCCGCGCGAAGTGGGGATGGATACTTGCTCTTGGCATTGTTTATGTCGTTGCGGGCATCGTCGCTCTGGGGAACGAACTATTCAGCACCTTCGTCTCGGTCGCCATCATCGGCGCCGTGATGTTCGTCTCGGGAATTTTCGAGATCATCAGCGCTTTTCAGATGAAGACATGGGGCAGCTTCTTCCTGTGGATTCTGCTGGGCGCCCTTTACGCTGCAGCCGGCGTGTTCGTGTGGATGAACCCGCTGCTTGCGGCCGGCGTCTTTACGCTGATGATCAGCATCGCCTTGATCGCCTCCGGCCTGGTGCGCGTCTTTCTGGCGTTCCGGTTGCCGGATACTGCGCCACGCGTCTGGATCTGTTTTTCGGGTGCGATCACCGTGCTGCTGGGCGCGATGATTCTGGCCAAATGGCCGGTGTCCAGCCTGTTCGTGCTCGGGCTGTTTCTCGGCATCGACCTTTTGTTCGCGGGATTTGGCTGGATCGGAATGGCGCTCAAGCTCCGGCGCTGACAGCCCCCGGCCAACAAAAAACCGATGTCCTTGCGGACATCGGTTTTTTTGAACGATTGGTTGCGGGGACAGGATTTGAACCTGTGACCTTCAGGTTATGAGCCTGACGAGCTACCGGGCTGCTCCACCCCGCGCCAATTCACCGATCAGGAGAGGTCAGAATACGTCTCGACACCCTGAAAGTGCCGATCGTCTCGCCCGCCAACTCCTGAGAAAGGGGACCGGGCCAGAGACCCGCGACAACGGTTATGTATCAACCGTCTTCCGCTTTGGAAAGAGCCGGTGCGGTGTTTTTTATGGTTTTACGACACCAAATCGATGTTTCTTGCAGCTCTTTCAGACAACCCGCTCCAGGATCGGGGCGTCCGAACCGGCGCGCGCCTATTCCTCTTCCTGCATCATCGCATTGAGCTTGTCGTAATATTTCGTCACCAGCGTCACGTTCTCGGGATACTGGACATTGACGGCGTATTTCAGCTCCTCATTCATGTCGGCGAGAGCCGCCTTCTTGTCCTTCTCGGCCATGTTCTTGTCGGCGGACACGGCGGCGATCTGCTTTTTCAGCGCGACCGGCGGCTCCGAGAACGCCTTGGTCTTGGGATCGATGCCCGACAGGACGAGGGCCACGTTGGTAGAAACGTCGCTGAATTCATCATAGCTCGCGAAACCATGCTTCTGGGTCACGGCCTCGAGCTGGGCCTGCACCTTGGGATCGGGCTTGTCCTCGGCATCCTCAGGAAGCTTGTCGGTGATCGCATTCATCTCCTGCTGCGCGGCGATCAGATTCTGGATCTGCTTTTCCGTCAGCGCGATCTGCTTCACTTGCGGCGGCTGCTCCGGGGCCGCGGTGGCCGGGTTGGCCTGCGCAAACGCGGCTGGTGAAACCGCAAGGGGCCCGGCGAAACCGAGCATCGCGACGAAACCGAGAGTGGCGAGAGATGCGGAAGCAAAAGATCGCATGATGTCATCCTTCGGCTGATGGCCCGCCCCCGGGCGTGCGGCCATTGAAAATGCTGGCCCACAATGATGTCCGAAAGATAACGGCCATCGCGCTGCCGAAAGAGACATATCGCATCGAAACTGGCGGGCAGATGAACGACTCGCCGCCGGCACGGCATGGAGCGTGGCCACAACAAAAAACGCCGCCTCCCGAAGGAGACGGCGTTTTTTTGAAAGATCGTCAAGAGGAAATCTTCTGTCCTTGGCAGGCCTGGCAGCGACCTACTCTCCCAGGGCTTGAGCCATAGTACCATTGGCGCTGAGGAGTTTAACGGCCGTGTTCGGAATGGGAACGGGTTGAGGCTCCTCGCTAGAACCACCAGGCCGG